>Ga0181530_10001539_pt1 | contig 28886 bp, 25 predicted proteins | sample PEATcosm2014_Bin_42_FD_119769 | JGI IMG/M metagenome (GOLD analysis project Ga0181530, IMG submission 119769) | Peatland microbial communities from MTU Mesocosm Facility, Houghton, MI, USA - PEATcosm2014_Bin10_60_metaG | ecosystem: Environmental > Terrestrial > Soil > Wetlands > Peat | place... | reverse complement strand
TGCGTTCACATTCTCAGGACTGGTCATCGGATCCGTGATCTACTCCCTCCCTTTTGCCGTGCAGCCCTTCCAAGTCGCGCTTCGGAGCGTGCCCCGGGAGCTTCTTGACGCCTGCGCGGCCCATGGCGCCCCGCCGTGGCGCGTTTGGACCCGCGTCCATCTTCCTCTCGCCTCGCGCGGGATAGCCGCCGGGCTGACGCTGGGCTTTGCCCACACCCTCGGGGAATTCGGCGTCGTCCTGATGATCGGGGGTGCAATTCCCGGAGTCACAAAGGTCGCCAGCATAGCACTTTACGACGAGGTTCAGAATCTTGATTATTCGAGGGCCCATGCGTTTGCCGCGCTCCTTCTCATCATTTCCTTCGCCCTGATACTCGCCACGACGTACCTGCGCCGGCGCGTTGAGAGACGCTAGGGCGAGGCGTCCGGCCTTGGAGGATCAGGCGTCCGTGCATCCGGCGCCGAAGACGGCGTCGGCGTAATCGGCAGCGCTGAAGGCCTGGAGGTCCTCGGGATCCTCGCCCAGCCCCACGAAATAGACCGGCAGCCGGAGTTCGCGCCAGATCCCCACAATCGCCCCGCCGCGGCTCGTGCCGTCCAGCTTGGTGACGACAAGGCCGGTGAGGCCGAAGCTCTTGTGAAAGACCCTTGCCTGCTCGATGGAGTTTCCTCCCAGCGAGCCGTCGACGACGAGCCACGAGTGGTGCGGCGCAGCCGGATCGATCCGGGCCATCACCCGTCTTATCTTTGAGAGCTCCGCCATGAGATTTCCCTTCGTGTGGAGGCGGCCCGCCGTGTCCACGATGACCCAGTCCCGGCCCCTGCTCCTAGCCGCCTGGACCGCATCGAACGCGACGGAAGCCGGGTCGGCCCCGGGTTTGCTGGCGACAAGCTCCAGGTCCAGCCGGGTCGCCCATGACTTCAGTTGGTCGATCGCCGCGGCGCGGAACGTGTCGCACGCCGCCAAGAGCACTGTCGCACCCTCCTGCTTCAGCCTCCATCCTAGTTTTGCCGCAGTTGTCGTCTTGCCCGATCCGTTCACGCCGATGAGGACGACCACCGTCGGCGGGGTGGCGGCCGTTGTCACGCGGCCCTCCGAGCCAGCGAGGGCCCGCTTGAGGACGCCGGCCCCTATCTCCGCTGCCTGGCTCCCGTGGAGCCCCTTGTCATTGCGGACGGCGGCCTTGATCTCCTCCAGGATCTCGCCTGTCGTCTCCACCCCGAAGTCCGCCGCAAAAAGGGCCTCCTCGAGGGTGTCGAGCGATGAGGCGTCGATCTGGCGCCCGCCGAAGAACCCGTGGGTCCTGGACGAGATCGCCGAGACGGTCTTCGCGAGGCCCTTCCTGAACTTCTGCAGAAGCGAACGCACGGCTCTTGGCGGGGCGTCCCGGCGCTAGTCCGAGGCCTTGCGCGCATCGCGGCCCAGCTGGTCCTTCAGCCGGTCCAGGATGCCGTTTATGAAGCGCTTCGAATCCGCGTTGGAGAACTGCTTTGAGATGTCGATGGCCTCGTTGATCGAGACGACCGGCGGGATGTCCTTCCTGTGCAGCATCTCGAACATCGCAATCCTGAGAATCGCAAGGTCGATCTTGGCTATGCGCTCGAATTCCCAATTCTGGGCGAGGACTCGGATCTGCGCGTCGATGGCGGCCTGGTTATCGATGACGCCATGGATGAGCTCCTCGCCGAACGCGTAGTGCTCCCTGGGTTGCTCCTTTCCCTCAAAGAACATCCGCAGGTCGTCGACGAGGTTTTCGGGCCGGTTGATGCTCCACGCGTACAGGTACTGGAGCGCGGAAACGCGGCCGTCGTGCCGCTGTGCGTACTGAGCCTTGCTCATGGGCCGAGGCCCTTTCTTGGAGTCGCCATGGACGCAGGCGCTTTCGCGGACCCTGGGCAGCGGCCAATCCGCGCCCGCATTGGCCCGCTCAAGGGGGCGCCCGCCAGCGGGCCGCCGGGCCGCTCGCCTGTGATGGCAGCCTTGAAGTCTGAGGCGTCAATGGACTCAAGCGCCGGTGAATCGCCACTCATGGAACGTCGAGAGGAGAACCGGGGACCCTCAATCCGCAACACGAATCGACGCGATGCCGTGCAAGATCCACCGCCGAGAACATATGGGGTCCCCGGACGTCGCTTGGATTCCATGCTCCCGTCCATCCGCTCCCCTGCGCCGTTGCCGATCATGGACGTATTCGGGCCGGAGGCGGCCGCCGCGCCCCCATCGACATCGGATGGAGACGGCGGTGACTCAGGCATCCGGGCAAAATCGCCCCGACGAAGACGACTGTCAACGCGGGGCCCGTCCAGGCGGCGCATCCGCCTTTGGGCGTGCGGCGTTAATCCGCCCGCAACCGGAGGCAGACTGCAGGAAGAGCCACAAGGCAGGGCTGCCGCAGCGGCCTTGTGAGCTATGGAGCCCCGCGAGGCTCGCCCGTCCGCCGTCCTTGTCCGCCGCCAAGCTTCGCTGCGGCGTGCCCCGTCACACCGGGCCAGGAGTGCCTCCGAGAACTGGGCGCAGGCGGACATCGCCCCGCAGTCCCGCTTCCCCGGGCCGCCGGATCACTCGTGAAAATCGATGACGTAGATCTCAGCGGCGTCCGGCTTACTGTCGGTCAACAGCGTTATGTGCAGTTTGAACGTCAGCGGCGCCTTCACGGCGTAACCCGATGCCAGCACCGCCGGGTCGTACGTGGGCAGAAGCTGGGTCCGCTCAGCGTTGGGCTGGTAGTGGACCGGCCACCAGAGCACGGCAGACGACACGTCGGCCGGAACGGGCTTCTTCTTGTCATCGTAAAAGGTGATCCTGAAGTTGTGGTCCTTCACCTCAACCCCGAGCCATCCGCCCTGGGGGCGCTGCACCGGGATGCCCGAGATTGTCCCTTCCTTCTCTTGAGTGGGCGTGGGCGTGGGCCGGGACGCGGCGCCGCAAACGGCCGTCAGGGCAACGCCAGCAAATGCAAGGAGCGCGATGCGTTTCATCGGCGCAACCCTACGGATTGGGGCCCCGATCGGCAAGATTGTTCCCAGTCCGGCGCGACAGCGCCGCCTTCAGCTTGCGCCAGCGCTCGAGCCGCTCGGCGATGGCCGATTCGGCGCCGACCGGCTTGGGCGAGTAGAGGCGCAGGGGCCGTTCGAGGTAGTCCTGGCCGGATATGGCCTCCGGGAACTCGTGCGAATAGGCATAGCCCTTCCCGTGGCCCATCCGCCTGCTCGCCTGGCCGCCCTTGTCACGCAGGTGCGCGGGCACGGCCTGCACGGGCAACTCGGCCAGCGCGCGCCGTGCCTCCCCGAGGGCGAGCGTCGCCGAGTTGCTCTTGGGCGCCATCGCGATGTACAGGGTCGCATGCGCTAGCGTCAGCTCGGCCTCGGGAAGCCCGACGAAGTCGACCGCATGGTGGGCGGCCACCGCCAGAGGCAGCGCGTCGGGATCCGCCAGGCCCACATCCTCGCTCGCAAGGATGACGAGCCTGCGCGCAACAAAACGCGGGTCCTCGCCTCCGGCCAGCATCTTGGCTAACCAGTACATCGCCGCGTCCGGATCGCATCCGCGGCAGCTCTTGATGAAGGCCGAGATCGTGTCGTAGTGCTCGTCCTCGTCCGCGTCGTAGCGTATCCTGCGCTCGCGCGCAAAGACGGCAATATCCTCCGCGGTAATCGCCGAGGGCCCGCCCTTTCCAAGGGCGATCACTTCGAGGGCGTTCAGGGCGCGCCTCAGGTCCCCGTCGCATAGCACCGCGAGTTCGAGGAGAATCTTCGCTGGAGCCGTGACCCCGGTGCCGCCCAGGCCGCGCTCCGCGTCCGACAGGGCCTTCGCGAGGACACCCGCCACGGCCTCCTTGGACAAGGGCTCGAGGCGGAAAAGGTGGCTCCGGGACAGCAGGGTCGGGTTGACGTAGAATCCCGGGTTGTGGGTGGTGGCTCCGATCAGCCGGACGATGCCCTCTTCGACATCGGGCAGCAGCAGGTCCTGCTGGGTCTTGTTGAATCGGTGGAGCTCGTCGATGAAGAGGATCGTTCCCGCGCCGGGCCTGCGCCGGGCGGCTCCCAGGACGTCGCGGAGCTCCGCCACGTTGGACATGACCGCGTTCACCCGCACAAAGCGGCTGCGGGTCTCCCTGGCGATCGCCTCCGCGATGCTCGTCTTTCCGCTGCCGGGCGGGCCATAGAAAAGAAGCGAGCCGAACCGGTTCTGCGCCACGAGTCGCGCGAGGAGGCTGCCCTCCCCGAGGATGTGCTCCTGGCCCACGACCTCGGAAAGCCGGCGCGGCCTCATGCGGACAGCGAGAGGCCGGGCCGGGCCGGCCGTCGGCGCGCCGCCGTCGGCCGTCGGCTCGGGTTCGCTGAATAGTTCGCTCTGGTCCGCGGGGTTCATATTTGCGCCGCTGGCCGACGAATCTCCGCCCATTCCGCCCGGATTAGAAGCCATTTTCGGCGTGTCATTGGGCCGGCGATCGGAGACGGTGAAACCCTCCAATGAAAAGCGCCTACGAACTTGCGATGGAGCGCCTGTCCAAGGCGGACCCCGAATCCCCACAATCGATGACGCCCGAGAAGCGCGCCAGGCTCGCCGACGTCGATCGCGTGTTCCTTGCCCGGATGGCCGAGCGCGAGATCTTCCTCAGGCAGCGCCTTGAGCAGGCGCTGTCGGGCGGGGACGCCGACGAGGTCGACAAGATCCGGAAGCAGATCGCGTCCGAGCGGGTCCGCCTCGAGGAGGAGCGGGATTCCGAGAAGGACCGCATCCGGGCCTCCAGCGCCTGAATGGGCGCCGGGCGTTCCCGCCGGTCCGCGGGATTTAGCCGGCGAGATCGAAATCCGCGACCAGCGGCAGGTGGTCCGACACTGCCGATTTCTCCACGTGATGACGGACGCATCGGAGCCCTGAATTGTAGAAGATGTGGTCGAGCACAAACGGCTGCCGATGCCACGTGGGCACCTTGTGCTGGACCGCGGCGTAGCCGTGCTCGGCGAACTGCTCGACGAGCGGGTCGTCCTGGCTCACGTTGAAATCGCCCCCGAGTATTGTCGGCAGTTCCGAGGCCGCGAGGCGGTCGGCGACGAGGTCGCGCTGCCATGGGTACATCGTGCTGCTGATCCCCAGCATGAAGAACGCAAGAAGGTGCACGTTGTAGAGCTGGACCTCCCGGCCGTCGACAAGGGTCTTCGCGCCGATCATCACGCGGTCGGTCGGCGTCGTCTTTCTCCCGCGGAAGACGAACTCGATCGCGGGCGATGGAACGTCGATTCTTAGCTTCTCCATCAGCGGTGTCCGGGAAAAGATCGCCAGGCCGATCCCGAACGGCAGCTCGCGGGGATCCGCCTTGGGATACGAGAACCAGCTGTCGAACTCCGGCAGCGCTTCCTTGATCCGCGTGTAGTTCGGGGGCGGCTCCATCTGGACGCCCCCGAACTGGGCATGCTCGACCTCCTGAAGCAGGACGATGTCCGGTTTATGCCGGCGTATCTCCCCGATGGTCGCCTTGACGTCGACGGGACCGTTGTCTGGAACCTTGGCATCCCAACCCATGCCGAACTGCATGTTGAATTGAAGAACCCTGAACATGCTATTGGGCGCCATGGGCTCGCTTGTTCTGGAACGCCGACGACTTCATTCGTAACCTCATGATATACTTGGCTTCGCAAACGGATTGCAGCAACTATTATTTGTCACGAAATCGTTTCCCAAGGCAATTATTCCGGCTCCGCGGTACCCTCGACGACCCATTCTCGCGCATCAGGAACCTGCTCGAAGAAGGCCCGCAACGCCGCCCCTAGGTGCTCCGCATACCGGAAATGGGCCCCCATTCCGGTCCGAAGCTCGGCTTCGTATATGAATTTGTCGGCATGGGTCCCATGTTCGAAAGGCGTCTGGGCGCCGAGGAGAAGCGAATAGACGTACGAGGGAGACCCGCGCCGCAAGAGCTCCCTCGTAAGCTCCGTCTGATCAGCCAGAAGCGCATCATGATCGGCGTGCGGGATCTCGGGGGGAAGGTAGAAGCCCGACTGTATCAGCGGTGTCGAACGGTTGCCGGTCCGGTGCCGGTTCAGGTCGCGGAGCTCGGCAAGCGCCAGATTGTTCCAGGCAAAGGTGACCCGCATCCTCCGGGTTGCCTCGCCCTGCTGACCGTAGCGGTTGGCCCTGTGCCGCAACGCCTCCGGAACGGGCTGCGCCTGGGGATACCAAGGAGGGGCCGCCCGATCGACGTTCACCCAGACTTGATCGGCAAGCGGTCTGGCGCTCAAGCGCTCAAGCCCCATCCTGACCGAGCTGGCGAGTTCCTGGCGCCCCTGCTCCGCGAACGAGGCGTCGGCATAGCTGTGCCTCATCAGCCTCGGTGACAGCTTCAGCAGTTCGTCGCGAATCAGCGCCGCCGCGGCGCGCGCCTCCGGCTGGGGCAGCGAATCGAGGTGCTTCACCGTCTGCGACCACATCCGGGATGTCTGGACTAGTCCGACATTGGTCCTCGTTGCGAACGGCACAAAATACCTGGCGCGGTCGAGGGCGTAGTTCTTCCGGATCCGTGCGGCCACAGCCGGCTTGGCGTCCTTCGGGAACCGGACTCGCTCCGGCTGGGCGGCGGCAAGCGCGTCGAGCCGAGCGTATTCCGAGTTGTACGCCGCAAAGGCGCGTGCAAGGACATCGCGCCACCGCGGCGCAAGATCTTCCGGGATCCCGAGTTCACCGGCGCCCGGGATGTTCGCTGGGTCCATGGCGATGTACCGGGTGCTCGACTCCTGCCCGTCCGCCATCTGGGCAATTTCGAAGATCTTATAGGCAAGCCACATCGACACACCGTCGAGCGCCACTGCGAGCCCGCCCGTGAGCCCGCCGATTGACGCGTGCCCGTAATCGACGAACTTCAGGATCCGGTCGATAGATGCGTCAGGATTGGCGACATCAACCTTTGCAAGGATGGCCGCAATCCCCTCGTTGCTCCGGGAGTAGCGGGCCAGCACTGATGCCAGCAACTCGGGCGTGACCTTCGGGAGATCAGCTGCGCTCGGGGGCGGGACAAGGGCGAGCCCGGTAACCTTCATATAGACCTTAAATGAGGCAGCATTTGGATGGGGAAACAATTCCGGAAACCATGCACTTTCGGAATTTCGAGTCGGCGATCTACCCGGGCAAACCCGCAACCGTTGCCCCGGCTTGTAACGTTTCGCTGGATTAGGCGTCTAATGCGACGTAGAAACAGGCCACTCTCAACATCCATCGCCCATGAAACTCATTCAAGCATCGCTTCTTGCCCTCGCATGCGCGGCCGCGCCCCTGGCGGCCCACGCAGGCGTTGAGATCGGAATCAACGTAGGCGGACCGGAGATCGTCGTTCGCACGCAGCCACCCCCGCTGAGGGAGGAGATCGTCACCATGGCCCCTGGACCCGGCTACATCTGGATCAGGGGCCACTGGGCGTGGCGCCGTGAGCGCTGGGAGTGGATTGGCGGACGCTGGGACCGTGTCGCGCAACCCGGCACGGCGTGGATTCCCGGCCGCTGGGTTGAACGGGCCAACGGATGGGTCTGGGTCGAGGGCCACTACGCTGTGGTGGCCGCCCCTGCGGCCCCGCCCCCAGGGCAGCCGGTCGAGGTGATTGCATCAGAGGAGCCGCCGATCCCCATCGCCGAGGTCGTGCCGGTTGCACCGGGGCCCGACTTCTTTTGGATAGGCGGCCACTGGCACTGGAACGGCGGCTGGGTCTGGATTCGCGGGCACTATGACCGCCATCCCCATTTTCATCCGGGCGCGGGCTGGGTGGCGGGCCACTGGGACCGCCGCGGCGCCGGCTGGGCTTGGCACGAGGGCCACTGGCGCTGACCGACGGGAGTTGGGCTCCCCCAGCAGGCGCATCAGGGAGGGCCGGGCGCAGACGCCCGGCTTATCAGCGTCCGGACACCCAGCCCCAAAGCGGGCCCTGGTAGAATCCGAGGACGATCGAGGCCAGGGTCAGAACCGCCAGGGCGATGCCCAGGGAAAGCCCGGCACCGGCGCGCGCACGTTCCGCGGTCTTCGGCGAGACGGCGGCCTCGTCGCTGAAGTAAGCCGTTCGGATCCAGCCGAAGTAATAATAGATCGAGATGACCACGCCCGCGACCGCGATTGCGATCAGCCCGAAATGCCCGGCCTTGAACGCCGCGACGAAGACGAAGAGCTTCGCCATGAATCCCGCGAAAGGCGGGATGCCCGCGAGCGAGCCCAGGCCGCAGGCGAGGACACCGGCAAGGAACGGGCTCTCCTTTGCGAGCCCGGCGTAGTCGCTCAGCTCCTGCTCCGTGTCGTCCGATCCGGCGAGGACTGTCATCACCCCGAATACGGCAAACGACGCGATGAGATACGCGTAGAGATAGAAGTACACGGCGCTAATCGCCATCGGCTCGCGCGCAGCCGAGACGACGGCCAGCAGGATGAAGCCCGCGTGCGATACACCCGAGAGGCCGATCAGGCGCTTGACGTTGTTCTGCTTCAGCGCCGCAAGATTGCCGAAGAGGATCGTGGCCGCGGCCATTATCGTGAGCACCGGTCCGACGAGCCATGCGTAAGGTGCGAAAACCTCGGTCACCAGGACAACAAGCACCGCGAATCCGGCGGCCTTAGACGCGACCGCGAGAAGCGCGGTCACCGGGGTGGGCGCGCCCTGGTACACGTCCGGAATCCAGATCTGGAACGGGAAGGCCCCGATCTTGAAGGCAACCCCCGAAAGGACGAGGACGATGCCCGCTGCCGCCAGGAAGTTGTTCGGATTGGCCTCCAGAAAGCCCGCGAGCCCGGCGTACTGCATCGGGTCGCCCGTCCGGCCGGCAAGCCCCGGGCTTCCTGCGACCCCGTATAGGAGCACGATGCCGAAAAGGAGGAGAGCCGAGCTCAATGCGCCCATCACGAGGTACTTGAGCCCCGCCTCGAGAGTCCTCGGGTTCGAGCGATAGTAGCTCACGAGAATGTAGAGGCCAACCGTGACGGTCTCGAGGGCGACGAAGAGCATCACGAAGTTGCGGCTCTCAACGAGCAGCATCATGGCGGCCGCGACAACCAGGACCACGTGGTGGAATTCCACCCGCGGGACCCGCTGCCAGGACAGGCTCCGGCGGGCCAGGATCGAGACGAAGATCGACGAGATGAGGAAGAAGACCCGCATCAGCTGGCCTTGTGGGGACAGCATCAGCAGGTCGTTGAAGGCCGCGCTGTACGGAGTGCTGAAGTTGAAGGCCAGCGCGGCCAGGATTCCAAGCTGGCCAGCGATCGAGACCAGCGGGATCCGGCCGTGGGCCGCCCGCGGAAGTATCATCTCGAGCGCCAGCAGGAGAAGCGCGAGGCACCCGAGGGAGAGTTCGGGCCAAATCGCGTACCACGGGTTGCCGACGGCCATGCCTTGTAGCGCGTTTACGTCCATGTGGGTACTGCGCGGTGCTTCGGGTTTCCTTACCGGCTGGCCACCACGGCCGCGGGCGGGTTTGTGAGCGCCCGGTCGATTGCGGCCGAGAACGACTTCGGCCAGATGCCCACGAACAGCAGCGTCGCCACGAGCACGAACGCCGGGAGCTTCTCGGCCCAGCCGATATCGGAAGGCGGATTGGCCGAGGCGACCTGAATGAAGGCCTTAGACTGCGGCCCAAAGAACACCCGCGCGGCGGCGCGCAGGCCGTAGATCGCCGAGATCACCGTTCCGGTCAGGGCGGCGACGGTCAGCGCAGGGGAAAAGTTCCAGAGGGCGACGAAGATCGGCAGCTCGCCCCAGAAATTCGCGAATCCGGGCAGCCCCACGCTAGCAAACGTCGCCGCGAGAAACAGCCCGGCGAGCACCGGCGCATGCTGCGCGAGACCCCCCATCTGCTCCATGTCAAAGGTGCGGGTGCGGTGGTGGATGCTCGTCGAGAGAAGAAAGAGCAGGGCCACCGAGAGCCCGTGGGCCACCATCAGCATGACGACGCCGCCTGCGCCCAGGACCGAGCCGGCGGCGATCCCGAGGAACGCGTAGCCCATGTGCATGACCGAGCTGTAGCCCACCATCTGCTTGAGGTCGCGCTGCGCCATCGTCACCAGCCCTATCACGAGGACATTCCCCACCGCGGCGACGACCGCAAGGGTGTGGCTCCACTGCGACGCCCCGAACGGAAGGAGCGGCAGCGCAATCTGGAGAAGGCCGTAGAGGCCGAACTTCTTGAGTACGCCCGCGTGCAGCATCGCCGCCGAGCTCGGCGCGGCGCCGTAGCCGAGCGGAGCCCACGAATGGAAGGGCCAGAGCGAGACGAGGATCCCGAAGCCGAAGAGGAGGAGCCCGAAGATGTGCCTCTGGGTGACCTCGCCGAGCGGCCTCGAGGCCAGCGCGTCCCGAAGCACCATGATGTCAAAGCTGCTGGCCCCGCTCTTGGCATAGATGGCGATCAGCCCGACGAGCGAGAGCATGGCGCCCACCGTGAGGTAGATCGTCATCATCATCGCGGCGTAGGTTCGGTCGCGCCCGCCCCAGACTCCGACCATGATGAAGGTCGGGATGAGGGCCAGCTCGTGGAAGAAGTAGAAGAAGAACACATCCACGCTCGCAAACGTCCCCATCAGCCCGGCGTGCATGACGAGCAGGAGGAGGAGGTAGGTCTTCATCCGCTCCGCCTTCGACTGGATCGCATAGAGGCCCGCCGCGAAGCCGACGAGCCCGGCAAGGACGAAAAGCGGCAGCGAGATCCCATTCAGCCCGAGCTTCAGGCCGATCCCGAACTGGTCCATCCCGGTGGAGTACCTGGACAGGAACGCGTAGCCGTGGGCCTCCTTTGCGGCCGAGCCGAACCGCCACCACACGCCGAGCGCCATGACGGCCGGCACCGCGAATCCCGCGTAGGCAAGCTTGACCACCCAGCGCTTGGGAAGGCCGAGCGCGATCGCGAGCGCGACGGCAAGCGGCGCGGCGATCGAGAGCAGGAGGGGATCGAAGGCAGGGGCGCTCATTTCAGAGTCAGAGGATGCCGGCGGCATAGGCCCACAGCACGACCACGCCGCCGAGGAACCAGTAGACGTAGTTGTTGAGCCGGCCCGTGTGGAGTGCGCGGACCCCGAAGCCGACGAACTCGGTGGCGCCGGCGAGGCCCCGGACGACGATGCCGGCCAGGCCCACGACATCGAGGAAGTTCAGCACCATGGCGGTGCGCTGCTGGACCTCCGCCACGTAATAGTCGTAGGCGGTGTCAAACGACGTCCTCAGCGCCACGAGGAGTCCGAAAACGGAGCGCGACTTCCCCTCGAGCGTATCCCTGCCGTCTACGGCATAGAATGCGAGCGCCGTCCCCGCGCCGACGGCCAGCACGATGATGCTGGTGACGAGGACGATCACATGGGTCGCGCCCTCCGCCTCGGGGATCTGCGAGAACACTCCCTCGAACGCCTTCGGATAGGCGCGCCAGTACCCGCCGACGGCCGAAAGCGCCGCAAGCAGGACGAGCGGCGCCGTGAGCGATATGCTGCCTTCGTGCGCATGCCGCGCGGGCTCGCCCTGCGGAGCTCCGAGGAACACGATCTTCCAGAGCCGGAGCATGTAGAAGGCGGTCAGGATCGCCGTGAAGGCGAGGACCGCGAACACCGCTCGGTTGCTTTCAAACGCGAGCACGAGGATCGCGTCCTTCGAGAAGAAGCCCGCAAGGCCGGGCAGCCCGACGATTGCCGCCACCGCGACCGTGAACGTCCAGAACGTCACCGGCATGCGGCCCCGGAGCCCGCCCATCCTGAAGATGTCCTGCTCGTGGTGGCACCCCAGGATCACCGAGCCGGCGCCGAGGAAGAGGAGGGCCTTGAAGAAGGCGTGCGTCGTCAGGTGGAACATCGCCGCCCCGACCGAGCCCATCCCGAACGCGGCCACCATGTAGCCGAGCTGGGACAGCGTCGAATACGCGAGGACCTTCTTGATGTCGCGCTGCGTGACCGCGCACAGCGCAGCGTACAGGGAGGTGAGCGTCCCGACCCAAGCGATGACGTCCTGGGCCTGGGGCACCATGAGGACGTTTATCCGGCAGAGCATGTAGATGCCGGCGGCCACCATCGTGGCGGCGTGGATCAGGGCGGACACGGGTGTCGGGCCCTCCATCGCATCGGGGAGCCACACCTGGAGGGGCAGCTGCGCCGACTTGCCGACCGCGCCGCAGAACAACAGCAGCGGGACCAGCCGGCTGTAGACCGCGTGATCCGCGCCCAGCGCCGACAGGCTCACCGTGCCGTTGACCCTGTAGCAGAGTATGATCCCCAGCAGGAAACCGAAATCGCCCACCCGGTTGACGACGAAGGCCTTCTTCGCGGCGTCCGACGCGGACTTTCTCTCGCGCCAGTGATTGATGAGAAAGTATGAGCTGAATCCGACAAGATCCCAGAAGATGAACATCATGAACAGGTTGTCGGCCAGGACTATGCCGATCATCGAGAACATGAATATCGAAAGGCCCCCGAAGTAACGCGCCTTCCCGGCGTCATCGCTCATGTAGCCGAGCGAGTAGACGTGCACGCAGAGCCCGATGACGCCGACAACGGACAGCATCAGCGCCGCGAGGTCGTCGAACTTGAACCCGATCGAGACCGCGAATGACCCGAATCGGAGCCATTCCCAGGCGGCGTTGAAACGCGCGCCGCCGAACGCGAGCGAGAATGCGCCGCACGCCACGAGAGCGGCGGTGATCACGGAAACGGCGGACGCGATCTCCCCCCTTCTGCCCAGAAAGAGCGTGATCAGCGCCGCCGAGGCCAGCGGGGCAATCAGAACGAAAAGGGCTGTGTTGAGGGGCGTCATGCAGCGCGGGTCGGCGTTCCGTCGTCAGTGCCTCATGGAGTCAAGGCGGTCGACCTCGACGGTCCGGCGCGCGCGGAAGAGCGCGACGATGATCGCAAGGCCCACGGCGACTTCCGCGGCCGCCACCGTCAGTATGAAGAACACGAAAACGTCGCCGTCCTCCGTCCCGTTGAAACGCGAGAAGGCGACTAGCGCCAGGGTCGCGGCCACGAGCATGAGCTCGAGGCACATGTAGATCACCAGCGTGTTGCGCCGGACAAGGACCCCGAGGAAGCCGATCGCAAAGAGCGCGGCACTCAGCATCACGTAGGCATCGAGGGACGGCTTCATCTGGGATCCTCCGCCTCACCCATGCGCCGGCTGATGACGATGACGCCCAGCATCGCGATTAGGAGCAGGAAGCCCATCACCTGGACTGGCAGGAGGTAGGTGGTGAAGAGCTGGTAGGCGTAGAGCTTTAGCGACGAGCCCACCGCGGCGTGGCCGGCCGGGGGGCCGGCTCCAAGGCGGCCACGTACCGCGAGGAGTCCAAGCCCCGCAAGGAGCAGCGCCGCAGACATGAACCCAGCGAGCGCCTGCACGAGCCGGAACCGCCAGGGTTGCCCGCCCTGCATGTCGAGGAGCATGATGATGAATAGGAAGAGCGCGACGACCGCGCCCGCGTACACCCACACCAGGATGAAGGCGAGGAAGTAGGCGTGCAGCTGGACAAACAGGCCGGCGATGCCCGCGAGGCACAGCAGCAGGCACATCGCGCCGTTCACGGTGTTCTTGCTGAGGACCACGCCGAGGGCGCAGGCGAGCGAAAAAACAGAGAGGGAAATGAAGGCGATCTGGTCCATCGTGCGGCCTTCAGTCGTGCGCGCCGGCCCCCGCCTCGGCGGCCTTCTTGACATCCCACTTGAAATGCCTGTCGGGAAGCGTCCCGCCGAGCTCGTAGAGCCTGTCCTTGTGGTTCACCATCTCGGTGCGGCTGTAACCGGACATCGAATACTGATTCTGCAGGAAGATCGCCTCCTCCGGGCACACCTCCTCGCAGAGTCCGCAGTAGATGCACCGCAGCATGTCGATGTCGAAGGCCTGCGGCGCCTTCTCCACATGGTCGATGCCGGCGCCCTCCGGCACGGAGCCCGGGGTGATGCGGATCGCCTTCGGCGGGCAGACGAACTCGCAGAGCTGGCACGAGACGCACTTCTCCCGCCCGTTGGGATCCTTGACGAGGGTCGGGACGCCCCGGTATCCAGCAGGTATCGCCGGCCGCTGCTCCGGGTATTCCATGGTGTCGGCGGGGCCAAGCAGGTGCTTCAGCGTGGTCAGCATCGCCCCCATGAGCTGCGGGAAGTAGGTGCGCTCGACCAGGGTGAGGGCTCTTCGTTGGACTTGGATGACGGCCATGGCTTCGGGGCTTCCTTGGTTATGGCTGCAGGAGCGCGATCCCGATCGTGTAGGCGATCAGGTTGGCAATGGAGAGGGGGAGCAGCTTCTGCCAGCCCAGCTTCATCACCTGGTCGTAGCGGAACCGCGGCACGGTCCAGCGGATCCACATGAAGATGAAGATCGTCACGAGAACCTTCCCCATCAGGATCGCGATCGAGGCCAGTCCAGCGACAATCGGATGGAGCCAGACCGTCCACCCGGTCAGGTGGTGCAGCCCCTCGAGGAGCTGCGCGAGCGAAAGCCAGGGGAGGAGGTTCCATCCCCCGAGGAAGAGGAGCGCGAACACGGCCGACCCTACGATCATGTTGGCGTACTCCGCGACAAAGAACAGGGACCACTTGAAGGCGCCGTACTCCGTGTGGAACCCTCCGACAAGGTCGGCCTCGGACTCCGGCATGTCGAACGGCTGGCGGTTCGTCTCCGCGAACAGCGCGACGGCGAAGACGAGCGCCGAGACGGGCATGGTGAACAGGAACCACGCCCCACCCCAGAATCCCGGCCGGCTCTGGAACTCCACCACCTTCGCGAGGCTTAGCGTGCCCGCCGTCCCGGGCTCGTTGATCCAGAGGAACACCGGCAGCACCGCGAGCACCATGGAGAGTTCGTACGAGATCAGCTGCGCCGAGGCGCGGACGCCCCCGAGGAACGGGTATTTCGAGTTGGAGGCCCAGCCCGCGAGTATCAGTGAATAGACGCCCAGCGACGCCACCGCGAATACGGCCAGGATCCCGACATCCACGCTCGCCAGGGCAAGCGGGATCACCCTGCCCCCGTGCCCAAGGTAGGCGCCAAACGGCACGACCGTCACGGTCGTGAATGCCGGCACCATCGCCACGACGGGAGCGAGCGTGTAGTAGAGCTTGTTGACGTGGTCTGGGAGAGGCTCCTCCTTGAAGACGAATTTCCCCCCGTCCGCCATCAGCTGCCAGACCCCCAGCCTCTGCAGGATCCCGGCCCCCGGGATCCATGCGAATATCGGGGGCAGCGCCCGGTTCGGTCCGGGCCGGCTCTGGATCCAGGCGCACACCTTGCGCTCGGCCATCGAGCACGCCGCGGCGATGGGGAAGACGACCGCGATCACCGCAAGGCCCTTGAGGAGGGCCTGCACGGCAACCGGAAGCCCGAGGAGGAAATCGATCATGGCCTGGCCTCCCCTGCCGCGCGAGCAGCCGGTTCGAAATGGAGCGACGGCCCCTCGGCGAAAGGAAGGCCGGCCCATGGCGCCCCGTCCAGGAGGAGGCCCGTGTCCGGAATGGGGGCGAAGCTGACTGCGCCAAGGGCCGGAACCTCGGCCGCGATCCGCTCCCACAGCGGCTCGACTTCCGCGCTGAGGACGGGCCCGCCCACCGCCGCGGTCAGCCTCGCGAGCGCCAGCAGGTCGTCGGTCGCGCCCGCGACCCCAGGCACCGCCTTGTGGAACTTCTGGATCCTGAACTGCTGGTTCACGAGGGTGCCGCTCTTCTCAAACACCGTGAGGGTCGGGATGACGACGCGTGCGGCCGCGCTCGTCGCATTGGCGTGTGTGCCCAGGTACACGATCGAGACCCTTGCGAGCTGCGACGCGCTGAGCCCGGCTGCCGCGAGGTCCTCTCCGATCGAAACCACGCCCGTCACCTGCCCCGAATCAATCTGCGCGCCAAGCCGATCGAGCCTTGCCGACGGCAGGGCGTCAATGAGGCCGGTGACGAGCGCTCCGCGCACGTTCGGGTTGCGGTCGGCCGAGACCAGGAGCCCATCGCCCTTCCCCACCCGCGAGACCAGCGAAGCCCTCGCCCCTAGGGCGTCGCAGAGCTTCTTCGAAAGGAACTGCTCCTCGACGGAGCTGCGGCCCGACCCGACGACGGCGACTCGGCCCCTCGGGAGGATATCGGCGGCGGCCTTGACCGCAAAATCAAGCGCGCTCTCGGCCCCGTTGACCCGGATCGAGCCCAGCCGCCCCTGGGCGCGAATCTCCTTGTAGAGGATCCGCCCGCTGTCCGCCATCCACGTGTCGTTCACCCAGTCGTTCTGGCGCGGCGTGACCCGGTATACGGCGCCTTCGCGGGACCAAACGACCGTGTTCGCGCCCGCGCTCGACCCGGTGTCGATGCTGTTCGTCTGGTTGAGGAACCAGACGCGCATCTTGAACCTGAAATCCGTGCTCGTGAGCGCCCCTACCGGGCAGATGTCCACGGTGTTGAGCGAATAGTCGTTCTCGAGCTTGCGCCCCGGGTAGCACGCGAGGGTGCTGTAGCTGCCCCGGTCGGTGAAGCCGAGGACGTCGTCCTTGGCTATCTCCTTGCAGAAGCGGACGCAGCGCGAGCACAGGATGCAGCGCTCGTCATCCAGCGTGACGCGCGGGCCGAGCGGCGTCCGCTTCGGCTTCACGTTCTTGTGCTCGATGTAGCGCGAATAGCCCCTGCCGTAGCCCGCGGACTGCTCCTGGAGCTTGCACTCGCCCGCCTGGTCGCAGATCGGGCAGTCGAGCGGATGGTTGATGAGCAGGAACTCCATCACACCCTCCCTGCAATCCCTGACCAACGGCGTGGTGGTGCGGACGTGCAGCCCCGGCATCACGCTCGTCGCGCAGGCGATCGCCGGACGGGGGATCCAGTTGACCCTCTGCTTGCCCGTGGCCGGATCCATGACCGGGGCCTTGGTCGCCGGATCCACGGCCAGCATCCCCGTCTCGACGAGGCACATCCGGCAGTTGCCCGCGACCGTGAGCTTGGGGTGGTAGCAGTAGTGCGGGACGTCGATGCCGAGGCGGCGCGCGGCCTCGATCACGTTCGTTCCCCTCGGCACGGCGACGTCCCTGCCGTCGATGTTGACGGTGATCAGGTCCTTTGTGGCGGGCTGGGTCATCGTGAATGGATGGGGCTTCGCGTATCCGGACGGGGGGTCAGACGAGCTCTGGGGCCGCGCCGGATTCCGGCCCGCCCCTCTCCCGGGCGTAGGACTTGAACTCGTCGCCGAACTTGGCGACGAAGCTCTGCGTGGGCCAGGCGCAAGCCTCGCCGAAAGCGCAGATCGTCCGGCCCGCGATCTGGTCGGCGACGCTCTTCAGGAGCGCGCCGTCCTCCGGGCGCGCGTCGCCGTGAACCATGCGCGCCGTTATCCTCTTCATCCAGAGAGACCCCTCCCTGCAGGGCGTGCACTGGCCGCAGCTCTCGTGGGAGTAGAACGCGTTTATGTTGCCGAGCGCCTCGACCATGCTGACGGAGTCGTCCATGACGATCACCCCTCCCGACCCGCCCATCGAGCCGACCATTGCGAGTGAGTCGAAGTCCATCGGGATGTCCTCCACCCCCCAGTCGTACTCCACCATCTCAGCACCCACCTTGCGCCTGCCCTTGTAGCGCTCGCCGAACTTCAGGACCTTCGCCGACGTCCCTCCCGGTATGACCGCCTTGAACTTCCGCCCCGGCAGCGGCCCGCCGCAAACCTCGTTCAGCAGCTGGCCCATGGTCAGCTTGCCGACATCGAACTCGTAGTAGCCCGGCCGCCGCACGTGCCCCGAGACGCAGAAGATCCGCGTGCCGGTGTTGTTCGGGGTCCCGATCTTCGAGAACGCCTCCCCGCCCATGTCCGCGATGTGCTTCACGTGGCAGATCGTCTCGACGTTGTTCACGATCGTCGGGCACTGGTAAAGGCCGAGGACGGCCGGGAAATAGGGCGGCTTGATGCGCGGATAGGGCCGCTTGCCCTCGAGCGATTCGATCAGCCCGGTCTCCTCCCCGCAGATGTACGCGCCCGCGCCCCGGTGGATGTATATCTCGCAGCCGTAGCCGGAGCCGAGGATGTTGGGCCCGACGAAGTTTTCCGCCCTGGCCTCGGCGATCGCCCGCTCGAGGATCTTGGCCCCGTCGGGGAACTCTCCGCGGATGTAGATGAAGGTCCGCTCCACCCTGTTCGCGAAGCACGTGATCATGATCCCCTCGATCAGCTGGTGGGGATCCCTGTAGATGATGTAGCGGTCCTTGAACGTGCCGGGCTCCGATTCGTCCGCGTTCACGATCAGGTAGACCGGCTTCCCGCTCTTGCGGTCTAGGAGCGACCATTTCACCCCGCACGGGAAGCCCGCCCCGCCCCGCCCCCGCAGTCCGGATTTCTTCACTTCGTCAACCAGCTCCTCGGGCTTCCTCTTCACGGCCTTCCTGAGGACCTCGTAGCCGCCGTTCCGCAGGTAGCACGCGAGGTCGTTCGAGTAGCCGGGCTCGTCTATGTGCCTGAAGACCAGGCGGTGTTGTTCGGGTGCGGCCATCGTGAGTCGGGTTAGCGGGCCCCCGCCGCGCGCGCGGCGGCCTTGATTTCCTGCGACAGGGAGCGGGCCTTTGCTGCGTCCACCTTCTCGTGAAGCTCGTCGTCGATCATGACGACCGGCGCAGTCCCGCAGCTTGCAAGGCACTCGACAAACTCAACCGTCACCTCGCCGTCGGGCGAGACCCCGCCCAGCCCCGTGTTGAACTGCCTTTGGAATTCCGCGAACGTGCGGTATCCCCCCATGAGCGCGCACGAGAGCGTGCGGCAGACCCTTATGTGCCTTCTCCCGATCGGCTTCCGGTGGAGCATCGGGTAGAAGGTCACAAGCTCGTACACGTTGATCGGCTGGATCTCGAGCCTCGCCGCGATCCATTCGACCGCCTCGTCCGAGATGTAACCCTGCTCCTCCTGGACAAAGTGCAGCAGCGGAAGCACGGCGCTTCGCTTCACGGGGTAATGCGTGATCACCTCGTCGATCTTCTGGAGCGTTTCGGGGCTGAGTTTCATCATCGGTCGCACTCGCCCATGACAAAATCGAGGGAGCCAAGGATCGAGACTATGTCGGCCACCATCATGCCGACGCACACCTTGGGCAGGATCGACAGGTTGCAGAACGAGGGCGCGCGGATCTTCAGCCTCCAGGGGACGCCGCCGCCCTTGGACACGATGTAGAATCCGAGGGCCCCCTTCGGGTTCTCGGCCTCGAAATACACCTCTCCCGCCGGCATCTGCGGCCCCTCGGTGACGATCATGAAGTTCTGGATCAATTCCTCCATCGACGTGAGCACCTTGTCCTTGGGGGGCGCCACGATCCGCTTCGCCTCCTCGGCCTGCCAGCTCCCGCCGGGGAATTTCGCGACCGCCTGCCGGATGATGCGGACGGACTGGCGCATCTCCTCCCCGCGGACGAGGTACCGGTCGTATCCGTCGCCCTTTGTCCCGACCGGAACGTCGAAATCGTACTGCTCGTAGCCGCTGTACGGCTTGTTCTTGCGCAGGTCGAGCGGAACGCCGCTCGCCCGCAGGTTGGGCCCCGTGAGCCCGTACGCGATTGCGTCCTCCTTCGAGATGACGCCGATGCCTGCCGTCCGATCCACGAATATCCTGCTCCGAGTGAGGAGGCTAAGCGTTTCCTCGAGACGGGGGAGGAACTGCTCGCAAAACGCGTCCACGCGCCCAGTCCATCCCTCGGGAACGTCGCGCGCGACGCCTCCGATCCTGGAGTAGCTCGTCGTGAAGCGCGCGCCCGTCAGCTCCTCGAAGAGCTTGTAGAGCTTCTCGCGCTCCGTGAACGAGTAGAGGAACACTGTCCACGCGCCCACGTCTATGCCGAACGCTCCGAGGCCCAGCAGGTGCGCCGATATCCGCGCCATCTCCGCCGTGATCACGCGGATCGCCTGGCAGCGAGGCGGGACCTCGAGCTTCGCGAGTTTCTCCACGGCGATCGCATACGCCATGTTGTTCGCGAGCGGCGCCAGGTAGTCCAGCCTGTCCGTGTACGGCACGAACTGGTTGTAGGTCATGTTCTCGGCGATCTTCTCGTCGCCGCGGTGCAGGTAGCCGATGACCGGCTCGGCCTTCTTCACGACCTCGCCGTCGAGCTCCATCTGCAGGCGCAGGACGCCGTGGGTCGACGGGTGCGACGGGCCCATCGAAATGGACATCCTCTCCGCCTCGAGCTCGCCGCGCGCGTTCTTCGCCGCGGTGTCCGGGAATGTGTGTTCGGCGGGCATGCAGGGCTGCGGTCTCAGGGTCCGGGCTTCGGGCGGCGCTCGCTCCAGCTCTCGTCCTTCGCGCGCGGCTCCGCGTCGCCCATGTTGATCCCGCCATGCGCGGCCACAAACGGGCCCCCCGCCATCGGCGCGGCGATTGCGCCCGTCTTCGTCACGGCGGCCACCTCGGCGTCCGGCAGCTCGGTCTCGATTCCCGCGAGCGGGAAGTCCTTCCGGAGCGGATAATGGAGATAACCGTCCCACATCAGGATCCGGCGCAGGTCGGGGTGGCCCGCGAACCGGATTCCAAACATGTCGAACACCTCGCGCTCGTGCCAGTTGGCACCCGGCCAGAGCCCGACGGCGCTCGGCATCTCGGGCGCCGCGTCGTCCGCGCAGTCCGCCGCGATGCGCACGTACTCGTGCCTCGCCGTCGAAAAGACGTGGTACACGACTGTGAAGCGCGGCCTTGCGCCTGCCGCCCAGTCGACGCCCGCAACGTCGACCAGCATGTCGAAACCGTGCTCCTCCTTTAGCGACCTGAGCACGTCCAGGAGCTCGGACGCGGGCACGTTGACCGCCGGGTGGTCGAGGCTGGCGCGATCGGTCACACCCGCCCACCTGGCCTTTATCGCTGCGACGGCATCGAGTGCTGCGGGCATCACGCCGATAGGAGTTTGCTCGCGGACGGCTCCCGCTTCACCTTTTCCTGCAGCTTGATCAGCGCGTCGAGGAGCGCCTCCGGTCGCGGCGGGCAGCCGCTCACGTACACATCGACGGGAAGGATCCGGTCCACCCCCTGCAGCACCGCGTAGCTTCGGTACATGCCCCCCGTGCTCGCGCAGGCCCCCATCGCGATCACCCACTTGGGCGCCAGCATCTGGTCGTAGATCCGGCGGACGGCCGAGGACATCTTGTAGGTCACCGTTCCCGCGACGATCATCACGTCGGCCTGCTTGGGCGAGAACCTCATCACCTCGGCGCCGAACCGGGCGATGTCGAAGCGGCTCGCCGCCACCCCCATCAGCTCGATCGCGCAGCACGCAAGCCCCATCGGCATCGGCCACATCGAGCTGCTCCTGATCCAGTTTATCACCGCGTCGGCGCGGGAGACGATGACATCACCCTCAATCTTGCTGTTGTAGGCCAGTTCGGTATTGGAGGCGACCATGGTGGAATCCGGGAAATACCATCCAAACGTACCGGGCGCGCAAGGTCGCGCAAGAAGGTTTTGCGGCGCGCGCCGGATTAACGGGGCTCAAGCGTCCAAACGCATGAATCGGTCGCGGCGGCCGCGCCAAAATGCGCGCTGGCCGAGACGCGGTTAGCACCGGGCGATAGCCTGACCCCGGGCCAGCGGAAGACGCGGTCGCCCGCCGGATCCCTCCGGACGCCCTGGGCCACGCCGTTCACCTCAAGCGACACCTCCGAAGCGTTCGAATAGACCTTCACCTCCGCGACCGGGTCCGTCCGCCTGCTGAACCTGCTGCTTGCGATATGCAGGACGGGGTCGCCGCTCCAGTTCGCCTTGTAGAAGTAGAAGGCGTCCTTTTTCGCCGCCCGGTCGTAGGTCACCAGGCCCTTGTCGTTGCGCCCCGGGTGGTCGCCCTCGTTGCGGCCGTCGGACGCGAAGTCATGCAGGCACCAGATGAACTTGGCCCAGACGTACGGCCGGGTCTTGAGCGCCGCCCAGTAGGCCTCGTGGTATAGGTCCTGGTATTCCTCCGGGTGGAACGGCCCGTTGGGCTTGGGCGGCCCCGGGTCCTGCGCGTGTTGGAAGATGCTCGCCCCCGCGCCGAATTCGCTCATTCCGAAGCGCGCCCGGGGGTAGTCGGCGCGGGTCTTGTCAAGCCAGGCCGCGAAGTCGGATATCGTCCCGCGATACCACCCGAAATACCGGTTGAACGCGACGACGTCGGTGTGCCAGTTCTTCGGATCGGCGTCGTCGTGGTCGGAGGCGTACGTCGAGAGCCGGGTTGGGTCCTCCCGGCGCACCTCCCCGGCCAGCGCCGCGATCACCCCGTCGGCCGCCGGCCCGCTAGTCTCGTTCCCCACACCCCAGAAGCATATCGCGGGGTGGTTGAAGTTCTGCCGGATCAGCTCGCGGAGCTGCTGCTCTGCGTTCTCCAGGAATTCAGGGGTGGCAAGGGCTCTGTTGACGAACGGGATTTCCGCCCAGGCGACTATCCCGGCGCGGTCGCAGCGCGAGTACCATGTGTCCGATTGCTGGTAATGGGACACCCGCACGGCGGTCGCGCCCGAGTCCATCATGATCCCGAAATCCTCGGCTTCCTGCGCGGCCGAGATCGCCCATCCCCTGTCAGGCCAGTCCTGGTGCCGGTTGAACCCGTAAAGGTTGAGGTAGTTCCCGTTCAGGATGAATCCCCTGTCCGGGTCGACCACGTACGACCGGAGGCCAAGCGGCTGCTCCACGGCGTCCGAGAGGGCACCCACCGACCCGTCGGGGGAGACGGGCCTCAGTTCGACCCGGACCGTGTAGAGATACGGGTCGGCCCGGGCGTTCCAGAGATGCGGGCGCTTGATCGTGACAGGTTTGGCGAAGCCCTCGGAGCCGTTCGGCTCCAAGTGGGTCCTGAACGACGGGGCGGCCAGGACCGCCCCGGGTGCGCCGGCCTGGGGCGCCTCAAGGACCCTGAGGCTTACATCGACCTCCCGGGGAACGGCGCTGTGGTTCTCGATCTCGGCGCGGACAAGGACCGTTGCCGAGTCGGCAGCCACGCGGACCTGCTCCAGAAAGACGCCCGGCGAGCCGCAGTCCATCGCCGAAATCTGGACGGGATCGGTCACAAGCAGGGACACGTCGCGGTACAGCCCGCCGAAGAACGTGAAATCCGCCGATGTGGGCGGAATGCCCAGGCGCCCGTTGTCCACGCGCACCGCGATCAGGTTGTCGGCACCCGCCCGCAGCGCGGCGGTGGCATCGAACCGGAACCGCGCGAACCCGCCCCTGTGGTTGCCTAGGTGGACGCCGTTTACGTACACGTCCGCCATCAGGCTTGCGCCGTCGAGCTGCAGATAGAGCCTCTTCCCTGCGAGGGACGCATCGACCGCGAGGTGCCTCCGGTACCAGCCCGGGCCGCGGCGGTAGTTGTCGCCGCCGTCCTGACCGTCGAGCGCGTTCCACGTGTGCGGAAGGTCGACCGGCTGCCAGGAGCGGTCGTCGAGGCCCGGGTCGGAGCCGCGCGCGTGGTCCCCCGCGAGGAACCTCCACCCCGGGTCGAGGCCGATGAGCTGGCGGCCGTCGGGCGTCTCGGAGGCCGGCGCCGCGGGATGGACGGCCGCGATCGCCGCGGCAGCCGCAAGGATGCGAAGGGGGCGCATGGGCAGAACCTAAGGTGGCGGAAGAAGCCCGCGCCAGCCGATTCGGAAGCGGGGCAGGCGCCGGAATCGCGGCGCCCGCGGGACTTGCCGCCGTCATGACGCGCTTCCGGGCACCCGGCTGTCTCCGGCCGCCCCCGCCGTTTTGGCTCGGCATATAAAGCCGGCGCCTATAAGCAGTTAATGGTCTATGCCGTTCGGACTAGGAAGGCGACGCGGGACAGTGCCGTGCGACCCGTTTGGCGTGCGCGGGTGCAGGGGCCTTGGGAGTCCCTTGCCGCCATGAAGCCGGAAACGGACGGGAAGGATCCCGCCGGGGAAGGGGCTGAGGGCGCGAGCGTCCGCGACGAGCCGGCCGCGCAGCCCCTGTGGAGCCATGCGCCCCCGCCCGAGGCGGCCCTTATCCGAATCAACAGGGCGCACCCAGCCGTCCAAGCGCTGAAGGAGTCTGTCCGCGATCCGGCGGCGGCGGAGGATTTCCTCCGCACAATTGAGCACACCCCGCCTGGAAAGCCCGTACCAGGGGCCCAATGGCGACCCACCGGTCAGCCGCTGAAGGAACCAGCGTACATACTCTTCGGGGTCGTGGCGCTGGTGGTGTACCTGCGCCTGATGTATCAGGTATCCTATTTTCCCCCTTATTTCGAGGGGGAGGAGGCCAATGTCTTGGACTTGGCCAAGGCCACGTGCGACTTTGCCGCCTATACGGGCTCGTGGCTGCAATGCGTGATCGGCGGTTTCTTTGAGTACAACAAGGGCTATCACTGGGCGCTGGTCCCTCTATATCAGGTTTTTGGCTACGACGTGAGGCTGATCACCTTTGTCCTCCCGGTCTTCTTCAGCGTACTCTGCGGGGCGTTTTGCGCCATATACAGAAGGGCCTACCCAAAGTCGTCACTCCTCTCCTTCGTGCTCGTCGCGGTGTTCTCGGTGCTGTGCGTGTGCCTTCGCCGCTACAAGTGGCACTCGGTGGCGTATCTGTCCGCGATTTCGATCTACCTCTACTTCTCCCCCTATTTCTGCAATGGCGCCCCGTTCCTAAGCGCGAGGAGGCTCAAGGTTCTGTCCGTGTCCCTCTTCGCGCTCAGCTGCTACCTCTACTTTGGCTGCCTCCTCTATGCCGTGCCGTTTCTGCTGCTCGTCTTCTATTTCAGCACGAAGGCACAGCGGCGGACGGAGCTGAAATTCGCATGGATCGGTGCGCTGGCCTTCGTGGCCGTATTTCTCGCCACCTACAGGATCACCGATCTCTGGGGGCTCAGGATACGTGAAACCCTTGAGCACGTCCTTAGGGCGTTCTCCCGCCAGGGGTTGCTGGAACGGTGGTGGTCCGTGCGCGATTTCTTCTTCACGATGTACCTTTCGCCCCCGTATCTGGTCCTGTTTGTCGTCGGGCTGGCGGCCTCGTTCAGGAGAGCCTGGCGCGGCGACCGCTTCGCGCTCGTGAACACGACGCTGCTGCTGTGCCTGTGGGCGTTCCAGTTGAGCGAAGGCGGGTTGAACAACGCGGACCAGTTGAATTGGTCGATGATCCCCATCCTGGGCGTGCTGCTGATCGGCTCGGACCAGATCCTTGAAGCGATTTGCGCCAAGGTCCGGGGCGGCCCGATTGTCGCCGCGGCCCTCGTGCTGGTAGTCGCCTGGAACGAACTGCATTGGTATCCGCAGCTAAACAGGGACGTCCCCTACCAGCCGTACGTGCAGCCCCACAACACCCGGACGCAGGCCGCGCTGGTGTTGCGGATGATAAGGGATGATGACTCGGGATCCGTGCAGTATTACCTGCCTGATCCCTCGGTCCCCGACTCGAGCGGAGGCTTCGACTACAGTGTCAGCCTGAAGCGGGTGGATTTTGGCAAGGCCCTGTCGAGGGTGGTCTTCTTCAAGAGCGAGGAGGATCTTCAAGAAAGGCTATCAGCCCAGCCGCGTGACAAGTGGGCCGTGGTTTATATGAGCGTTGGCGAACCGCCGGAAATCGAGGACGCCAAGGACAACTCCGAGGTGCCTTTTCTCGGGCAGAAGCCGAAGATAATCCACCCTTTCGAAGACGTGTATAAAATCCAATTCCTCGTGAGAGAATATCGGCTGCGCCCCGGGCCGGTGAACGCGCATGCGGGCGGGGGTTCGACGTAGCCGGGTTGCGCTCGGTTTTCCTTCGGCCGCTCTGGCGGGCAATCGCATCGCGGCCGGACTCCGTCGGTGTCGCTGGAGCCTCGGTGCGCCGCACGCACGCCGACCCGGCGTGCCTAGGCACGACCCGAAGCGAGGGTTCGGCCATGTCCCATCCGCCGCTGGCGAGCCCCGCGTCCCCGAGCCAAGCTCTTCCACTGAGCAACCTGCCCGACCAATCACCCGGCACCTTGTCCTTGCGGCCTAGATAATCCTTGATGTGATCAGCGGGCTCTGCGCTCCTACCCGTCCCCGCAAGCGGATGACCTTGCAGCCTCCCAATGCAAGTTGGGAGACCTGTTCTTTGAGTAACACGGCCTTTCTCCCTGCCCCGTGAAGCGTGCATAATGCGTGCTCCCCGTGGGGGCAGCCGTGATCAAGTGCTTTTTTGGCGTCGAAAAACCCCGGTTTTCTTCTTAGGCGGGAAAGCGTGGTATTCGGCTCGTTGCTGGCCAAGGAGGGCCGCATTACCTAAATTCATGTCGTTGAACATTAATTTATTCGGAGAGGTGACAGAGTGGCCGAATGTGCATGACTGGAAATCATGATCATGGCTTTTGACTACATATCGTAATGTCTTGTTCATAAAGTTATCCCAAACCAAGAAGGTCCAATGAAATGCCATTCTGGTCGGTTTCTGGTCGGTTTTTTGAGCTTGGAAACACATTTTAGGACGCCCTATAAGACCGTCGGTGTATCTAATATGCGGTTACAACTCCGCGACGGGAAAAAGGATTAGGGATCCATCGATTCTGCACTGAAGAACGCCTTTGCAGATTCCCCGAAGGCACTGCGGGCCTTGTCGGTTAGTGGGCCCCAAGTATGTCCAGAATGAGTGGCCGGGATCTGGGGTACGTCTAGGGGTAATGGCCCAAATCGAAGGTACCCCGTAGACGCTCGCCGGATTAGGTATGCGACAAGCTGAGATCCTTGCTCCGGCAATTTCCATACACGGTCAAAATACTCCAAGTGATCCTGGCTTAGCACTTGGCATGGTCCTATCTTAGGCAAAACGCCGTCCAATTCTGGCAGGATCTGTTGCAGCTGGTTCTTGAACGTCGCATAAGTAAGATCGCCGATAGGTAATCCTTCGGGTAAGACCGCGATTGGGATGATCCGGTCCACAATGAGCAGCTTACCGTCCTTATGAATGCCGTCTTGCGCCAACACCCGCGATGTGTGGAGCGCTTTCCCCAAATCCTCGCTGACAACCGCAGCGAGCCTAGCAGGCGTTGCCTCATAGGCTTCGGCGAGGCTCAGCCAGTGGTGATTAAGTTCGAGCACAAGCGCGGTCGATCCGACCATTACAATCGCGTCGGTCTCCTTTCCATCGGGAAGCCTGTGGTTAAAAAAATAGGTCGTTGATGGGCCGAAAAGCTGCTTAAGCCACCACTGTACGTAACCTTCGAAAAGGTAACCGCAGTCGCTCCGAACCCGCGAGGGGGACCGAGTGCCGGCTTGGCATTCAGCGGCAGCGTGGAGCACGTGAAGCAGTCGATGGAAGAACCGATTCAGGTATTCGTTGCGATCGAGAACTAGGTAAGTACCAGGAGCCGTCTCGAAAAGCTGGCGTCTTAGCAAATGTTTACCTTTGAAGAGGGCCTCGGCCCAGGTGTGCGGCTGCGGCTCTACGCGCAATGCTCGTAAGTCAATTACAGCGAGGGCGTTGAGCCGCATGAAGGCTTGCTTCGCCTCCGGCGTCATGTTTGCAATTAATTGGCCTACATTGAATAACAGATATCTAACGCTCGGCTGCTCAAGATTGAAATTCATTGTAGTCGCCGCCAAGGCAACAAGGAGGACTCGGTACTCGAGGGCCGAGATGCCAACGATGTTCTTGAACCACTCCTGGGAGGTAACGTGCGCTCTGGCGTGCAGGACGGCTCCGACGTCAGGAATCTCAAAGAGTGCGTAAAGACGCGTCATGTCCTTGCCCGAGTAGCGATGCGGATTGGCGTGGAGCTGGTTGCGCACAAATTCAGAGAATTGGATCTCAGTGAGCCGATCGAGATCGAGGCCGGTACGCTTGTCGCGCTCAGGGGTCATCTGTCGCTGAAATGAGAGGATGAGGCGCCCGAAGTAGTCGGCTTGGCTAGGAGGCCAGACGTCTGCGCCGAAATTGCCCAAGGAGCAGAATCGAAGGCACCCATCCGTTAGGGCTGAACATGCCCATGGGGACAGGGGAGTGAAGTATCCTAGGCCATCGGCAATCGCCGGAACGATAAGATCGGTCGCCGCTTTGACGACCCTGTCGAGACGATGGCGGGCAAACAGGAACGCGAAGAGCGGACCCAAATGCGGGGTTAGGGCTTTTTGATTTTGGCTGGCAAGCCTGTCGAGATCTACCGAGACGGCATTCAACACTGCCATTACTTGGAGGGCCGGCAGAAGCCTGGTCTGACGGAGCAACTCCGCGGCATTTGCAAATCGGTATGGCCTTCCGAAGATCTGCTCCGGATGGAGCACCGAGATGACCGACGGCCTGAGCCGGTCGATGCGCTCCCGATTCTCTGGATTCTGCGACACGTCGTGCATAAGGTTACGACCACGGCACTGCGGATAACAGAAGAAACCCGGTGACAAAGAGGAGCGTCCGTTCCATCTTGCACCTCATTTCTGGGAAGATCACGCTGCGGCGGCGCATGAAATGTAGTGCATTCGGCTACGAAGATTCGGGCGGAAGATTGCGGCGCGTCGAAGTCGCAATATCACCTGATCAGTACGCCAAGGTAAGCCGCGCACAGGAAACGATTATAACGGGACTCCAATTCGAGGAGAAACTTAACCTTCTGCTCGAGAATCATGTCGAATGGGAGGCAACACTGCTAACACTCGCCCAGCGATACGTTGTCTGGCCATCCCGCAGGCACGACGAGGCTATGGACGAGCGCCTGTTACTCGATAGACGATTGGTCAATCTACTGACCTCATGCAGGTTGTACCTGGATCAGTCCGACCACACCCTTTCGTCATTTTTCGGGTCGCCTAGCGCCCAAGGGGAATTGATCGATAGGAGGCGGAGCTCATTCTACGACACGAAATTCGGATATAGATTCATGGAGGCGATTCGCAACCACATTCAACACCGCGCACTACCGATTTCAGAAATCAAGTATCAACATTCGGCTGGTGCCCCTCCACACATCGAGCGCGTCGAGATGACTGTAATACCCTGCGTCAATATCGAAGACCTGAAAAAGGATGCCAAGTTCAAACGCCAACTCATTGA
>Ga0181530_10001538_pt1 | contig 28886 bp, 30 predicted proteins | sample PEATcosm2014_Bin_42_FD_119769 | JGI IMG/M metagenome (GOLD analysis project Ga0181530, IMG submission 119769) | Peatland microbial communities from MTU Mesocosm Facility, Houghton, MI, USA - PEATcosm2014_Bin10_60_metaG | ecosystem: Environmental > Terrestrial > Soil > Wetlands > Peat | place... | reverse complement strand
TCTTGGCTCGGCCGTCGGCAGTCTTATTCGACTCGACCGGCTTGTCCTTGCCCAGACCGATCAGATAAATTTTGTAGCCCGGAACGTTTTTCTCCGCTGCCAGGTACTGAATCACAGCCTTGGCGCGGCGCTGGCTGAGATCGTAGTTATACTCCGAGCTGCCCACCGAGTCGGTCGCGCCTTCGACGGTGATGATGTATCCCTTGGTGGTGGCAACGCTGGCGGCAAGCTGGTCGATGGCTTCGCGGGCTTCTTTGGTCAGATTGTCTTTGTCGAATCCGAAATGCACAGCCGTCTCGACGACGGGGCGATAGTTATCGAGGTTGATGACGGCGTTGGTCAGAGCGTCCACACGTAGGGAGGCGCCGTTGGCCGACAGTTGGGCCTGATCGGCGGCGCTTCCGGCGGCCAGAGCCTTCTGGTCGGCCGCGGCGGCCTGGGCCTGCACGGTCTGGATGCCGGCCTGGGCGCGCTGATCGACGTCCTTGATGTCTTTGGAATTCTTCGCCGTCAGGTCGTCGAGTTCATTGGTTTTGTTGATCAGCGGCGTGGTTTGTTGACGCACGTAGTTCTTGCTGGTGCATCCGATGGACGCGGCCGTTGCCGCCGCCAGCATTAGGGTCAATGTCAATTTCGAGGTGCGATTCATAAGCTTTGAGGGCTCCCGGCCCAAGTCTTGCTTCTTTACTGAGATTTATTTGCGATCCTAGTAAAAGTCCCTGGCACTGGATCTGCCCCTAGTTCAAGCACGGGGAGTGCCATTTCGCGTTTCCGGAAAAAGCGTACAACCCATTTTATATCAATACCTTGGAATTGGCTAGGGAAAGCGCACAGCTCTCAGAATCGGGCAATCGCGGTGCCAAGCGTAAAATTTTCATACTGTTGGGCGTGAATTGGAAGAGGACGCGTCCGCCTCAATTCGCCATTTTCTCCCAAGCTCGCTCAAACTGAGAAAGCAGGGGCATCTCGCCCTTGCGCAGCCCGCCTCGCTCCATCACGCGCCAGAGATAGCTCTGTGAAGGGCCGCTGTGCCCATCGTAGACCGCCAGCACGTCCTCCGACGAACGAGACTGGACAGCCAGGACAATGTCGGCGTCCTGGCGCTTATATACCACGATGAGTTTCCCCCACTTCCGAAGCCCATCCTCTACGCGACTAATTGCGTCGCGGTCTTCGGGCAGAAGCTGCGGGTCGAATTGATCGCCATCGTTGGCGGTTACGTATACGTAGCGCGCATTGGCCAAAGTGCGCGGCAGTGGCGGGGTTTTCACCGAATCGGCGGCCAGGCTCAGCGTTCCGAACGCGAGAGTTAGCAGCACGGCTATAAAGATGTTCTTCGCCATTTTCATTGCATCGTTTCTCCCGGCGCTATCGCCGCCGCAGTGGTAACCCGCCCGGTACAAACTGGAGTGCTCCAGTAAGAGGGATGCCGCTGGCCAGGCAGGGGTTGTCAGGCAGCGTCAACGGAAACTGGGAACCGGCTTACATTACCGGCGGGACACTGATCCCCATGACCGCTAGGGCACGAATCAGTTCGCGACGCACCACGGCCGCCGTCGCCAGAAGGAATTGTTTTCGTCCCTCATCGGCTTCGCTGAGGATGGGATGGCGGTGATAGAAAGCGCTGAAAAGCTGCGCGAGTTGGAAGGCGTGCTTGGCCAGATAGGCCGGTTCGGTGGTGGCGATGCACTGGCCCACGATGTGAGAGGTTTTCGCGGCCGCCAACCAGAGTTCCCATATCTCGTTGCCGGATTCGTCGTTGAGATACTTGGCAAGGTCTTTGGAGGAGACGCGGCAAGCCGCGTCTCTACAGAAACTCTCCGGATCCAATCCGCCTTTGCGGAAAATGTTGGAGGCGCGAACGACGGCGTACTGCGCGTAGGGACCCGTGTCTCCCTCGAAACTCAGGGCGTCTTTGAAATCGAAGGCAATCACCGATTGTTTCGTGAACTTCAGCATGAAATAGCGCAGGGCTCCGATGGCAATCTGCGCGGCGATGGCGGCGCGCTCGGAGTCGCTTAGCTCGGGATGGCGCGCATCGACTTCCTTGGCGGCTGCGGCGATGAGCGCGTCCAACAGATCGTCCGCCTTGACGCCAAAGCCCTTGCGGCCGGAAACCTCGATCCACGGCCTCGCGTTGTCTTCGTCGCTCAGAGTGTAGCCGAGTTCGGCGGCGCAGCGCGGGGTGAGCGCTACCATCTCGTAGGAAAAATGGGTGTAGCGATCGGCGGCTTCGCCGTGGCCGAGTCCGCGCAAAGCTTCGATCACCGTATTCTGCGCTTCAGACTGGCGGGCATCGATCACGTTGTAAATCTCGGCCACGTCGCCGAAGTGGGGATGATCTCGCTCGCCGTCGGTGGTGGAAATCCAACAATCGTGAGCATTCGGATAGCGATAGAATTTTTGATATCCGAAATCGCGCCCCAGCAACCCGAACTTCCACATGTGATACGCAATGTCTTTGCCAACGTAACCGACCGTGCCGTTCGAGCGAACGATGACTTTCTGGTCTTCCTCGGAAATTTCTTCGTTTCCAGCATCTTCCGCGGTTTCAGATTTTGACGTTCCCGCGCGTCGCATTACCCAGCAGCCCTTGTTCTTGCCGTCGTTCTCGTAAGTGAGCACACCCGCTTCCTTCAGCTTAGTGAACGCTGCATCCCAAAAATGAAGATGAAGGATTTCGCTCTCGCGGGGCAGGAAGTCGTATTCGATGTCGAGGCGATCCATGGTTTCGAGATGGCGTTTCAGGACGGCCCTGGAAATAAAGTCGGCAATCTCCGCCGTCTCGTTGTTCCCTTCCTCGATCGAGCGCAGCGTCTCGGCGCGCGCCTGCAAGTTCAACTTGTCTTCTTCATACCAACGCGAGACGCGCGCATAGACATCCCAGCACAGGTAATCGAAGCGGGGCGCGGCGGCGAGCGCTTCAATTTGCGCGCGCGACTTCTTTTCGAGGTGCAGGAACCCAACCACCACGTCGGCCACCTGCACTCCGGTGTTGTCGATGTAGTTCTGGACGTCCACTTCCCTGCCGCCAAAACGCAGCAGGCGGACGAACGTGTCGCCCAGAATGGCGTTGCGCAGGTGCCCGATATGCGCGGCCTTGTTGGGATTGATGCTGGAGTGCTCGACCAGAACTTTGCCGGCGGGAGCGTCCGCGGACGGGGACTCATCGGCGGCGAGCGCCGTGGCCAGTTCAGCGCGGTTTACGCGAGCATTGATGTATCCGCCGCCGGCCACCTCGAGTTTTTCAAAGCCGGGAATCGCGCCGACTCCGGCGACAATCTCTTCGGCAATCTTGCGCGGCGCTTTGCGAAGTTTTTTGGCTAGTTCGAAAGCGATGGGCAGAGCGTACTCGCCGAACTCGATTTTCGGCGGCTGCTCGACCACGATGTTGGCGGTGTCCAGGCTGTAAGTGCGGCGCAGAAACTCGCGCAGATGCTCAACCAGACGATGTTCCAGATGTCGGTACAAGGAGTTCCCCTAACGTATCGAAGAAAAAACGATTCTAACAAATTAGCGGTGGGCGGCGAGTTTGACGGCAGTGCGAGTGGCACCTATGATGAAAATTCGACAACCGCTCTTAGCTCTTGGCTGTTGGCTCTTGGCCTTTAGCTAAAAGCCAAGAGCCAACAGCGATTTCCATCATTATGCGCATCGCCTACCTCGACTGTTTTTCTGGCGTCAGCGGCGACATGTTTCTGGGCGCGCTGGTGGATGCTGGAGTGTCCCCAAAGCTACTGGAAGACACGGTAGCGGCGCTCGACATCGGTGCGCGGCTGGAGATTTCGCGGGTGATGCGGGGCGGAATTTCGGCGACCAAAGTTAACGTGTACGCTGACTACGAAAAAGACCTGGCACATGAAGTTTCTGCGAGGCCGCATGGGCACGAAAATGGTCACGATCATGGCCACGGACACGCCCACGAACATTCTCATGATCATTCTGGTGACCATCGCCATCATGACGAGAACGTCCCCGCTCAACATGTTCACCAGCACGGTCGCGGTCTAACGGAAATTCGCGCCATCATCGAACGGGCAGCTATCAGTAAGACCGCGAAGGCGATCGCGATTCGCATCTTCGAGGCGCTGGGCGAGGCCGAAGCGGAGATCCATAGTGTTCCCATCGACCGCATACACTTTCACGAAGTCGGCGCTGTCGATGCCATGGTCGATATTGTCTGCGCCGCCGTGGGAGCCGAATCTCTTGGGGTCGAAGAATGGGTATGTTCGCCGCTGAACCTGGGCGGCGGAATGGTCAAGTGCGCCCACGGAACGCTGCCCGTGCCCGCGCCGGCGACGCTGAAATTGTTGCGGAATGCGCCCGTGTATTCATCGGGGCCGCAGGTCGAACTGGTGACGCCGACCGGCGCGGCGATTGTGAAGACGCTGTGCAGCCGGTTCGCGCCCTTCCCGGCAATGAAGATTGAGAAGGCAGGATATGGCGCTGGCACCAAAGAATTCCCGGATTACCCGAACCTGCTGCGGCTAACCATCGGAGAAGCTGTGGCGGCGGATCGTGCGAATACGCCGTCGGGTACATCCAATGACGAGATTATTGTGCTGGAGGCGAATCTCGACGACTTGAGTCCGCAGGTGCTGGCCTACGCGATGGAGCGCTTGCTGGCCGAAGGAGCGCTCGATGTGTTCAGCGTTCCGGTGCAAATGAAGAAAGGCCGTCCCGGCGCGCTGCTGACGGTGCTGGCAAAAATGGAAGACACCGATCGCCTGACCAAAGTGATTTTTGCCGAGACGACAACCTTGGGCGTGCGCCGCCGGAAGGAACAGCGACAGACGCTGGCGCGGCGTTGGGAAAGTGTGAACACGACGTGGGGCCCGGTGCGGATTAAAATCGCCAGTATGGATGGCGGCGTCTCCAACTACGCGCCGGAATATGAAGATTGCCGCGCTCTGGCGGAAGCGCATCGCGTCCCGCTGAGGCAGGTAATGGAGGAAGCGGTGCGGACCTATGTTGGCGGCAAGAAAAGCTGACGCTTCAAGTGTTGATCGTAAAATAATGATTTAGGGTAATTTATGCAAACTATAAATTCGTTGCGTGAACTTTTGCAGCGCGTGCCGGATCGGCTTCAGGAACTCTCCCAGGACAGGGTTGAAAGCAGACCTGCGCCATCCGGCTGGTCTCCGAAAGAAGAATTGGGGCATCTGCTGGATTCAGCCGCCAACAATCATCAGCGGATCGTGCGCGCGCAATTGGAAGACAATCCAGCGATGCCCGGCTACCAGCAGAATAGCTGGGTGGCCGTGCATGCCTACGAGCGCCGCGACTGGGAAGAACTGATCGAGCTATGGCGAGCGCTCAACCGGCAATTGCTGGCGGCCGCCGAAGCAGTGCCCGACTCCGCCTGGTCACGTTCGCTGACGGTCGCCGATTCTGAACCGCTGACGCTACAGTTCGTGTTCGAAGACTATGTGGCGCACATGGTGCACCACCTGCAGCACATCGGAATCAAAGTGGACGACATACGATTGAATCCATAGTTCGAATTCGGCGAACGCAGCTTAACCGCACAAATTAAGATAAAGTTCTAATAAGGCACAGGAATGAGCAAAAAGTTTTACATCACGACCCCGATCTATTACGTTAACGCGCATCCGCACATTGGACACGCTTACACGACGATCGCCTGCGACACTTTAGCGCGGCGGCATCGGATGCTGGGCGATGACACCTGGTTTCTGACCGGCACCGACGAACACGGGCAGAAAATCGAGCGCGCATCCCAGGCCGCGGGCAAGACGCCACAGCAGTTCACCGATGAGATTTCGGCGGAATTCCGTGCCCTGTGGGACCGCATGGGGTTGACCTACGACGATTTCATCCGCACAACTTCTCCGCGGCACCAGCAGGGCGTGCAGGCGTTGTGGCGCAGGATCCGAGACAACGGATACATCTACAAGGGGACCTATACCGGCCAATACTGCGTTTCCGACGAGCTTTATGTGGACGGAGTCGGGCCGGGCGAGCCCTGTCCGGACTGCGGCCGGCCCACGGAAACCGTCCACGAAGAGAATTACTATTTCAAGCTCTCGGCATTTCAGGAAAAGTTGATCCGTCTCTATACCGAGCAGCCGGATTTCATCCGCCCCGAAACGCGGCGCAACGAAGTGCTCTCGTTCGTGCGCGGCGGCCTGCGCGACCTTTCCATCAGCCGCTCGACGTTCACTTGGGGCATTCCTGTGCCGGACGATCCCAAGCATGTGGTCTATGTCTGGCTCGACGCGCTGGCGAATTACATCACCGCGCTCGGCTATGGCTCGGACGCAAATTCAAACGCCACCGGCAAGTTCGATAAGTACTGGCCCGCCGACGTGCACATGATCGGCAAAGAGATTGTGCGCTTTCATTGCGTCTATTGGCCGGCGTTCCTGATGGCCGCCGGATTGCCGTTGCCGAAGTGCATTACGGCGCACGGCTGGCTGCTGTTTGAAGAAAACAAAATGTCGAAGTCGCGCGGAAATATTGTGCGCGCCGAAACCATCGTGGATGTGCTCGGCGCCGACGCGCTCCGTTACTTTCTGTTGCGCGAAATCGTCTTTGGGCAGGATGGGTCGTTTAGTTTCGATGCGCTGGTGCAGCGCTACAACTCCGATCTCGCTAACGGACTCGGCAATCTTGCCAGCCGCACGTTGACCATGATCAAGCGCTACTTCAAGGGAGAAGTTCCCTACCCTTCGAACACGGCGCACACAGCGGCCGATGCTGCCATCGCGGAGGCGGCAAAAAAGGCAATCGCCGACTACGGCACACTGTTCGATGAGTACCAGTTTTCGCGAGCGCTCGAAACCGTTTGGGCACTGGTCAGCGCGGTGGACAAGTACATCGTGGAAAACGAGCCATGGTCGCTGGGCGAAAAGCAGGACGAAGAGAGCCGCTCACGACTGGCAACTGTGCTCTACACCAGCGCCGAAGCTCTGCGAATTGTCACGGCTCTCGCGCATCCGGTGATGCCCGACTCGACCGCGAAAATCTGGACGCAGATGGGGCTGGGAGACATCCAGAAATTCGACCTGGCGGAATTGCAGTGGGGGCAACTGCATCTCGGCACAAAGTTGGGCGAGGTGCAAGCCGTATTTCCTCGAGCGGACAAATCGGCGGTCGAGAGGATGCAGAAGATGGAAGAGCCGGCCGGAACTGTGGCAAGTGTGGCGACGGGCGCCCCGCCTGCCCAGCCGAGCGAAGTTCGGCAGCCTGCGGCAGCGCCGGCCAAGCCGGAAGCGGCCACAGCCAAGCCGACCGCCGCAATTCCCGACGGCAAGATCAGCATCGACGATTTCACGAAAGTGGAATTGCGCGTGGCGCAGGTGAAGGCCGCCGAGCGAGTAAAGGGCGCCGACAAATTGCTGCGCCTGGAAGTCGATCTGGGAAATGAAGTGCGCCAAATCGTGGCCGGAATCGCCGAATCTTATGCGCCAGAAACACTGATCGGACGCAAGGTCGTGATCGTGGCGAACCTTGCTCCCCGCAAGCTGCGCGGCCTGGAATCGAACGGCATGATCGTCGCCGCCTCGCCTGAAGGCGGCAAGGCGGTGCTGGCGAGTTTTCTGGAGGACGTGCCGCTGGGCACGCGGCTGAAATAGAGTGTGAGGCAACCGATCATGAAAGAATTTGGCATTCCCGATTTCAAAGAGCTCTGTGATCTGCTAATCGCAAAACGAGGAATGCCCGCTCCGGAGGCGGAAACTTTTGCTCACGCCTTGCTGGATGTACGAGAGTCTGCGGTAGAGATTTACGACGAGTTCTTGCCCAAACTGATGGAGTACCTGCGCACTGACACCGGCGATGTGGAAGACGCGATTTGGGATATACGGGAAGCTTGTCGTCACATCGACTATCACCTCAAAGATGCCAAGCTGGTTCCCGGAGCGTAACTCAGCCTCTGCCAACGACCGTGTTCATCGACTCCCACGCTCATCTCGAAGGCAAGCGCTACGACAGTGATCGTGACGATGTGCTGTTGCGCGCGAAACAAAACGGGATCGAAGCGTATCTCGCCATCGGAAACGGCGATGGGCCTGAGACCGCGGACTGCGGGATTCGGTTGGCGGAAAAATACGACGGGAAGCCGGAATATCCGCGAATCTGGGCGAGCGTGGGAGTTCATCCTCATGAGGCCAGCCTAGCCAACGAAGCCGCCGATTCCAAGATGCTCGAATGGGCGCGGCATCCCAAGGTAATTGCCTGGGGAGAAATCGGCCTCGACTATTTTTACGACCACTCGCCACGAGAAGTGCAGAAGGCAGTCTTTCTGCAACAAATGGAGTTGGCGAAAACGGCGAAGCTGCCCATCGTCATTCATTGCCGCCCTTCCGACAATAGCCAGAACGCGTGGGACGACTGCCTCTCGCTGATCACCGAGCACTGGCGCTCCAGCGGACTCGGGGGCATTCTGCACTGCTTCACCGGCAGCGTCGAACATGCGCGGCGGGCGCTCGATCTGGGCTTCATGATTTCTTTTGCCGGCAACATCACTTTTCCTAAAGCGCAGGCGATCCGCGACGCGGCACAAATGGTCCCGCTCGACCGCATGCTGATCGAAACCGACTCGCCCTATTTGGCGCCGATTCCGCATCGCGGGCAGCGCAACGAACCGGCGTTCGTGACGGAGGTGGCCCGGCAGATCGGCGAATTGCGGAACTTCCCCACCGAGGAGATCGGCTCGCAGACAACCGAAAATTTCTACAAGTTCTTTGGAGTCGCGCCGGGAACTTAGAAAGTTTCCTGGCTTCCGTAATGGCGCGCTAGGATCGCCATTCCCCCGATGCGCTGGCCTGCTCCTTCCATCGTTGAGCGTTCACGCCCAACACGAGAAGCCACAGGAACGTCGACGCCTCCCCGAGGAGGCCGCAGGCCATATTGTAGGGGGCCAGATGACTCACGAGCGGATTTGACAGATAGGTCAGCCAAGCCAAACCGGCAAACGCCATCAGCGCGCCCAGAACTCGAGGCAGAAAGGTCGACCTGAGGATGAGGTAGCCAATGAGGAGGCAAAACAATCCGTGAAATACCATGGCGATATTCAGGCCCCGAGGGTTCCATCGAAGAGTCTCAAAGGTAAGTCCCACGAAGTTGAACGCTGCCGCGAGCAAGGAGAGGCTTCGGTTCACCGGCTTAAAGATGCGAAAGAAGATCAGGGTCACCGCGGCCATGCTCGAGATCGCGACGAGGCCCACCGAGAAACCCAACCTGCCGTGAAGGAGCAGCTCGCCAAATCCTCCTGCCAGTAAGCTGAAAAAATAAAGGACACCTGCAATCCGGGCTTTGAAACGCGGTGACGCTTTGTCGATGCCGGAATTTGTCATTTCAAAGTCCTCCAGACCTGAATTCACTCATCGCGCGGATTGTGCCGCCGCTGAATTCCTAGTTCCATTCTCCCGTGGCTGGACGTTGACGCCTTTAAACAAAAGCCACAAACCGACTAAGACTTCGGCGATAGCCAGAGGCGCCCAACCAAATTGCAGTTTCCCGGCATACTTCGGCAAGACAAGGGAGGCAAAACAAACTACCGTCACCAGTACGGACCCAAATAAGCCTAGAACCGAGAGGAGTTTTGGAATATAGCTTGATTTGAGGAACAAATAAAAGAAGAGAATGGACCCCATGCTAAAAAATATGGCGCCGATGTTAAATCCAGTCGCCCCCAGATCTGAGTATAAATTCACGAGAACTGACAACTGATTTGCGCCAAAGGCATCCATGGAATCAGCTGCAATATACAGTTTCAAGACAAAAAAACTGAAAATGGACACGACTCCGAATAGAGCGGCCTCTACCAATCGAAACAGCAAGGCAAGCATTGCCAGATTGTTGTCGATCGGTTTGAGGGCTCCATAAAGGCCTATCGCTAGAAACACAGTACACAGACTGCCGATTAGAAAGCTGGACAGTCCGATACGATAGAGCAACTCAGACCCCAGAATTCTATGGGCGGTCTCTGCGAAATTTCCAGTTTGAAAACGGCCGGTAATATAAAGAGACGACGCATCGGCAACGTCGACGAATAGAAACATGAAGCCGGCAAGCCTGGCGTACCTGATTTGTGACTGTTCGATGTCAGAGCTTGTCATTGCACTTGCTCCAGATTTAAGTTCAACCGGCAGACAGCGACGGTTGATAAGGCCGGCCGCCTACGCTCCGGTGACTCGCCCAGCGCTTGCTTTCTCTTCCCACTTCGAAACGTTGACGCCCACCACGAGGAGCCACAGGGTCAGCGACCCTTCCCCAAGGATGCCGGAGGCGAGATTGTAGGGGGCAAGGTGATTTGCGAACGGCGATGAGAGGAAGGTCAGCCAGCCCAGACCAGCGATTGCCATCAGCACGCCCAGAATTCGAGGCAGAAAGGCCGACCTGAAGATGAGGTACCCGATCAGGAGGCAATAGAAGCCGAAGAACACCAGGGCGATGCTAAAGCCCTGATTATAGAAATCGAGAAACATGACCGCCAGCGCCCGCAATTGTTCCACTTTAAAGACGCTCAAATACTGCGCCCCTCCCAAGAGGACCAAGGGGGCGAGATGGAAGAAGCAGATAAAAGCCTGAATAGAGCACCCTACGAGGCTGAAGAAGGCTGCGAGCAAAGAGAGGCTCGGGTTCACGGGCTTAAATAAGTCGTAGAAGAGGGCCGTGACAGCGATATAGCACGCGACAACGACGAGGTCGGCGGCGAAGCCCAAGCGAAATAACGAAGGGTGCGCCAGCATGCTGTTCGCTGTGGCCGCAATCCCGCCGCCAGCGAAGGAGGAGACTCCTGCCACCAGGAAGGTGAGCAAATAAAAGAAACCGGCAATTCTGGCCTTGCGGCGCGGCGATGTTTCCGTCATTCCTTCGGTGAATATAGCTGTGCTCATACTCGCTCCATATTAAGAGTCTAGCCGAGGTTCTCCGAAAGGTCAGAGCGTACGCTTTCTCAATCGGCATCGGGCATACGTCCGGCGATGCTCTCAAAGGCTGGCGGAAACCTGTTCGCGTGGTTGGACCCCGTGGCGCCGCGCCTCGTTCTCCTATTCAAGTTCGCGGTCTTCGATCAATTCCAGACCCGCGCGAACCACCTCGTTCGCCGAGTGGGAGCACCCACTGCCGACCCTTTCAGCGATCCGAAGCCCAACCTCCGGGTCAAGGAAACCTTCACGGCTACATCAAAAATCAGACTACCAGATGCGCGTCCTATGGCGTCCCAACTTTTCCACGAGGCGCCTTCGCAGACGATGGCTATTCTGTTACCCTCAGGTGTACATGCTTGGGGTCCGCGATCCGTGGGGATCTGAACTTCGAGCGGAGTTCCCCGGCATGACAATCCGGAGACTTGCAAGGCCGTTGCGGGTTCTGACAGCGGCATTGACGGTGAAATCCCATGCCCGATAACAGTTTCGATATCGTCAGCAAAATCGATCTCGCGGAAGTGTCCAACGCCATCCAGCAGGCGATGAAGGAAGTGAGCACTCGCTTCGACTTGAAGGACTCGAAGTCGCAGATTGCGATGGAGGGCTCCGACGCGATCATGATCCACTCCGCCGATGAGTTCAAGATGAAGGCGGTGAACGACGTCTTTCAGCAGAAGCTGGTCAAACGCAGCGTGCCGCTGAAAGGGCTGACCTACGGCGCTCTGGAACCGGCCGCCGGAAGCACGGTGAAGCAGAAAATCTCGATTCAGCAGGGCATCCCGATCGAAAAGGCGCGGGAGATCGTGAAGCTGATCAAGAATTCGAAGAAAAAAGCGCAAGCCTCCATTCAGGGCGATGTGGTGAGGATCAGCAGCAAGGACCGCGACACGTTGCAGGAAATTATCGCCATGGTCAAACGAGAGGATTTTGGCATCGACTTGCAGTTTACGAATTACCGGACCAACTGATTATCGGAGCAACAAAGCGTTTGGGAACAACCTTGGGCACAACAACGTCGGTCAACGGGAAAGAGATCTTCGATCTTCTGCGTGACGACATTCTCGCGATCGAAGAACAATTCGGGCGCGACACGATTTCGAACGTAGCAGCGATCACGGAGATCGGCGAGTACTTGCGGGCGGGCGGGGGAAAGCGGATCCGACCTGCGCTGCTGCTGCTCTCCGCCAAGCTCTTCGGTTACCAGGGCGAGGGCGCGGTCAAGCTCGCTTCGGTGGTCGAGATCATCCACACGGCAACGCTGGTCCACGACGACATCATTGACGAGGCCCAGGTGCGCCGCGGCCGTCCCGCGGCCAACACGCAGTGGGGCAACTCGATGTGCGTGCTGGCGGGCGACTGGCTTTACATGCAGGCGTTCAAGATCGCGGTGCAGGAACGCAATTTCCGCATCGTGGACGTGCTGACCGAACTGACGCAGACGATGGTCGAAGGCGAGATGCTGCAGATGGAGAAACTGGGCAAGCCCATCTCGCTCGAGGAACATCTCGATCTGATCGATCGCAAGACGGCTTGCCTGTTTTCGGTGTGCATGCGAGTCGGCGCGATTCTGGGCGGCGCCACCGCGCAACAGGAAGAGCGGCTTGGCCAGTACGGGCGCGATCTGGGGTTAGCTTTTCAGATCGTGGACGATGTGCTCGACCTCACGGCTTCCGAGAGCGTGCTGGGCAAGCCTGTGGCCAGCGACCTGCGCGAGGGCAAAGCCACCATGTCGGTCATTCATGCGCTGGAGCGCTGCACCCCGGCCGAACGCCGCCAGATCGAAACCATCCTGCGCGACCGCGCGTTCAACGGGGTCACTCACGCCGACATTCTGGCCATCCTCGAGCGCTATGGTTCTCTCGAATACGCTTCCAAGGAGGCCGCCCGGTACGCCGAAGCGGCGAGGAACGCCATCCGCATGTTTCCCGACTCGGAGATCAAGCGGGCGCTGCTGTGGGCGCCGGAGTTCGTGGTGGCGCGAGAAAAGTAAACCTGCCAGGAACTTTCCGCTAAACCTTCACCGCAATACCCAGCATTTCGAAACGCGCTTTCCTCAACAACGGCCCCGACCCCACGAACGCGCGGGCGGGAAACTCCCGCGAGAACAACTTCACATAGGCGGCGTTGAACCGATCCCACAGCGAAACATCCGGCGAATAAACCTGCACCCATACCAGGTCGTCCATGGTCATATCGGCTTGGCCTAGAATGGCTCGGAAGCTGTCGAACAAGAGATCAATCTCAGCATCGATACTTTCTGGCGCCTCGCCGGTCGAGAGATCGATGCCAATCCGTCCTGAAATGTAGAGCGTGTTGCCCACCAGCACGGCGTCGCTGAAGGGCAGTCCTGGAAGGCGCTTGGGAAGATTAATAATTCGGCGGCCTGAGGCTGACACATTCTCCTCCTCGATTGGTATTAATGTAGCAGAACGTTCTTGGGTGACGCGCCTGCTTGTTAGAGTTACAGCACTTTGTTATCGTGGCTGTATGGCGCGGACCCCAAGTTTTTGCGGAGTGATTCTTGCGGCGGGCGAATCTTTACGCATGGGGCGCGACCCAGCGTTGCTGCCGTGGCCTCCGCAACCGGCAGGCGCGGAACTGAGAGGCACGTTCCTCTCCGCTGCCGTACAGATGTTGCTTCCGCACGTTGATCTCGTGCTGGTCGTCGCCGGTAAGAATGAAGCGGCATTGGCTCCGGTGGCGTATGCGAATGGGGCATCGCTGGTGGTAAATCCTGATATGACAAATCCGGATCCGTCTGGTGGGCAGTTCGGCTCGTTGAGGATCGGCCTTCAGGAAGTTCTCAGCCGCGGCCGCGACGCCGCGATGGTCACGCTGGTTGACCGGCCGCCGGTCCGGATGGAAACGATCGGAAAACTCGCAGCGGCTTTCGATCAGGCGGCGACAAGAAGGAAATGGGCTGTGATTCCCGAATACCAGGGAACGCGCGGGCATCCAATCCTCGTGGGCCGAGAGTTGATGGAGGCGTTCCTGAGGGCCCCGGAATCGTCGAATGCGCAAGAGGTAGAGCGCGCACACCAGAATGAAATTGAGTACGTTGCGGTGGACGACCCGCTGGTGGCAGTGCGGGTGGATACTCCGGAACAGTTTGCCGCCTTAACAGCACAACTTCGAACATCGAGCTAGTTCCTGCTGACACCCTATATTTCATGACGCACCTCACCTCTGCCCAGACCGAATTCGTCGAAAGTGTACTCAGCCTCAACCCGCTGGTTGCCGCGTTTGACTGCGACGGCACGCTCTGGTCCGGCGACGTTGGCGAAGGATTTTTCTCCTGGGAACTGCAACACGCACTGCTATCGGAACCGATCGCGCGCTGGGCTCGTTCGCGCTACGCCGACTATAAAGCGGGCGTGGTCGACGAAGATACCATGTGCGGAGAAATGGTCACGATGCACCGTGGACTGCGGGAAGAGGTCGTGCAACAGGCGTGCGACGACTACTTCAACGCGGGAATCGGCATCAGTGTGTTTCCAGAAATGCGCCAATTAGTGGAACGCTTGCGCGAATCCGGATGCGACGTCTGGGCCGTTTCATCTTCGAACGAGTGGGTCATCCGCTCCGGCATGCGCCGCTTTGGCATTCCGCAAGACCGCATCCTGGCCGCCGAAGTGGCGGTCGAGAACGGCACAATTTCCGACCGGCTCATTCGAGTTCCCAGCGGGCCGGGCAAGGTGGAGGCGCTTCAGTCCGTGCTGAAATCGCCGGTCGACTGCGCGTTTGGCAACGCGATTTGGGACCGAGAAATGCTCGCCATGTCCAAGCACCCATTCGCCATCAATCCAAGTCCGGGGTTGAAAGAAATAGCAATCGCAAAGGGCTGGCCGATCTATCAGCCGCCGTTGAATTGCTAGCCGAGAGCGTGGCAAGACGCCCACCACTTTACTCGCGAAGACGGACTGCGATCCCATAGTTTAGGATTGTCACCATGACCCCTCAACCCAATCCCAACAAGATCGACGAGGCCCGCGAGGAAGTGGACCGCATCAATTCCGAAACGCGAACGGCCGATCAACTGATGGAACGCATCACGCTTTGTCTGAACCAACAGATGCTGAAGTACAACTGGGTGGGCTTCTACATGCTTGAACCTGGAGCCAATCCGCCGATGCTGGTGCTGGGGCGCTATCAGGGAGCGATGACTCCGCACACTCGCATTCCTCTGAACCAGGGCATCTGCGGCGCGGCGGCATCGTCGGGAAAGACGGTGGTGGTGGATGACGTCATGAAGGACGCGCGCTATCTTGCCTGCTCGCTCGAAACCAAGTCGGAGATCGTGGTCCCGGTTTTTGTGCACGGCCAGGTGGCGGGAGAGCTCGATATTGACAGCCACTTCCCTGCCGCATTCGGCGCCGAAGACCGCGAACTGGTTGAATATTGCGCCGAGCTCGTGGGCAAGCGCCTGGAGAACGAGTAATTCAGCTACAGGTAATCCCGCATCGTCGAACATCTCGTCGAACATTTTGTCGAAGAACATGAAACGAGTGGTAGCCGCGCTGATCGTGAAGGACGGGCTCATCCTCGCCTGCCAGAGGACGCGGCACCAGGCCATGCCGCTCAAGTGGGAATTTCCCGGAGGAAAAATCGAGGAACGCGAAAAACCTCGCGATGCCATGCGCCGCGAACTGGAGGAAGAACTGGGGATCGTGGCCGAGATCGGCGCGGAAGTTGCCCGCATCGTCCATCGCTACCCCGGCGGAGGGTCGGTGGAACTCCAGTTTTTCGAAGTACGAGAGTACCAGGGCGAAATTGAGAACCGGATTTTCCGCGAAATCCGCTGGGCGACGCGGCAGGAACTGGCCGAGTTGGATTTCCTTGAAGCCGACTTGGGGTTGGTGAAGAACCTGGCGGCGGGAAAAATCCTGCACGAGAAAAAGATCAACGCAGAGGACGCGGAAACACGCCCGCAGAGAACGCTGAAAGGTCAAAATCCATAGACAGATAGAATGCTGAACGCAGCGATCTCCTCTCGTTTATTCTCAGCGGCCGCCGCGCGAATTTCTCCTCGCCCTTCGCGTTGATCTTTTGACTTATCTGAATTATCCCATACCGCCGTGCACCAGCCCGTACACATAGAGCACCGTCAACGCGATCATGATCACGGTGGTTGCCCAGGCGATGATGTTGAAGGTGAGTTTATTCACATATTCGCCCATCAGTTCTTTCTTGTTGATCAGCAGCAACATGAAGATCAGCACGAAGGGCAACACCGCGCCATTGACCACTTGCGAGAATATCGCAGCCTTGATCAGGTCCCGCCCGGGTATCAGGAGTACAGCGCCCCCCCCCGCCACGATGAGCGCGGTATAGAGCCAGTAAAAGAAAGGGGCCTCGGAAAATTTGCGTTCAACTCCCGACTCGAAGCCTAATCCTTCGCAAACTGTGTAAGCGGTCGAAAGCGGCAGGATCGAAGCTGCAAACAGCGATGCGTTGAAAAGCCCGAGCGCAAACAGCATGTACGCCCATTGGCCTGCCAACGGACGCAGCGCTTGAGCGGCGTCGGCGGCTTCACGAATGTCGCGGATGCCGTGCAGGTAGAGCGTGGCCGCGCAGGCCACAATGATGAACCAGGCAACCACGTCGGTGAAGATGCAACCGACAATCACATCGAGCCGCGAGGCTTTGTACTGGCGCCGCGTGATTCCTTTCTCCACGACCGACGACTGCAAATAGAACTGCATCCAGGGCGCGATCGTGGTTCCGACAACGCCGATCACCATGTAGAGGTACTCGCCGTGCTTGAAGGCTTCCATCTGCGGAGGCTTGATGGTGGCCTTCACGGCCTCCATCCACGCGGGCTTGGCCAACACTCCGGCAAATATGTAGGTGATATAGAAGAACGAGGCCAACAGAAACACTTTCTCAACGCTCTTGTACTGCCCTTTGACTGCGATCAGCCAGACGATTACGGCGCAGATCGGCACTGAGATGAACCTCGAAACACCGAACAGTTCCATGCTTCCGACAATGCCGACAAACTCGCCCACGACGTTGCCGAAATTTGTGATCAGAATGCCGATCATCATGAGGAACGTAATGCGCAGGCCGTATTCTTCCCGGATCAGATCGCTCAGGCCCTTGCCCGTGACCGCTCCCATGCGGGCGCACATCTCCTGCACTACGATCAGGGCGATGGTGGTCGGGATCATCGTCCACAGGAGCATGTAGCCGAACTGCGCGCCGGCCTGCGAATACTGCAAGATGCCATTGGCATCGTTGTCGACATTCGCGGTGATAATGCCCGGCCCCACGACGGCGAAAAACAGCAGGAGCCGGAACTTCCAACTTCTGAGGAGTTTTATGCGCACAGGACACGACCACGATCAAATTGGCAAAACAGAATTTCCAGAATAAACGCTGACCACGCCGTCTGGGTAGGCGAATCTGAAAAAAAATGAAATTTTTGTGCGCGACCGGAGCCACCCTTAGCAGTAAAAGAGAATCCTGAGTTGCTGCGACCACAGGCAGCTGCCGAGCTGCGCTCGGCTTGGACGGGCGAGGGCGCCCGTCCCCACATTGACACGGGCGAATTACAGCTTGGCGCGCAGCATGGCGATCACGTCGTCGGGCGTGATCACTCCGGTCAGTAAATTGTGCTCGTCGATCACCGGCAAGGTCAGCAGGTTGTACTTGTCGAAGAGTTCGGCGAACTCATGTTCTTTCGTGTTTTCGTGGCAGGAAATAAGGGGCTCATGGCCCAAAGCCAGGAGCGGCGTCGAGGGCGGCGACAGAACGATTTTCACCAGCGGCACCGCGCCCGCCAGGGTCCCGCGAGAATCGGTCAGGTAGATGGTGCTCATGTTCTCCATGCGGCCTTCGAAAGTACGCATGGCCTCGATCGCCTCGTTGGCCGTGGCCGTCACCGGCAGAGCAATGAACTCGGTGGTCATGCGGCCGGCGGCGGTGTTCTCTTTGAACTCGAGCAGTTCAGTGACTTCCTGGCGCTCCTCGGGTTCCATCTGCACCAGGATGGCCTCAGACCGCTCATCCGACAGGTCGCCCAAAAGATCGGCGGCCGCGTCGGGTTCCATCTCCTCGACAATGTCGGCGGCGCGGTCGGAATCGAGCGATTCCAGGACCGCTCGCTGCACCTTAGGCTCGAGTTCTTCCAACGCGCCGGCGGCGACGTCTTCCTCCAGCGTTTCGAAGACCGCTTCGCGCTCATCGGGCGCCAACTCTTCGACAATGTCGGCAATGTCGGCAGGATGGAGTTTGGCCAGCCGTTCATGGGAAATCTTCAGCTTGACGCGGCGGGCGGGATCGGTCTCGATGATATCCACGAAATCCCAGGGAATATCGCGAGCCGGAATGCGCAGGAGCAAGGCCCGAAGTACGGCCGCCGGAACCATGCCTTTGAGGAGGCGCCGGACCGCGCCCCGAGCGCCCACATCCACGCCGCCGATCCTGAGAATCGAACGGTTCTGTGCGCTGTCGTGATGAAAATCCACGTCATTCACGCGCACAACTTTGCGGCCATGCACGTCAATCACCTGCTGATCGAGCAGATCGCGGCTGAGCAACAACAGCCCTTCGGAACCATCGGCCGCGGTCCACTCCGCAGCCGCAGTGGAGGCGCGAATGCCGCCATTGATCGCCGAAACAGCGGTCAGGGGCAATACGCGGTTTCCAGCCGGCGTTTTGACGATCATCAGGGCCACGCGGGAACGGTCTTCCTGCGGGACGAGGGCCACCTCGCGCACCCGGCCGCTCGGGGTGCCGGAGGCGTCATAAACGGTCGAGCCCAACAGTTCGCTCAGTGAGACAGTGGCCATCTCCAAGAGAATACCCAAGACCGCGCGCGGACGCTAGATGAATGAGCGCAGTTGGTAAACGGTTGTAACCTCGCGCATCTCAAAGACGACGATTCTTGCGGGAGCGGTGTCTTCGCCTTTCCATCAATAGAACCTTCTCCGGATAGTCGATCCCGGTCAACTTGACCTCTATTTCTTCGACTGAACGGCATGAGCGAACTCGCGCCCCACGCAACGCCCGAGTGACATGGACAGCGCTGTAGACGAGCCTCCCGCGCGCTGCTAAATTCTCTTGTACACGAAGTATTGAATATTGACGGGAGGTCGAGATGAAACTGTTGATAACTCTTGCTTGCTGCTGTTTCGCTTTGTCGTCCTTTGCCTACGCTGCGACCGCTGCGCAGACGTTCCCCACTTCGGCGGGAGAGGTCAAGATCACTCCGCTCTATCACGCCAGCACGTTGATTGAGGCGGGAGGAAAAGTCATCTACATCGACCCGGCCAAACCGGCCAAATTCGCCGGATTGCCAAAAGCAGACCTCATTCTGATTACCCACATTCACGGCGACCACATGGATCCCGCTGCCATTGCCGAGATCAGCAAGGCCGGAACGGAAATTCTGGCGCCGCCCACCGTGGTGGCAACCGTCACGACTGCCAAGCCAATTACGAATGGCGAACGCAAAACGTGGCAGGGCTGGACCATTGAGGCCATCCCCGCCTATAACCTGACGCGCGGCCCAGCCCCCGGCAAACTTTTTCATGACAAGGGGCGCGACAACGGATATGTGCTCACTTACGGCGGCGTGCGCTTTTACTTCTCTGGCGACACCGAAGGCATCCCCGAAATGCGCGCCTTGAAAAACATTGATGTGGCGTTCGTTTGCATGAATCTGCCCTACACCATGCCTCCCGAAGAAGCGGCGGATGCGGTGAAAGCTTTCCACCCGAAGGTCGTGATTCCGTATCATTACCATGGCTCTGATCTGGCGGTGTTTAAGAAACGTCTGGAAGGGACCGGGATCGAAGTCCGGCTGCTCGACTGGTATCCGCAATAGGAGTCTTCGGCGAACGCGGGAATCCGCTCTAAGGCACTCAAGTCGCCGGACTCTGGCAACCCGGGCCAGATTTTGCCCTTTCGTCTATAACAAACGTAACGGCGCTCACAACCCAGTGTGACCAAAGCTACGGACTTCAGGCCCGAATCGGTGATTTAATGGATTTGGTGGGTCCCGTCTTGGGACCGTGAGGGGATGCAGTGGACTTATACGAGTGGTCGAAATCGAATGCCGATTATGGCCGGAAGCTTTTTGATTCCGGCATAGAGGGAGCGCGATCTGGCCGAGATGCATTTCTCGACGGAGAACCTCTGGCTCCGTTTCTAGGCGAGTCGGCGCGAAGCGCTTGGAAGGCCGCCGCCTTGGGAGCGTGCCTTGGCGTCGTGGCCAGTTATCCGGGCCGGCGGAGATCCATTGCCAAAACGCTGGCGTTCGGATTGCTGGGCGGCGCCATCGGACTGGGCGCAGGGCTCGCTTGGGAAAGCCGCCGTCTAACCGCAAGCGTAGCGGATGGCGCTTGGAGCAGCATTGGCAAGGTGCGCGATGAACGCTGGCTCAGTCAGAATCCGATCAACTACGGATAAGCGGCGAATGGAGTTTTATCGCTACCGGTTTTTCGCGAGCTTCCAGCACTCTCGAGCGATCATCCAGTCTTCTTGCGCGTGAATCACTAGCACGCGGACGGCCGCATCCCGAGCGGAGATGTCGTAGTCGTCATTTTTGACGGCTGGATTCTTGTCCGCTGGCGGTTCGGCGTTCTTCTCCCGATCGAGTCGCAGGCCAAGGAAGGCAAAGCTGTCACAGACGGCGGAGCGAACTTCGGGCGAGTTTTCGCCGACGCCCGCCGTGAACACGACAGCATCGGCTCCGCCCAGCACGGCAATCATGGCGCCGATTCCCGATTGCAGGCGATGAACGTAGATGTCAAACGCCAGCTTGGCGCGCGCCATTTTCTCGGGTGCGCTGCCGTTCTTGCACGCGGCAAGGATCTCGCGCATATCGCTGGAGAAACCCGAAATCCCGAGAAGTCCCGACTTCTTATTGAGCACATCGTCTAATTGTTCATCGAGGAAGTGTCTTCGCCGCATCAAGTAGGTGAGTACACCCGGATCGACCGAGCCGGAGCGCGTGCCCATCATGAGACCTTCGAGCGGGGTGAAACCCATGGTCGTATCCACGCTTCGACCTTCGCGAATCGCCGCCAGCGAGCAGCCGTTCCCGAGATGGCAAGTCACGAGCTTCAGGGAGTTCAGGTCCCTGCCCAGCAGCTTCGCCGCGCGCTCGGCGCAGTATTGATGATTGATGCCGTGGAATCCGTAGCGGCGAATTCCCTGCTCGAACCAGTCGTAAGGGCCCGGGTAGGTGGCCGCCGCTAAAGGCATGTGGTGATGAAAGCCGGTGTCGAAGACGGCGACTTGCGGCACCGGGCCCAGCAATTTCGCGACGATCTCCATGCCTTGCAGTTCGGCACGATTGTGGAGGGGCGCAAAAACCGAAACGCCTTCGATCGCCGCCTTGACCTCGTCGGTCACTACCGCGGGTTCGAAATGATGCGGGCCGCCGTGGACGACGCGGTGCCCCACAATATCGATGTCGGAAGGTTTGGAGATCGCCTGCGTTTCGCCGCTCCACAGGCTCTGGAGCAAGCGCTCAATGGATTCGGCGCGAGATCCTGCCGATGGCAGGTCCTTCACGGAAACTCCGCGCGAGTTCTTGATCGAGTACTCAGCCTTGCCGTTAGCTTGACCGGCGGCTTGGCCAGCGGTTTGTCCGGCGGCCCACTCGATCTTCCCTTCCCAAATCGCTGCCGGTGGATCGTGTGGGAGCGCGTCTCCAATTTCGTAGAGACAGCTCTTCTGGCTGCTGGAGCCGGAATTGAGAACAAGCACGTTCATTAGTAGGGCCACGTCCAGTCACGGATTTCCGGCATATCGTCTCCGCGTTCGCGAATGTACTGTTTGTGCTCGACCAGTTTGTTGCGCAGCAACTGCTTGAAGTGGGCGCCGGTCTTCTGTAGCCGGGGCACGCGGTCCACCACATCGCCCGCCAGGTGGAAGCGGTCCATATCGTTGAGCACGGTCATATCGAAAGCGGTCGTGGTTGTGCCCTCTTCTTTATAGCCCCGCACATGCATGTTGGCATGATTGTGCCGCCGATAGGTAAGGCGGTGAATCAACCAGGGGTAGCCGTGATAGGCGAAGATGACCGGCTTGTCCACGGTGAACATCGAATCGAAGTCGGCATCGGAGAGACCGTGCGGATGCTCGCTCGGCGGCTCAATGGTCATCAGGTCGACGACATTCACTACGCGGATCTTGATGTCGGGAAAGTGCTGCCGCAGAAGATCGACTGCCGCCAGAGTTTCGAGCGTGGGAACGTCGCCGGCACAGGCCATCACCACATCGGGCTCACCCCCTTTGTCGGTGCTTGCCCAGTCCCAAATGCCGATGCCCGTGGTGCAGTGTTCGATGGCCGACTCCATGTCGAGAAACTGCAATGCAGGCTGCTTGCCGGCAACGATCACATTGACATAATGGCGGCTGCGCAGGCAATGGTCGGCGACGGAAAGCAGGCAGTTGGCGTCGGGCGGCAGATAGACGCGGACCACCCCAGCTTTCTTGTTCACCACATGATCGATAAAGCCAGGGTCTTGATGGGTAAATCCATTGTGATCCTGGCGCCACACGTGAGACGTCAACAAATAGTTGAGGGATGCGATGGGCCGCCGCCACTCGATCCCACGGGTCACCTTCAGCCATTTCGCGTGCTGGTTGAACATGGAATCGATGATGTGAATGAAGGCTTCGTAGCAAGAGAAAAAACCGTGACGCCCGGTGAGCAGATAACCTTCGAGCCAGCCCTGGCACATGTGTTCGCTGAGCATCTCCACCACGCGACCGCGCTGCGAAAGATGTTCGTCAACCGGGAGCGTCGGCTCCATCCACAGCTTGTCGGTAACTTCATAGAGAGCGTCGAGCCGGTTCGAGGCCGTCTCATCGGGGCCGAAGACGCGGAAGTTTTTGGAGTCGGCGTTCAGCTTCATCACGTCGCGCAAAAATGTGCCGAGGACGCGCGTGGCTTCCGCGTTTCCCGTGCCCGGCTTCGAAACCGCAACCGCGTATTTGCGAAAGTCGGGCATGACCAGGTCGCGCAACAACAAGCCGCCGTTGGCATGGGGATTCGCCCCCATCCGGCGGGTGCCCTTGGGAGCCAGTTCCGCTAGTTCGGGAATGAATTTGCCATTCTTGTCAAACAATTCCTCGGCGCGATAACTCTTCATCCAGTCTTCGAGGATCTTCACGTGCTGCGGCTTCGTTTGCAGATCGGCCACCGGCACTTGGTGCGCGCGCCATGTACCCTCGACGGGCTTGCCATCGACCACTTTCGGGCCGGTCCATCCCTTCGGACTGCGAAAAACAATCATCGGCCAGGCAGGACGGCCCGCTTCTTTGCCGCTCTTTTTTCCGTTACTGCGGGCATTCTCCTGAATCGCTCGGATCTCTTTCACAACGGCGTCCAAAGTTCCGGCCATCAGTTGATGCATCGTTTCGGGCTCGTGTCCCTCGACAAAATATGGCTTCCAGCCGTAGCCGGTGAAAAAATGCGTGAGTTCCTCGTCGGTCATCCGGGCCAGCACGGTTGGATTGGCGATCTTGTAGCCGTTGAGATGGAGAATCGGCAACACGGCGCCGTCGCGCACCGGATCCAGAAATTTGTTGCCATGCCAACTCGTGGCCAGCGGCCCGGTTTCCGACTCGCCGTCTCCGACCACGCAACAGGCGAGAAGGTCGGGATTATCGAACACCGCGCCGCAGGCGTGCATGATCGAATAACCCAGTTCCCCGCCTTCGTGGATGGAGCCGGGAGTTTCGGGCGCAGCGTGGCTCGGGATTCCTCCTGGAAAAGAAAACTGTTTGAACAGCTTCTGCAGGCCCGCTTCGTCTTGCGTGATGTTGGGATAGAACTCGGTGTAAGTTCCTTCTAAATACGTATTCGCGACCAGTCCAGGCCCGCCGTGGCCGGGGCCGGCAATGTAGATCACATTCAAATCGTGGTTCTTAATCAGGCGATTGAAATGGGCGTAGATGAAGTTCAGGCCGGGCGTGGTTCCGAAGTGCCCCAGCAGTCGCGGCTTGATGTGCTCGATCTTCAGCGGTTCACGGAGCAGCGGATTGGCGTAGAGATAAATCTGGCCAACAGAAAGATAGTTGGCCGCGCGCCAGTAGGAGTTGATCTTGCGCAATTCTTCCGGTGCGAGGGGTTGGGTGGAAACGCGATGCGACGCGGAGTTGGAGGCGGGGACGGAAGTCATCGAATCCTGCCTTTCGATTTCACGATGCTCCCTATCTTAATTTTTTGGCGTCCCCTCCGCCAGCGAAGGTCTCCGGGAAGCCGTGGGGCGAAGAACTTCCCTTGGTGATGTTCATCACATAGGTCTGTACCATCCGTCATGGCTCTAATCGTCGCGAGTGTTGAGACTTAAAGGCAAACCAGGGGTGGGAGGGCGTCATGATGATGCTATATCGTCTGGTGCGGCTGATCGAGACCCACTCGCAAGACCTGGCCGCCAGCCTTCTCGATCGAGTGCGGAGGTCGGAATTGACCCGCACCTTCCAGCAAAACGTCCCCAGTGAAGAACTGCAACAGCGCGTGTCGGAGATCTACCGTCACCTCGGCGAGTGGCTCATGGGCAAGGACGAATTCCCGCTGGAGCGGCGCTACCGCCAGATCGGGGCGCAGCGGGCCGGCCAGCATGTGCCTCTGAGCGAACTGATTTGGGTCATCGTTTTGACAAAGGACAACCTCTGGGATTTCATCAAAAAGGAATCGGTCCTGGAACGCCCGGTGGAAGTGTTCGGTGAACTGGAGATGCTGCAGTTGCTGGAACAGTTTTTTGATCGAGCGATTTACTATGCCTCGGTCGGTTACGAAATGGCAGTCGCAAAGGAAGGGCTAAAGGAAACCACCCAGCCATTGAAAAAGGAATAACGAGGCGGCCAGCGATGTCATGGAAGATCTCGTATGCGAAGAAGGTGCAGACTCCCGATGAAGCCTTGCGCTCGGTCGAGTCGGGAATGCGGGTGTATGTACAGCCGGGGTGCGCGGAGCCGGAGACGCTGGTCGAAGCCCTGATGCGCCGCGGCCCCGCGGTTCATGATGTGGAAATCGTGCACATGCTGACCATGGGATGCGCTCCCTATGTGGCTCCGGAGATGGAAGGGCACTTCCGGCACAACGCCGTCTTTATTGGCGCGAATGTTCGGGACGCGATTAATGACGGCCGCGCCGACTACACTCCCATCTACCTGAGCGAGATTGAAGGACTGTTCGAAAGCGGCGCCATGCCGCTTGACGTCGCGCTCATCGAGGTGTCTCCTCCGGATGCGCACGGTTATTGCAGCTATGGCGTGGGCGTGGACACCACGCTCACGGCCGCCAAGTGCGCCCGTTTCGTGGTGGCGCAGGTCAATAGCTGCATGCCTCGGACTTATGGCGACAGCTTCATCCATGTGAACGACATCGATGCGGTGGTGGAATCGTCGCGGCCGTTATGCGAAATCAAAAAGGCCGAGATTACCGACCTGCACGTCGCCATCGCGCGCAACGTCGCCGGCCTGATCGAAGACGGGGCCGTGCTGCAAACCGGGATCGGGGGTATTCCCGACGCCGTCCTTTCCTTTCTCAGCGATCGCAAGGATCTCGGCGTACATAGCGAAATGGTATCGGATGGAGTGATTCCCCTGATTGAGGCGGGCGTCATCACGGGCGAGCGCAAGAACTTCAAACCGCGCAAGATCATTCTCGGTTTCGCGCTGGGCACAAAACCATTGTTCGATTTCCTCGACAACAATCCGATTTTCGAGTTCCATCCCACCTCCTACACCAACGACCCCGCGTTCATTGCCCGTAACGACAACATGGTGGCCATTAACTCGGCTCTGCAAATCGACTTGACCGGGCAGATTTGCTCGGATTCCGTCGGGAACCATTTTTACAGCGGGATTGGCGGGCAGGTGGATTTCATTCGCGGGGCGTCGCGCTCCAAGGGCGGCAAACCGATCATTGCCATCCCTTCCACCGCCAAGCAGGGCAACATTTCACGAATCGTCCCGATGCTGAGTCCGGGCGCGGGAGTGGTCACTTCCCGGGGTCTCGTACGCTATGTGGTAACGGAGTACGGCGTGGCCTATTTGCACGGAAAAACCGTCCGTGAGCGCGCTCAAGCGCTGATTGGGATTGCGCATCCGAGCTTCCGCGAAGAACTCTACGAGTATTGCGAAAAGACAAAATGGCTGCACCGGCCGCAGACAGCACCGGTGTGACCATCAATTGCGGGAGGGCGGCGCAATTAGTTGTCTGACCAGCTTTTCGACAAGCGCGGTCAGCTTGGGCAGACCGGCTTCCACGGTCGCCGAGAGCGCTGAGCCGTGATCGAAGCTTTCTCCGCACAAAGAGACTACGAAAGCCCGTGGACTGGCGCCGTAGAGTTGCTGGGCCAAGGCTAGAAGCCCTGCGGGCGAACTATGGTGGGTATCGATGGTTCCCGGTTGAGGAGTCACGGGTTCGCAGCGCAGATCTCCGGGTTGGCCGCCGCGAGCGGAATCAATGAAAAAAACCGCATCGGCGCGCGTGAGGTTGTCGGCCAGTTCCGGAGTGAGTTGCTGGCGCATAAGAACTTCAACTTCCGGCAGCGACAAACTGCGGGACAATGCCTCCGCCGCGCGCCAGCCGAGGCCGTCATCCGAGCGGAGCGGGTTGCCATAGCCGACGATCAGAATCCGCGCCATAGGGGACAATCCGACGTTCAGAAGCAAGAGACTTCATCCGCCAGTCAGCGGTTGACCATTTTCTTCAGCGCGGCTTTGTTGCGGATGGTCAGGCTTGAACCCTTCAGTTGCACAATTTGCTTCCTCTTAAACTGCGAGAACAATCGGCTGACGGTTTCACGGGTGGTGCCGATCATTTCGGCAATTTCCTCATGCGTAAGCGTCATCTTCACCTGCAACGGGTCGCCATTGCCCGGTGCGTCCGACCATCCCAGCAGTAATTTTGCGAATCGTTCCGAAGGCGAGTTGGTGAGTCCGAGGGTGCGGATCCCTTCATACGCTGAGTAGTAATTGCGACTGAGTTGCTCGGCCACGCGCAGCGCCACTTCTCCATATTCGCGCAAGAACTGCAGCAAGGCATCGCGGGTAATGAAATTCGCCTGGCCCGGCTCGATCATCTCGGCGGTGACTTCGTAGGGCCGGTTGGAAATGGTGGCGCTCAGTCCCAGAACGTCGCCCGCGTCCGAGATTTTGGTGATGACCGTCCGGCCCTCGACCGATGACGTCGAAAGCTTGGCTTTGCCCGAACACAGCACAAACACCCCGCGCGGCTGCTGTCCTTCGATAAACAACATGGCGGCTTTTGGATAGACCGCGGTGGACCGGATCTCATTCAACCTCTGCACGGCGGCCGGCGGCAGATTGCAGAACAGATGCTCCTCCCGCGCCGGGCAGGTGAGGCAATTGTCGAGGATATTGAGCCCGTAGGGAGCGCGCATTCGTAATCGTCTTCCGCAAAAATTGTATCACCGATCGCCCCGTGATCCGGATCACGAACGACCGTGACTTCAAACATGGCCGGCAAAACCCGATGCGCGGAGAATGGACACGCGCGGGAATTCTGAAGCTGTGCGGATGGAGGTTTCCATGGGCCCCGCAACCGCGGTAACAGAACCGGGAGTCAAAGGACCGGCCTCACCACGACCCGCCGATCGCGCCAATGTGACCCGCATCCAGGGTTGCGCGCATCTCGCCGCAAGCGTCTCCCTGCCTGACGAGGTCTGGCAAGATCCAAGAGTTCGGCTTCCCGTATGGGGTCTCAAGGCTCCCGCAACTTTCTAGCGCGGGAACAAGGAGGGCAATAAAGCCATGGAAGAAGCGCTTCGGTTCCGAGTGGTCGCCTGGTGGGCCTCTGGCCGGACTGGCATTGCCAAGTCCAGTTCCGCTCCCAACGCAATTCATTTCAGTTCGCCGCCCGCTCTGGGTGGCGTCGAGGACAGGTGGACCCCTGAGGATTTGCTGCTTTGCGCGGTCGCCAGTTGCTATACGACCACCTTTCGCGCGGTCGCGGAACATTCCAGGTTTGAGTACACCGACTTGCAGGTGGAAGTGGAAGGCGATATCAGCCGGGCCGAGACAGGTTACAATTTCGGCGGAGTGCTGGTGCGCGCGAACCTGACGGTTCCGCCATCCGCGGACCATGCGCGGGCCCTCAAGCTTTTGCACAAGGCCGAGGGCCTATGCCTGGTGTCTCGCGCGCTCTCGGTCGAAAAGCGATTTGAACCGCACGTGGAGGTGAGCGAAACACGAGTGGAAGTTGTCCATTCTTTGTCGCCTTCCGGCAAAGGGGACGATCATAGGCCAGACACAAAGGCGCAATAAGACGAGTTGCGAAACCTAATCGGCAACAGCAGCGAGAGCATATTGAGAGCGATTCCATGAAGATTTCTAATCTGTGTGTCTGTGTGTGCTTTTTGATTTTCGGCCAATTGCAACCCAATGCTCGTGCGGCTGCCGTCCCGGTTAAATCGAAGGGGGAAACAACGCTGCAATCGACTCTTGGTAAACTCAAGGTCGAAGTCAAGATAAGAACTCATGAAGTGCCGAATGGTACACCTGCGAATCCGGTTAAGCCAAAAGACTCGGCTTGCACCATGTCTAGAATTCCGTGCAGCCCGGTTGACGCAATTAAGATCAGCGTCAACAAAACCCCACTCTTTGTCCCTCGCTCTGCGTTTGCTGACCTCGCGGATCTCGGTACTGCGGAGCTCGCTGTGGAGAACGGAAGAAACATTCTCGTGCTTGAGGGCGGGGATGCGTCAGAGAGCTACATTGTTAAAATCGCGTTTACTTCGAAGTCCGTTACTCGCAGGACGCTTGTAGATGCCGAGTTTCCGGATGAGCTGCTTGAGGAAACGGTTTATCACCTTGGGAGAGGAACAGATTAAGCAGGATTAGATGTTTTGCCGTAAAGCGAGGCATTGGTAATAATACCGATCACCGTGCGTTAGCAAAATCATGCAAGGAGCTTCTGATGAGTTCGAGCGACATTGGTCCCACAGGACGGCTTACGAACAGCAATCATGAGCAGAAAAAAACATCGGCGGAGCG
>Ga0181530_10001536_pt1 | contig 28908 bp, 31 predicted proteins | sample PEATcosm2014_Bin_42_FD_119769 | JGI IMG/M metagenome (GOLD analysis project Ga0181530, IMG submission 119769) | Peatland microbial communities from MTU Mesocosm Facility, Houghton, MI, USA - PEATcosm2014_Bin10_60_metaG | ecosystem: Environmental > Terrestrial > Soil > Wetlands > Peat | place... | reverse complement strand
CGGCGTCCACGATCTGCACCATGACGGCAAACTCTTTTTCTCCCGCAGCGTATTCCGAAAGAATGCCGAACGGATCAATTTATACGTAAAAGAATGGAAAGCGGCGGGTTTCCGCTCGGCATTCATGCTGCATGAAATGGATTGGATCCACGACCTTGACATCGAGTACGACGCCTCGACCTTTGACACCGATCCATTCGAACCGCAACCGGACGCAGCAGGGACAATCTTTCCTTTTTGGGTTCCGGCCCCCGAGGGCCAAACTGCGCGGCGCGGCTACGTCGAGCTGCCCTATTCGCTTCCTCAGGACTCAACCTTGTTTCTCTTGTTCCGTGAGACGTCGCCGGATATCTGGATCCGGAAGCTCGACTGGGTTGCCAAGCATGGCGGCATGGCGCTGGTCAATGTCCATCCCGATTACCTGCGGTTTCCGGGAGAGCCGGCCAGTCCTAGGACATACACGGAGGAACATTACATCCGGCTGCTTGAGCATGTGCGTTCCGAATACTCGACCGGATTCTGGCAGCCGTTGCCTAGGGAGGTGGCACAGTATGTCGCCGCCATCCAGCCGCTTCATAAGCTTCGGCGGAGGAAAAGAATATGCATTGTGACCTATTCATTCTATGAGCAGGACTCGCGGGTATTTCGCTATGCGAACGCGTTGGCGGAGCGCGGGGATGAGGTTACAGTATTCTCACTGCGGAGTTCCCCGGATCAGCCAATTGAAGAAGTAATCGATGGCTGCCTTGTGGTCCGCCTTCAGCTTAGAAAACGGGACGAGAAATCGCCTGCGGCGTTCTTAGGGCGCTTACTGCGCTTCGTTTGGGTATCTTCGCGCAAGATTTCGCGCAGCCACCGGATTCGGCCGTTCGATTTGGTACATGCACACAATGTGCCCGACTTCCTGGTGTTTGCGGCATGGCGGCCCAAATTGAGCGGAGCAAAAATCATTCTCGACATCCATGACATCGTTCCGGAGCTGTTCGCGAGCAAGTTTGGCATTAATCTAGGCTCATTAAGAATCCGCACGCTCAAGTGGATGGAGCACGCGTCCGCCGCTTTTGCCGACCATGTGATTCTCGCCAACCATCTTTGGATGGAAACCTATACGCGGCGTTCGGCGTCCCCAGAGAAGGTTTCCGTCCTCATCAATTACGTCAACAGCAAGGTCTTCCCAGCTCGTCCACGCACGCGCAAAGACAACCGCAAAATCGTCATTTACCCAGGAGGCTTGCAGTTGCATCAAGGTCTGGATGTCGCAATCGACTCCTTCTCGAAGGTGGTTGCAGAACTGCCGACGGCCGAGCTTCATATCTACGGCGACGGACCGGCAAAGGCTGCTTTAGTGGCCCAAGCCTCGAGACTGGGATTGAATGGGCACGTCAAGTTCTTCGACACGGTCCCCATGAAGGACATCGCCTCAATCATAGCCGATGCCGATTTAGGGGTGGTTCCAAAGCGCGCCGATTCCTTTGGCAATGAGGCGTTCAGCACCAAGATATTCGAGTTCATGGCCCTCGGTATCCCGGTGGTGGCCTCGAGCACCAAGATTGACCGCTGTTATTTCAACGATTCGGTCCTTCGCTTCTTTGAATCGGGAAACTCGGCGGCTCTCGCCCGCGAAATTATTGACCTGCTAAAAGACACGGAGATGGCCCGCCAGATGGCCAACCGGGCATCCGAGCACGCCGCCGCCAACACCTGGGAAAGCCACAAGGCGGAATATCTGAGTCTCGTGGACCGGCTTTGTTCCGCACGCTAGATTTGCCACGTCGACGGCGCCCTTGACTCAATTTGGCGAATTGCCCATGCGTCTTGACCGTCTCATCACACTTTGTGTCGTAAGCCCCCTTCGGCATATCTCGTCCATCGTCTCGAAGTTGGGATCACAACCGCGAAGCGACGCCCGGAGGCTGCCGATTCTGATGTACCACAGTATCTCGGATGATCCCGAGCACGGGGTTGCACCCTACTTTCGCACGACAACAACGCCAAAGCGCTTCTTAGAGCAAATGCGTTTTCTAAAGCTTCGTGGCTGGCGCGGTGTCAGCCTGCGCGACAGTTTGCGAATGCGCGCGAATGAGCACACCGACGGATCCGCAGAGAAGCCATTTGCGCTTACTTTTGATGACGGCTATCGGGATTTCTTGACAGCGGCGATTCCTGCGCTGCAGGAGTGCGGCTTCGGGGCCAGCATGTTCCTGCCAACGGCTTTTCTCTCTGAAACCGACATGCCAAGGCAATTCCTTGGGCGTGAATGCCTTACTTGGCGCGATATCCGAGAATTACATTCCGCAGGGATAGAATTTGGCTCCCACACCGTCGGCCATCCAGCGCTAATCGATCTCACGTGGACGCAAATTGAGAACGAACTAGTAAATTCAAAATCCGAGATCGAACTTCACCTCCAGGATAAGATCTCAGCGTTTTCCTATCCCTTCGCCTTCCCCCAAGCCGACGAGAAGTTTTGCCTCCGTTTCCGCAAGGTTTTGATCTCTGCAGGCTATCAAACTTGCGTCACGACGGAGATCGGCTCCTCCTTTGAAGGCGATGATCCGTACTGTCTTCGGCGCTTGCCGGTGAATGAAGCCGACGACCTCGCGCTGCTCGCAGCCAAGATCGAAGGGGCCTATGACTGGCTCGCCGTTCCGCAGCACGCATACAAGAACCTAAAGCGCGCGGGTAACGTCCGGATTGGGCGCAGTCGCCGGAATGGTTTTTAAGCGTTGGGGTCGGTCATGCCCAGCAGAAGATCGGTAACGAGCAGACTTGCGCGAGCTTGCATTGCGCACATCGGATAAACCATTCGACGAGTCGATAAACCGCGACTCTTTCGGCGAAACCTGCCGAGTTCCCATGCAGCAGGCCATGTTGTAGGATCTTTTTCGCGTTTTGAACGGCTGCGATCAGTTGATCCTGGATAGCCTGCCGCCAGAGGCGCCGGTAACGGGCACGTTTGAGATGATGATTCTGCGAGGCTTGCCCGAAGCTGCCTTCGACAAGCATCATTCGTCGGCGCCTATCGCGTCTTGCCGCAGCGCTCGCTGCCTGCTCCCATCCGCGCAAAAGCAATTCGTGCCCCTCGGGGCGTACTATCAGCCGCGTGTGTATTGGATGCGCGGTTGTGGTGCATTGCGAGTGCAAAGGGTAGCCGGCGCAGATTTCCGTGTCTGCCCAATAATACCAACCCTTCTTGTTCTTGTTGTAGCTGCGGCGTGTGAGCGCTTGCCCTGCCGGGCAGCGGAAGGCGTCTGACTCAGCATTATAGGTAAATTCGGGCACGTGGAACACGCCGTGTTTCTCCGCCATGCCCGTCGAGCGAAGCGGTTTCATGTGGGTGCGAACACCGAGTGCCTGCAGATGCCGGAAGTTCTCGCGCGTTCCGTAGTGTTGGTCGCCAATCACAGTCTCTGCGACGATGCCACTTGTGCGGTGGTGCTGTTCAGTCAGCGCAGGCAAACAGTTTCCGTCGCGGATGTGTCTAGGCGTCGTTTCCACGGCTGTGATAACTCCGCAGCGATCATCGATTGCCCGATGGCTTTTGTATCGAGGTCGTCAAGCGGCATAGGCGCTGCGGGGATCACGGGCGACGAGTGTCCCATCAGGGTCGCTGGTGCTGAACGTAACGCGATGCTTTGGTACGGTGCGCCGCTCCTCCTCGACGATGTTAAACTTTGATTCCTCGACAGCAAAGGCAGCGCGTAAGGCTGACACCATCTCAGGCGAGCTGGTCACCATGGAGCTTCTAGATGCGTTGGCATCGACCAGGCTGCTGTCCATATGGATCTTCTTCCCGTCCATCAATCCAAGGGACACGCATTGGGAGACCGTGCGTACGAAAAACCGCTCAAACGTCTCGCGGCCCCAGCGAGCCCGAGCCTTGGAAAGCACGCTGTGATCAGGAACCGGGCCGTCCAGGCCGCACCCAGGGAACCAGAGGTAATCGAGTCGCTCTGGCACGATGCGCATGAGCTCCCGTTCGTTCTTAACGTTGTCGAGGAAGAGGAGGAAAAGAAGCTTCAGGATCACCGCCGGGTCGGCCGACTCGTTCCCATTGTAACCATAGAGGTGAGCTACCTCGTCGGGCACCCAGGTGAAGTCGATCTTCTCGCGCACCGCGCGCAGGCGATTGCTCGCCCTAACTCGCCTTTCAAGGCTCACCTGATAACTGAAGAGTTTCGGCTGACCATCTTGTATGCCTGCCATAGTGAAACGGATACAGCACGACTCGTGTCCATCGTATCATATCGCCGGATACAACCTGCTCGATTTGGGCAACAGCTCCCTTAGCGGACACTACCTTTTTGAAGCGTGGCCGAATACCAGAGCAGTCTTGGACTCGATGCGGGCTACGAGCCCGCGCCAGCCGTCGTTCCTGAGCTTCGAGATGAAATCGCGTCGGCCTGGGGCCTGCCGCTGGGCGAGCGGGTAGAAATCTACTTGTGTGGCAGCGAGCGTTGCGCAGTCACCGGCGTTCTCGAAATACTCTGCACGCCCGATTATCCTTGGGATCCACATCAGGCGCTCAAACTACGTGCCTCAGGCTTCCTCTTCAGCAGCCGCGAAATCGAGCGTTGGACGAAGCTATAACTGGTGCCATCTTTTGAGTTGCTCGTTATCTTTAACCTTGATGAAACTTGCCACTAAACTGGAGCCCGGCCGCGCTCAATTGCAGCTTAAAGTTACCCAGCAGGGCATCAAGCCAGCCATCTGGCGCCGCTTGCTTGTCCCCGCGAACCTCAAGCTGCCGATGTTCGACGCCGTGGTGCAGCACGCCTTCGACTGGACCAATGGTCATCTTCATGCCTTTAGGATCGGAGAGCAGTCGTATGAGACATACGACCCCGAACTCTGGGACGATTGGCCGGACGGGCCCGAAAAGCTCGATGAAAGCGAATTCCGGTTATGCGACCTACTTCACGCAAAGGGCGATCGGCTGAAGTACCTATATGACTTCGGGGACGGATGGCGACACGATGTTCGAATCGAAAAGGTACTTCCTGCGACTCGGCCTTTGCTGACAACCTGCACTGCCGGAGAGCGTGCGGCTCCTCCCAAGGACTGTGGCGGCATACCGGGGTACTACCATCTCGTCGAGGCGATGTCCAATCCGCGCCACCCCAAGCACCGCAGACTCCTTGAATGGCTCGGCAACCTCTACGATCCAGAGGCGATCGATCTCGACAAGATCAACGCAAGGCTCAAGTCCATCAAAGTCTAGCGCTCGCTATGGGACGGCTGTGATTTATGGTATATTCATTAAAATCGTACGAGATTTTGATATAGTTCATATTCACCCCATCAATATCAGTAAACCAGTAGCTTACGAAGGATGCGAAATACCACCAATAGTAGGGTTCACATTTTTGAGGAAAGACAGGGCAACAAGCAGACAGCGAACCTTGAAGTTTCCCCACCAGCTGGACAGGCGAATTGTTCCTTCTAATTATGATTGTCCTTTGCCCAAACGTTGAGATAGCTAGATATCGCGGTGGGCGCTTATCAGAGCCGGGTCCGCGCTCGGGGGCGATCCGCTTCGGAACTTGAAGATAAACGTTGAGCAGCACAAACTCGCGCCGATGGTTTCTGCCGTCGGGTCGCCCTTCCCTTTGCTAGTCGTCACGCCGACGCGCAACCGGTCGCCGTGGCTCGAGCAGACGGTCGAGAGCGTGGCTCGGCTGCCGTTCCGCTGCCTGCACTTGCTAGTCGCGCCGGCGGACGCGGTGGCGGAACTGGCTTTGCGATTTCCGCACATCCAAACCATTCCCGAGCCAGACGGCGGCATGTATGCGGCGATCAACGCCGGTCTCGCTGCGAACGAAACCTGGCAGGCCTTTACTTATATCAACGACGACGACCTTCTCCTCCCATCTTTTGCACGGCTCGTGGCGCGAGTGAACGTTGATCAGCCGCAGATCGTCTACGGCGGCGTGAAATTGATTAGGACCGATGGCAGTCGGGTGGGGGCGGTTCCGATCTCGTCGGCACCGTCAATGAACCGACTGCTCTACCCCCAGCAGTTAGAGCCGGTCTTTCAACACGGCACGGTTGTAACGCGTCCGGTCGTCGCGCAGCTCGGCGGGTTTGACACGTCGTTTCGTTTTTGCGGTGACTCGGAGTTTTTTATGCGGGCGTGCGAAGCGGGCGTCCCGTTTATCTGCGCAACGAGATGCGAAGTCGCGGCGTTTCGGCTGCGCGCGGGGCAGTTATCGAAGAATCTGCCGGCTATAGGCGCGGAGAGATATCGGTTGCGCGAAAAGTTCGGTTTGCCGCAGCGACTTACGGCGCGACATCGCTGGGCATGGCTCATTTTCCGCGCGGCGAATGTGTCGGTTTACCTCGAACGAATCGCGCGCCACGGCTTCATCAAATTCGGGGACATGGGAGCGCGGATCGAATAGCCAGTCGGTAGTGTAATGGGCCGTAAATGATTATACATTACTCTTTGCTTGGTTAGCCAAGGCGCGGTTTCAGTGATAACCGTGGGCAATCGGGCATTGCCCAAACTCATCGAACAAGTGAAGGAGTTTAAGCGACACAGTCCAAAAACACGATTATTCCGCGCATACCCGCATCCGCAGCTCCACGAGGTGGCGCGAGAACGAATCTGAGCGCAATTAGCGTACCGTTAATCCGCTTTCCGTCCCCTGCTTTTCCTCTCCCTCCAAAGTTGGCGCCCTCAAGGGGAATCGAAGGTGGTTGGCGTTACTGGAGTGCCTCGGAACTGCCAGACTAGGATGGACCTATGTTCCACGATGTCCGAATTTCTGAGCCGAAATCTGTGGCCGGCCTAGACGAAATTGGCATACGGCCTCAAGAGTGGAGTGTGGGGTAGTCGGCGAGGGGTCGAATGCGGTGCCAGATAGGTGCCTGAAACGGATCAAATATATGCATCGGCAAGCAACGCGGTTCCCCACTATGCGATTGACGCAAGACGCTCATAGGATCAAAGTTAGATTTTTAATTCTTGGCTTCCGCGTCAGCTCTGAGCCAGCTCACCGGAGTAGCAGTTCTAAAATATCGACCTAGTTTATTGATCGTTGCCGCGACGATCATTGATTTCGTTTCGAAGGCCAGCTTGAAAGCAAGTCGGATTCGGAGCTCCTTCAGTGCCCGCTGAACAAAAGCCAAACTGCAGCCGCCGAGAAAAGCGTAACGATCAAACCTGCGCACGTCTCCTCCTGGATAATCTCCATGATGCTCACGCCTCGCGATAGCCAATATGGAATCTGCCATATAGGCTAACTTTCCAATCGTATTCTGATCGTGGACTCGATAGCGAACCGTATAGGGTTTATCTACTATTACAATTGGGCCCACGGTACCTGCAAGCAGAAGAAGGTTGGCATCATCGCATGGGAACATGGAAGGTTCGGCCCGCAAAGCATTTGTAGACTCCGCTATCGACCGTTTAATCACAATTCTACTATTCGCCTTACGAAAGGGAATATCTTTGGAAAGGAAATCCACAAATGACCTATATGCGATGGCGTTGTCGCAGGTCGAGTTCGGGCGTGGTGAGCTTCCGTGCCGGAAATAGGCCATTGCGCCAAGAACCAAGGCAGGGGCGGACAGTCCTTCGATAATCCGGCTATAGACCTCCAAGGCATTGGGGAAGAAAAGATCGTCGTCGTCGAGGAGCACAATGTATTCTCCAGTCGAAATAGCGGCCCCTCTGCTGCGGGCCACATCTCCACCGCGTCTTGATTCGGACAACGTATTGATCTTGGATCCGTAAGACGAAAGCATCGAGAGGGTGCCATCCGTTGAGCCGTTATCGATCACGATTAACTCATAGCTGGAAAATGTCTGCGCAAGGACTGAATCGACGGCTTCCTTTAAGAGAAGCTGGCGATTGTAAGTCGGAATAAGGATACTGAACCTTGGCGAACTCATGGTGATGAAAGTAGCAAGATTCGATGGCCGAGATCGTTTCTTCTTAAGAAGACCATCGTCCCACATGGGGAACCGTGGCCTATGCCTATAATACAAATGCCATCTATATGGGTCAAGGCTAGTGCCTCCAATCATCGGACATCTACATATTGGTCATAAGATTTCATCTGACCTACGCCGTTTGACTGAACATCGCAATTCTCGGATTTCGGGCAGAACAATACGCCTCAACCTTCGATCGTTCGAAGCACTTGCCTTGCGCGATCCAAGTAATTGTCCCTGAAATCGCATAGCAACCGTCGGACCGACACGAAAAGCCTGTATTTCCGAGAGGACCTCCGCCGAGCGCGGTGTTCCTTTCGGTATACCACAATCACTTTGAGATCCGCACCAACACTCAATTCAACCTGGTACCTAAGGCTTCCCGACGTGACCGCAAAAGGGACATTCGAACCATTGACCAGCACGGAATCGACGGATTGGCCACCCTCGGGTTTCTCCAGGTTGATGCGCAAATCTTCCGAAGTGGGGTTTTTAAAATGAAATTCTCTGGAAAAATGCCTAATAGTGTACTGCCTGGCCCCGGTCTTCCGCAGAATGCAACTCGAGGCAACGGCGAGACCCAAGGGCATCCAGATCAAGTTGGCCTTGATCGAAGAAAGACCGCGCATGTATTGCTTCAGGGGCCCGTAACCATCACGAAAAAATCTATGATGCTCCACGGCAAGGATAGGTTTCTGAAACTGAGCATCAAAGGCAAAATCGAACACATCGCGCGGATAGCGTCGCACAAATATAGGATAGTTCTCGTATCGGGTAACCGCCACTTGGAGAAGATCGCGAATCGTCAGCAGCCTACCATTATAATCCGCAGGCCAGGCACTTGAATTCACAGCGGCGCCGATGCCGCATGATTCCAGCGCCCGAAGGGCCTTTGTTGAAAACCGGCCTTGCGGAAACACCATGACGTTGTCGAACGGCATGGCAGTCCGACGCGAGTGCTCCTCCATTCTGTCCAAGGCGCAACCGGTCGTGCTCGTCAGCCAGTCCTCATTCATGTTTGCATACTCTCCACCGGTGTGATCGCAGCCGTGAACCGCGATCGAAAATCGCCCGGCGTTGCGTAGCAACAAATCGACTGTTTTTGGGGTGCTCCGGCGATAGTTGTAGGGAATGAAAGCGACTGTGAGCGCTCCTCGAACCTCCTGAAGCGCTTTCATCAACGCTTCGTATTTGATGAACCCGTACCTTCCCCTGAGGTACGGATCGTCTACAATAAAGTTGACTGGCGTGAACGGACTGCTCCAGCACCACGGCCCACCGACGATCCGAAGTGCGATGGAAAGCGCAATGAGTTGCGCGTACCAGGGCCGCAATGAATCCTCACCCGGATCCAGCTCCGTGTCGATATCCACGAGATCTTGTACAGCCAACAAGAACACTTGCGATTTGCCGCGGGCGACCGACACAAAATGAGGCCTTCCATTAACAGTGATGTAGGTTTCCACGCCAGAGCGTGTCGAATGTTCGCCAAAGACTGCAGTCGCTCCCGCTCCCGCCTCGTACGACAGCCCGGAAACGGGGAACTTGCCATGGGCTACATTTGCGTGGAACTTGAAACTTCGCTGCGATGCGTTCACAATCGAAACAGAAGCGACCGCGCCCGCCGTTGTCTCCTTCAACTCATGGCACTCCGCGTTCGAAGGCGTGAAGCCGTATATGAAAACAAACTCCGTCTGATCTAATAACGCCCGAAACCACTCTTTCTGGAAAACACTTATAAGGACCGCCTGACTAAATGCCAACATCTGCGTGGGCGGCGCCGGTTCACGCCCATAGGGACCTTCGCACAAGCGGGTTTCATCCAAGACAAGAAGGTCCGCTTGAAGTCCCAGGAATAGCGCGAACTTGTAGAAAGCTTGGCCAGACGCCTCCGATACCCCAGAGGCAAGCACCGTGACCAATGGACATTGAGAGAAAGGGCTTAACAACTTATGCAGCGATGTATCGTAATTCTCGTAGTCGCCAGAGAATTTTGCACCTATCTTGGTCGGAATACCGAGCCCACGTAGTTGGAAATGCCAGTTTTTGCTTGGTGCAGACTGCCAAGCCTCGAATTACAAACGCCTGTTACTGTGCTTGAAGCCATTAGGCTGTGCCTTTCTTCGCATGTTTTAAACACTCCTCGCGCGCACCGAGAAATGCAGCCACGAGTCCCTCAGGGGGGCTAGATAACAGCCCCCTAACATGTCGCAAAGCATAAAAAGCCCCTTTGAACCGCTGACGGCCGTAGCTAGATTGGCACTGCGCCAAATATCGAATACACTTGTAAACTGAATAGGGAATGAGATAGCGCCGCGCCGAGGATCCTGGTGGAGCGGCTTTGCATATAATATATGCTCGGTTTAATATCATAATTGTTCCCCACTCGAATCCGTTGGTTCTTTTTTCAGGAGATTTATAGTGAAAGACTTTCGCTCCCTTCGCTTTAACAATAATCTTCGTCTCCATGACTTGCAGGGAGGCGTCATAATCTTCGAAGAGGGCATAACGCCCCAGGTTTTCGTCGAATTTGTGGACGACGATCGAACTTTTCCTGAACGACATTGTGAAGCCGGTCATGGGCCCCACGAGTTGAGCATTTTTTTCCTCAAGCCACTTCGGTACCGGCTTCCCGCGAATTTTATTATCCCCTTCGAGGAATGCGGTTTCCCTCATAAAAGGCAGCAGCTCGAGCCGCCTGAGTGGCTTAGAGAATAGTAGATTGATCCGGTCGCGCAGTGTCATGCTATAGGGCAGACTGGCTTGGATCGACGCGGTAGGCGGCGGCGTATTTGCTTGATCTCCAGGCACCCCACCAATGAGTTGTTCCCGATCCATCTCATAAATGCTCATTATGGATTCAGCGTATCCTGGATACCACAATGCATCATCATCGGGAAACATCACGATTTCAGATTCGACGTAATTCAACCCCACATTTCGCTGCACTGCAGTCCCTGGCTTTGACTCGATCAATTTCAGTACGGTTTGTCCCCTGAATGCTGAGAATATCTCCCTGACGGACCGAGCTATTGACTGATGATCGTCACTTGAATCGACGAGTATGAAATTCGTCGGCTGGCGGCTTTGACTGAGCATTAGCGGAATGGAGACATTTAGGACGGATCTCCTGTTGCGTGTAGCCAATACAATATCGTAATTCATCGTCTGGCTGGAGTGCGGGTAGTATCGATAATTGATATATTAGGAATTTCAAATGTTCCGCTGCATGAAATGCTCGGATACCCCATGAGAAAAACGCATCGGTTGTCCTAATACGATGGCAAATTAAGGATCTTACGATTTCTTAGTAGCTGAGAGGAATTGAAGCATGCAAGCTTAGGAGAGGGAAAAACGACCGGGCGAGGAGACGGCCGTTGGGTTTGCCTCGGGAAAGTGGACACCAATGCAGGCGGCTTTGATGTCAGTGACCTGCCCCGTTTGATTGGGCACCGCAATTCTCGGATTTCGGGCGGTTAGGTCGGTTTTTGGTTGCCGCATGGCTCCCTGGCAAATCGGCCTCCGGCCGAGTTTGCCAAGGAGCTGTGCGGACGAAGATGGTTATAGTCATGACGCCAGCGTTCAAGCTTTTCACGGGCGTCTGCGATGCTGAGGAAGACCTCTGAGTTGAGGCACTCATCGCGAAGCTTTCCATTAAAGCTCTCGATGAAGCCGTTCTCGACGGGCTTGCCAGGACGGATGAAGTCGAGCTTTACGTGGTGCAGATAGGCCCACGTATCCTGGGCGCGGCCCGCAAATTCACCGCCGTTGTCCACGGTGATGGACTCGGGCAACGGACGTTCGGCACGGACCCGCTCGAGGCTGTTCACCACAGCTCGACAGGTGAGGCTGACCCCGGGTTCAAGGACGGGGCATTCCCGCGTATACTGGTCAATGAGCGTCAGGACGCGGAACGCCCGGCCGATCTCCAGCCGATCGGTAACGAAGTCCATCGACCAGCGTTCATTTACCCGTTTAGCCGGCTCGGGAGTCGTCCGGGAGTTGGCGGCGCGCTTGAGCCGCTTCCTCCTTTTCACTCCTAGATTCTCCTCGCGATAGATCCGGTAGACGGCGTTGTGGCAGTTGTTGATGCCCTCCCTTCTGAGCAGCACCATGAGGCGGCGATAGCCGCACCTCACCCGCGTGCCAGCCAGCTCCCGCAATCGCCGCCGAAGCAGCGTGTAGTCCCGCGAATGGCCTTTGTGGTAAAACACCGAGCGCTGCAAGAGGATCAGCCTGCATGACCGCAATTTCGTCACCGCGAAGGTCGCGCAGATCCACTGCGCGATCTCCCGGCGACGGGCAGGCTTTAGACTTTTTTTGCGACCACCTCCTGCAGGATGTGCTTATCCAGCGTCAAATCCGCGACCAAGCGCTTAAGGCGTTGATTCTCGTCCCGAAGCACCCGTAGCTCGTTCAGCTCACTGATCCCCATCGACCCGAACGTCCGTTTCCATTGATAAAACGTCGCAACACTGACCCCTAGCTGGCGGCACACTTCCACCACCTGGGTTCCCGCCTCCACCTGCTTCAGGGCATAGACTTTCTGCTCCTGGCTGTAGCGCTTTCCTTTCATGTCCCAATCCTTTCATGGTTGAGACCGCTTATCGCCTTCTTTCTGATCTTTCGTGTCCAGTTTTACAGGTTCAGGGCACTGGGCTGGCGGCGGGCCCAGAGAGGACGAGTGGCCTTCTCGTCATCCCCGAGCACTGACAAGACCGGCTTCGTAATGGACTCCATCGGTCTTGTCAGTGTTCCTATAAGCAGTCGATCTGGATGGCCGCCGGGACAGGAAACGGGAAACGCTCGCTCCCGTTGTAGCCGTAGATCCCTCCCACGCTGAAGTTGTTTGCCCCTGTTAAGGTTTGCACCTTTCGTACGGCCATTACAGAAAAGATTAATGCCCTCGGAAAGGACTCTATGACTATTCCCGAATTCCTTCGCGCGTATGAAGAAGCCCTTGAACTCGACCCGGATGCCATTTCCGGTAAGGAATCCTTCAGCGAGATCGGATGGTGGGATTCGATGGCGGCGCTGGTTTTCATGTCCCTCGCCGATGAAAAACTAGGCGTGATCATCTCGGCCGCGGACCTGGAAAAATGTGCCAGCATACCCGATCTGCTTGCTCTCCTCGGAGACAAGATCAGCCGCTAAACAGGTGATACAACCCCTCAATCAGACCGGCCGGGTGATCTTAGTCACTGGCGCGTCGTCTGGCATCGGGCTGGCAACCGCGATCTTTCTGAGCCAGCTCGGAGCAAGGATCGTGCTTATGGCCCGCCACCAGGAAGGCCTTGGCGCTGCGCTCGCTCAACTGGAAGGAACAGGGCATCGCGTAGAGCCGTTCGACCTTTCAGAGGCGGAGACCATTCCGAATTTGCTCAAGGAATTGAGCTCCGAACTCGGTCCGATTAACGGACTCGTCCATTGCGCTGGTTCGCAAGCAATACGACCCCTGCGTATCCTCTCGACCAAGGACGTCGAAGGTATGTTCCGGCTCAATGTGACTGCGGCCTTGATGTTGGCGAAAGGTTTCCGGCAAAAGGGAGTCCATACCACTTCCGGAGCCATTGTGTTCGTGTCGTCCGTCATGGGCACAGTCGGTGCGCCCGGAAGATCTGCCTATTGCGCGGGCAAGGGCGCGCTTCAAGCCATGGCAAGGTCCCTGGCGCTGGAACTGGCGCCTGAAGGCATTCGTGTAAATTGCGTAGCGCCGGGTTATGTCCGCACGCCGATGCTGGAGCAGGCGGGAGCAATCATTGGCGCTGAGGGCGTGCGTCGCATGGAGGAGATGCACCCACTCGGATTCGGGGAGGCACGTGACGTGGCCCACGCGATCGGTTTCTTGCTCTCCGATGAAAGCCGGTGGATCACTGGAAGCACGCTCACCGTCGACGGCGGCTATACGGCCCACTGAGCAAAGCCCGCGCATGCATGCCTCACTCACCGCAGTAGAATACGCGTTGCCTCGCCGCGTTCTCGACAACGGCCAGCTGGCAAACGAATTCTCCGACTGGACGGCCGAGAAAATTCTGGCGAAGACAGGCATTCGCCAACGCCACATTGCCGGGGCGGATGAATTCGCATCGGACATAGCCGTCGTAGCCGCAAACCGGCTTCTCGATTCCGGCGTCTGTTCCCGCAGCGAGATAGACTACCTGCTCTATTGCACGCAGAGTCCGGACTACTATCTGCCAACTACCGCCTGCCTTCTCCATTACCGGCTCGGTTTGCCTCCGACCTGCGGGGCGCTTGATTTCAACCTCGGATGCTCGGGCTACGTCTATGGCTTGGGATTGGCGAAAGGGCTGATCGAAAGCGGACAAGCTACCCGAATTCTACTGATCACGGCAGACACCTACAGCAAGTTCATCCACCCTCTCGACAAGAGCGTCCGCACCCTCTTCGGCGACGGGGCGACAGCGACCTTGATCAGCGCCCGGGAATCGGACGCTCCCCTAGTTGGCCCTTTCGTCTTCGGCACAGACGGGGCTGGCGCGAATAACCTGATTGTCCCTACTGGCGGTCTGCGCCAACCTACGGTAGCCGGGGCAGTCGCAGCCTCTGACGAGAGTGGTAACACTCGAACAGTCAACAATCTGTACATGAACGGTACGGAAATCTTCAATTTCACACTTCGTGTCGTTCCGGAAGCGGTGCGAAAGCTCTTAACCCGAGCCCGCCTCGGAATGGACGACATCGACCTCTTTATTTTTCATCAGGCAAACAAGTTCATGCTCGACCATCTGCAGAGAAAACTGAAGGTGCCCTTTGACCGTTTTTGGGTGTCGATGGACGAAACCGGAAACACGGTTTCCTCCACCATCCCGATCGCCCTGAAGTGCGCGCTGGACGCGGGTAAAGTGCGCCCGGGACACCGCTTGATGTTGGTCGGATTCGGCGTCGGCTACTCCTGGGGCGGGACGTTGGTGCGGTGGGTCTAGTTCCAGGCAATTGACCATGGGCAAGTCCTTCCTCCGACGCACTAGTAACCGAATCCTCCACCTCGTGGCGCGGCTGGGTCCGGGCTCGCAATCCTTGCGACCGTTCCTTCATCGGCTCCGCGGAGTCTCGGTCGGAAATGGCGTTTTCATCGGAGACGACGTATACATCGACAACGAATATCCCGAGTGCGTGGAGATTCACGACAACGTCTCGATCAGCATGAGGGCTATCCTGATCGCGCATACCCGCGGGCCGGGCCGAATCGTATTGGAAAGAGATTCATTTATCGGCCCGAATGCGGTTCTTTGTTGCTACGCCGGTCGGGAGATTCGGATAGGGGCAGGCGCTGTGGTGGCTGCCGGCGCCGTGGTGACGCGGAGCGTCCCGGCGCGAACGCTGGTTGCGCCGCCACCCTCCCGGGCCGTCGCACGGCTTCAGAAACCGCTGACGCTCCAAACTAGCATCGATGAATTCCTGGCCGGCATGGTTCCGATCCCGCGGCCGGACCCAAAACGCAGAAAGCAGGAAATGCGCTAGCCGACCGCTGCCCCGGCCGCCAAGAAGTGAGATCAAAAACCCTTTACCGCACGCTCTCGCTGCAACCGCGAAAGTCACCATGGAAGTATCGCTTGCGCGTTTCCGGCCGCCGGTTTTTATCCGATCTGCGGGACAGTCATCTGGCCCATAGCGAGCGGATGCTTCACCTCGTGATGGTTCTGATGAAGACACTGCGCCGTCGCAATCCGGCCGCCCACAATACCTCTTGAAACCGATCGAGCTTTCCGCCGACCTGCCGGCCGCACTGCTTCCGGATTTGGAAGCTCTATTCTTTTTTAATCCGTACCAGCCAGACTCGAGAAAAGGCATTATCGCCACGGTTGCGAAGACGGGCACGCCCGAAATCATGCAGTCCAGCACCAGAGTCTGGATTGGCGTTCCGTCGGGCAACACCCAGTGCCTGTTCGCGTGTGAAACCCAGGATAACAAGCAGCGGCCCGTCGGAGTCGTGCTCTACAGCCGTCCGGAACCGAACGTCATCTGGATTTCGCACCTCGCCATTGCTCCTGATCGCGTCGGTGGCAGGCATGGCATCGGCCTGGGCTGCTTCCTCGTGGAGAAAGTCCGCGAAATCGCATGCCAGATCAAAGGCGTGACCAGGATTCAACTGCCCTATCAGCGAGACCGCTTTCTGCCCATTCGACCGCCCGGGCGCGGCCCATTCTGAGGGAAACGTAGGCAAGATTCAGGCCCCATGGACGTCGCAGCTCGATTCCATAAGGCAAACCGTTTCCCTCCAATGCTTTAATATACTCTCCAGACGAGATCGCTCCGGATCATCCTAAACTCCTCGGCTGAGCTTGAGGCCTGTCACGGAACACGCCGCTAATCCGGATGCTTCACGAAGCGGCTTTTGACGGATGATTTTTGATTAAGCGAGTGGTTTTTTTCGGTCGAAGGGCTATTCTTGGAGCAAGAAGGCCATATTGGGCTGTGGATGAAGAACAACAACAGCAAGGCCAAATTTCACATGACGGAAGAGACCTCAATTAAGCATACCGAGAAAGTGAAAGCTGCGTTTACCGATCACGATTGGTATCTTTCCGGATATGAAGCCAATATCCGCATTCGATCCGAGGTGGTCGCCCGTTTTGCAAAAGGAGAGAGTCCGAAAACCGTTGCTGACCTCGGCTGTGGTGACGGTTCGCTCTCGATTTCATTTCTCGAACAGGGAGCCGCCGTTACCTTTCTCGATATTTCGGCCGCCATGCTCAAGATCGTGTCCACAAAGCTTTCCCTGGACTTGCGACAACGCGCAACCTTTATCAATAGTGATTTTTTCAACGCCAATCTTCCCCAGGAGTCCTTTGATCTCGCAATTTTCGTCGGCGTTCTTGCCTACATTGACAATCTCGACGAGGCGGCCGCTCAGTTGCGTCGAATCGTTCGTCCTGGCGGGAAATTGATATTGGAATACACCGATGCCTCGCACGTAATGGCCCGCTTAAACTTCGCTTACCGGACACTAGCGTCTCGCTTTAGAACGCCCAAATGTCATACTTTTCGTCACAAGAGACGCGACATTAATAGCGCTTTCATGAATGCTGGGTTTATCCCACTACAGTCTTATCGATACATCTACACGTTGCCCGTTGTCCTCCGGTCAATTTCACAAGAGCGCCGCTACCATTGGATAAGAGCTGTTTTTGGGTCGGTCGACGAGCCTCATAGACAGTGGTTTGGTTCAGAGGACCTGACCATTTATCAGGCATAACGAGAATAAATGGATCCATAATTAATCCCATTCAGCCATGAGATTAGCCATTGTTACCGGCACAGCTCCATATCATCTTCAACTATGCTCCAATCTCAACCGTACGTTCGATGTTGTTGGTATTATTCATCCCGGTAATCCACGGATTACAGGATCTGAAAAACTACGAAAACTGTTCAAGCGCATTAGACGGCATGGAACCACACTGGTACTATTGAATCTTCTCGCGCGGTCCCAAGGGATATTTTCCTCGAGATTTCTTGCAGCAACAACCAACACCCAAAGGCATTTATTCTCGGATAATGCCTATGCCGAGATTCCTCGCAATAAGATATTTGCCGGCTGCGACATTCACTCGCCAACGGCTCTGGAGTTGCTACGCCAATTGCAACCGGACGTATCCGTTTTCTTGGGCGGGCCCGTATACCCGCCGGCCTTCGTGGCCTGCGCAGGGGCGTCTTTTAATTATCATAGCGGGATCTCCCCAATTTACAATGGCGCCGCCAGCACGACCTTTGCGTTTGCTAATGGCCACCCTCATCTTTGCGGCGGCACGCTTATGGCAATGGGCGTTAAAGTCGACGGCGGCCGGATATTTGGGCATTACCTTCCCGAAGTTCAGCCAGGAGATTCTCCTACTTCGCTATTTGCGAAAACAGTTCGTGGTGCAACGATAATGTATACACGGCTACTCGAGCATTTGCAGGCGGCCAAAGGCCCATTGCCGTGCATTCCGCAACCCAACCCACTTTTTTATACTCGCGCCTTTGAATTCGGCTTATATCAACAAGCAATGATAATTCGCCATCTTCGAACGGATCTTCCAGCTCGATATAAGCGGCCTGAAGCTATCGTGGAATATTGGCGTGAAGCTACCGATCTTGCTGCACAGAATCTCTACCGGTCGACAATGGATCATCTCCTTTGGGGCGCGAGCTCACTCAGTCTCACGTGAAGCTAAGGAGGGCAATTGAAATCATCGTAGGCTTCGCAGCCGAAAGCCGGTTGCTACGCCCAGTGGTAATGCGGTCGGCATTCCGTTCTATTAATGTTATATACTACCATCATGTTGGCTCTCCTGCGCCTCATTATAAGGCATTTTACAACGGATGTACGACGTCGCAGTTTGCGGATAGCCTCAGGCGCTTAAACCGCCTCTTTGACTTCGTCCCTTTGAGCGAGGTGCTTGCGAGCCCATCGCCAACGGAGAACCGCGACCGCCCGATATTGGCTGTGACATTTGATGATGGGTTCGACCTGCGCGCCAGCGGTGCAATGGAGGCTCTCGACCGATATGGAGTCAAGGCCACCACGTTCGTTATTACGTCCTGTGTGGGTAATCAAGCTATGATGTGGCGCCATAAGCTCAGCGCTATTCAGGCCCTTGCACCGACGGACGTATGCCTGCTCGAATACAATAAACTGGCTCTTAGCCTTGGTCTAAAGCCCATTCGAAGTACATCCAATCTGCTGTTCGCTACCAAAGAATGGGACATGAACCGGAAAGATGAGTGGGCGGCCGAGCTTTGGCATAGGTGCAGATTGCCCAAGATTGAGACCTACCTTAGCGAGACAAGGCCCTATTTCGATTTGGACGGCCTTCACGCCTGGATATCCGGGGGACATTCTGTAGGTTTTCACAGCCATACCCATCCTTACTGTTCGCGTCTTGGCCCATCTGATCTTGGCCGCGAGCTTATCCAACCATCAATGCAGCTCAGGCAGTCGTTGGGCTTAACTGAATTGCCTTTTTCTTATCCGTTTGGTGACCGCCTTCGGCCAGAATTGGAGCGCGAGCTCTTCGAGAAACGAGTCTTTAATTCGTTTTTCGGAATTCGTGGATTTAGCCGCAAGAAAAGAGCCGCAGGAGCGATCCTTGAAAGAGCCAGCGTTGAAGGGGTTTGCATTGGTTGGGCTGTATTTGCGCCTCACGCCTTTGGATTTTCTTCCAGAATCTCAACGTAACGAACCGGATTAGATTAAGGCCGCCGATGACCGGGAGAATTGATTGAAGGCAACGGATCTTATCGCCAAAAACTGTTACGCAATGTTAGAGCTCGCCATTGCTGGCGACGCAAATAGCTTATTACAGCCCGATCATTGACTTGTGGGATCCGCTTTAGATATCCCTTCATGAAGCCAACCCACAAACCCAATCCGTTTAAGTAGGGCCTTCGAATTGTCCGGCGAAGACATTTGCAGGCCATGAACACCGGATCGTATCCAGTAATATAGTTTGCAACGCCGTTTTTCACCCAGTCATTCCATGAGCCAGAGGCAGCGCCTGTTGGTCGATGATGCATCAGTTGAATATTCTGAAACGTCATCGTTTTCCAGCCGAGCATGTTGGCCTTCAATTCGTCGACTGTATCCCAGCCGGGCGCTCGCATCAGGCCGCCGATGGCCTCCCAGCAGGCTTGCCGGTAGATCTTCGTTGCGCCTCGCACATGGAAGGCAGGGTCGTCAGCGGATTCACAGGCCAAAACACCGTCTATTTCCTGGCAGATCATCCCTCCGCCGATGCCTAGTTTAGAATCCTCTGCAAATCTATTCAGGCAACGTTCAAAATAGTCGGGTTGAAACGAGAGATCGGCATCGAATTTGACGAGATAGTCCCACGATCCAGGTACGATACGATCATAGCCGTCGTAGAATGCTTCGACCACGCCGCCTCCTTGTTTCCGAAATCCGCGGTCGGCGCGGTGCACGGTTTGAATCCACGAATATTCACGCGCAGCCGCGTCAATCATCTCCCTGGTGCGGTCGATCGAGCCGTCATTAACAATGATCCAAAGAGCGGGTAGCCTGGTCTGACCTGCCATCGAGCGAATGGTGTGAACGATGTTGTCCTGCTCGTTGCGGGCCGGAGTGACGATCACGTAGCGCTGCTGGTTCATACTCAAGTTTAAGTCAATAACGGCGATGGAAGTGCGCCCATCCGTTTGACCGGGCGAACTTGTCCTTCGGTCGGAACGGCCCGACGAGCCTTCTCTAAGGCTGCCTGATGCATCGCCATCCAGTCATAGATTCCTTCAAATTTCACCACGAGGAGAGCGCAATCATCGAAATCGTCAACCCGTGGGTGCTTCAGGCAGGAAAGGGTGTTGCCGGTCTGGGTTCTCGTCAATGACGATTTCAGCAACGGGGGCGATAACCAACGGGCAGGCCCGCGGCAAATGCTTACGAGAGCTTGGCCGTCTCAAAGATCACAACGACGACACTGAGGTGGGCGAATGTCGCATAATATGAGAGCTCCGCATACGTGCCTACTTATCAGCGGTCTTTCGAAATGACAGAGTGCGCCACTCGATAGGCAAAGCACCTACCAAGGCTACTCATAATTTTCCCAATGCCTAGGTTTTCTTTAGGCAAAGCCTTGCCATCGGCTGCATATGTTGCCGCCCTCCATAAATACTAGTCCCCGCCGGGAGCAGATTCGCCGAATCCCGATGTCGGTAGGGGTTCGCGAGTATCGCGATGAAGTTCGGAACAGATTCGTCTCAAGCTTTCCAAACCTGCCCCGGGGTTGCCGTGATACCCGCCATAGCATTTCGGGTATCCACAATGCACGAGGCCCATTCAGCGAGCTCGTTGTAGTTTACTGTTTCGTGATTTGTGGCGAGAAGGACAGCGTCAAATCCCTGGATCGTTTGGCGGTTCCATTTGACAGATGTCGTTCCTGCCCAATGAGAGTGCTCGCGCGTCTGCCGGATCACCGGAACGAATGTATCGTAGTATGCAACCTCTGCGCCTTTCTTCTTTGCCATATCCATCAGAACGTAGCTTGGAGATTCCCTGTCGTCGTCGACGTTGGGCTTGTACGCGAGCCCGAGAACAAGAATGCGGCTTCCTTTTAGGGCTTTGCCTCGGTCGTTGAGCGCGTCCGACAGCCGACGGATTACATACTCTGGCATGGAGGTGTTGATTTCGCCCGCTAGTTCTATAAAACGAGTGTGCTGCCCATATTCGCGCGCTTTCCAAGTAAGGTAAAACGGATCGATGGGTATGCAATGACCGCCGAGACCTGGCCCAGGATAAAATGGCATGAATCCGAAGGGCTTTGTCTTGGCGGCATTAATGACCTCCCATACGTCTATACCCATCGCGGTATACACGGTCTTAAGTTCGTTGACGAGTGCGATGTTTACGCTACGGAAGGTATTCTCGAGTAACTTGGTGGCCTCAGCCACGCGGCAGGAAGAGACTGGTACAAGAGTCTTGATTGCAATGGAATAAAGTCCTATTGCGCGCTTAAGGCACGCGGGCGTATATCCGCCGATGACCTTGGGAATCGTTGCTACGACGCTGCTGGGATTGCCTGGATCTTCCCTTTCAGGTGAAAATGCCAAATGAAAATCGACGCCCGCCGTCATTCTGGCTCCCTTTTCAAGAACACCACGAAGATCTTCATCGGTTGTCCCCGGATATGTTGTGGATTCCAACACCACGAGCGTTCCCTTTTGAAGATAGCGGGCAATCGTTGCCCCGGTTTCGACAATGTAGGAGATATCCGGCTCCCTATTCTTGTTGAGTGGCGTCGGCACGCATATAATTACGGCCTCAACCTCCGCTATGCGGCTGAAGTCGGTTGAGGCCGAGAAACGTTTCAACTCAATCTGTTCAGCAATCGATTTCTTGCCGATATGCTTAATATAACTTTGGCCGGCGTTCAGCATTTCAATCTTTTGGGCATCGATGTCGAGACCTAGAACGGTGGCTCCCGAGCGAGCGAATTGGATTGAAAGAGGAAGTCCGACGTAACCTTGACCGATAACAGCAATTTTCATGTTCGATGGATGGTGATAATGGCGATAAGCAGGGCGTCAGCTTAACGATCCAAGCATATGGAGAGTCGCAGGATTCGGTGGCGAAAAGAGAAACCTTACGTAAAGGTAGGCCACAACCTCAGACAAGACCGCGCACATACCTTCGCTGGACCGCCACCAATGGCTAGCGTCGTAAGCCGGGTCGTCGAGTCCGATAATTCCAACATTGACCTCGTCGCCGAGGGCCATTTGGTAAAGTAGGCGCGATCGGCGTGCATGCGTCCCAACGGTGAGTAGGTCGAGGTCGCTCAATGATAGTCGGCGTTGTTGGAACCACTCTTTAATGGCTAAAGCCGATGCAAATGTGCGGTCCCGTTTCGATCCCGGGAAAAGGACGGTTTTCAGAGAGTTTTTCGGTATTCCATACCGGATCAAAATCCCAGCCACATAATCCTCCCGAGGCCGATCCAATTCCGACGAGTCGAACTCATACACGCCTCTTACAGCCAGTACCAGTTGGTAATGCCCCTGCTTAAATTCAATCGCAGCTCGCTCGAGGTCGTATGTTGGCATCCAGCCGTCGACTACAAGAACGTTGCTCGGAATCCTATTGTTAACGGCAAGAAATGGGTAAAGGACGTGAAGGCAGATGAATCCGATCAGGCAAAGAGACAAAAATGCGGCCGCCTTTCCGATAAAAGAGAGCGACCATCCCTCTTTGCGCCTCAGCAGACCGCCCAAGGCGGCTTGTCCTACCTTCGAAGCTTTCGCAACGGCTTGAGCCTCTCCTGCGAATGATCGCACTAGTTTACTGGATTTAATCTCTTGCACTATTGGAGGCAGGCATCGCCAAATGGATAGTCAGGCGTCAGTTGGCGTTATAAAGGATGAAAAGTGTCGACGCAAAAGCTCTCTCGCGCGCCCGGACTCCTTGATCAGCGTGGCGCGTATTGCCGCCCGGTGTTCGATGCGATCTTCAACAGCACTGACCGCTACGTCTGCGCGCATCTCTCGACCATCGATCACCCAATCACCCGCGCCGACCGTCTCGAACACCCCCTTGAACTTCTTGCTGTAGGCAACTCCAATTGTTGGAATTCCCTGAGAAAGGGCCGCAATACACGAATGGAGCCTAGAACCGATAAATACGTCACATCCGCCGATGATGCCTTTGATCTCATGCTGGTCGTATTCTCGGTTGACCAGATGAACACGGCGTCGGTCAGTCGCGCTAACCGCCTCCATTACCAACCGACACGCATCCGGATCACTTTCGACATTCCCCGGCGCCCCGAAGGTATGCGGAACTAACAATATCTGATTTGAGGTTTGCTTCAGGAGCGCAACCATTAGCTTATTTAGGAATTCGACGTAATCGAGCTTTAAGCCAAACATATTCTGCCTAGTGTATCCGCCGTTATACATCAACCCATTGACATTAATCCCTACTAAGCAGCTTCCGCGCTCGAAAGTGATTGGAGGAACGACATCAAAACTCAGAGGCCGGACGGGTTCTAAGGAGAATGCGACATCAGGGCAGAATTGGACTTTTTCTGTTTGTCCGATCAGCCCATAAATTGTTTCCGCACTTTCCCTGTCACGCGTGAGGATCCTGTCGGCCCGCCTGAGGATGTACTTGGCGATATTCCGGCTTAGACTACTCTGAAATGGCCCATAGGTTTGCGGGAATAGCACTACACGTCCGCGAATCCAAATGACCGCAATGACCGGGAGCGATGCGATCGCGAAGCTGTATGAGCCGTACATATCGGTAAAGCTATCCCCTCCACGGATGTCACCGACAAGAGCGGCGCTAGCTACACACTTTATCCAGGGGCAAAAGCGCCGAATTGTGCCTCTCGCCCAGCTAAACGGTAAATTCTTGTACGCGAATGAAAGGGCCATTATTACAAAAAGGTTTTTCTTCGGTTCAGATCTAGGGGAAACTCTGAAATTAACGACGGGCACCGTCCGCTGCGCCGTTCCTACATTGACCTCGAATGGGCTGTCGTTCCGGTTGCTGATTAGCATTACGGCCTCGGACCCTGGCGCCGCCTCGTAAAACAGTTTAACCAGTGAAGCACCAAGTGCGGATACGCCTCTGTTGCCTGTTGCCATCGAGGCTCCCATGAGTCCGATTATGGGCTTATGAGCGTGCACCTGACGTTGCTTTCCCGCATTCCGAAGGCACCGTCATGCTTTGGAGCGGGTGATTGAGATGGTCATTATCTCGCGGAAGCATCATTTCTTTCACAAATGGGAGGCATTGTTCTAGAAGAGATAGAAGCCACCATTTGCTTGTGGTTCCGCGCCCGCGCTTTTTCGGTAAACCTCAATCGAATTACGCGAACAGACGCACCTCCCACGATAGCGAGATCCGGAACATCCCGCGTGACAACGGCGCCGGCGCCGACGATGCTTCCGAGGCCGATTCGCGAACAACCTGCAGTGATCTCGGCCCGCGATCCAATCCAGGCGTCATGACCAATTACGAGTGGGCTCGACGTTATGCAGTCTTCCGGCACGTATCCAAGCCGTGAATTATAGAAAAATGGGTGCGTGGAAAGTCGATCCGTGGGATGATCTCGGCGGTACACCGAAACGTCATGGGCAATGGAGACGCATCTTCCGACAGTTACAGGAGAGCCAGAAGCGCCAGGCGTGAAACGACTGCCGTAACTACAGCCTCCAATATCAATCCCGAAGTGTTGGCGCATGATCTGGCGAGCGGTCATTGGGGAAAAGGCACCCCGCTCAAACAGAAATGATAGTTTAATAGCAAGTTTCCGAAATCCTGAAATGGCGCAACAATCCATCAATATGGCATTTAAGAGGGACTTTTTTAGCTCGTCGGCTTCTTTAATTGAGTTTATGGTACCCATCTTGGGCTAGTCGAATTCGGGAGCTTCCTTGGAGTTTGAAGCAGGTGCTTTGCTTGACAGCAAGGCAGAGCGATGGCCCCTAACTCGGGCAATTGGAAGGGATTCACATCGTGTCTCCAGAGTCTTGTGCTTTCTTGCAAGAAAGTAGTTCTGCAGGGAACTTTGACCTACCATAAAGCAGCGTGTGAAACGAAAAGGACACCTATAACAACCTAACCAATGGCACATTACGGTTCGCCTCCAGATATGCCAGCCGATTCAACCGCATCCGAAGCCGATTTTGGCGGGAGATTCATTCGGCTCTCGGACCAACCCGGTTGCGATGCAGTGCGCGCAGGTCAGCTATGCTTTGAGCTTGAATGACGTCTGTGGCGCGTTGGAGCTACCCCTTAGTTCGCTCTTCGCGATGCAGGCAGCGCGCCGCAGGCCAAAAAACGAGCACAGCCATTCGAACAAGGATCGGAATTGTGCCATGTCGCCAGAGCTATTCTGGGCAATGCTCGGTCATTTGCAATTGGCGTTCCCCTCGTTTAATCGAGGCGGCGGCATACCCAGGCAGACGTGGCGGTATCGCCTACGATCCGTGCGGTGGCAACGACAACGATACAGTTGCTGGCCCGTCGAGGACGTAGCTCTCGAACTGGGTGGCTCACGCGTCGCCAGGTGGAACTGGCGACTCTGATTGGGGTTTTTATAGCAACCTGCAAGTCGGAACCTTACGGCGTCTATGGGAGCTATGCCCGTGGGTATCCGGAGCTGAACTGATTGCGCTGTTGGGCGGCTGCGCCCAAAAATGTTTTGTGAAGGGAAAAGAAGATCCCAATGTGCTTCTTTTGAGCCTTGAGATCACCGGATGGCTCTTTTGTGAAGCTGACTTGGATAAGCCCAGATTCGCGCTCTGTACCGTTAAAAACATAGCAGGAAGAGCAATTCCCGGTCATTTCACTGGTTGAATAAAGTTGCCCTGTGCCTGAAAAAGCGGATTCTGATAAAGTGGGTCTCGGGCAACACCTGTGAATACCTTATTTCGTGCTGAAAGCTGCTTTTTCTAAAAGCCTCGATGATGAGAATACTTTAACCAACAATAATTTAAGTGACAATGCGTCTGGTAGTGTGCGGAAGCATTATTCTGGCAACGGCGGCATAAAACCGACCTATTGACCTCGCTGTAGTTCTGACCCACCCCAGCCTGCAGGAGGAGGAACGTGAGGAGGGCTCGGATAAAACGAAACGGAGCCCAGGGCCTTCTTACGTTTGAGAGGACCCTCCCGTCATTCTCAGTTAGCGCTCAATCCCCGCTTACTTATTAGGTTCCGATCCCGACTCACTGGAGACCTCCCATTCTCTCACTCGACCGGTTTACGGACATTTGTTTTCTTTCCCGGGAAAGCCACTCCGTCAGGGAGATAGTCCGCTTGACTGGTCATTTCCGCAAAACGGCGCGCAAGGCGCTGCGCACCGCTGTTTCGCCGTCGTCGACACCGCGGCGGCGCCGGAGCCAGCTCGAGCTGGCCAAGGAGTACCTATGCAGCAAGCGCTGGCACGAGCATTGTCAACGGACGTGTGCAATTGACCCAGTTTCGGACTTCCAAAATTGACCCACCCCTGGGGATGTGGAGTGGGATTACTTGGACTTGGTCTGGGCACCTCCCTTGTGGGAGTCGAGGGCAACAGAGCCTGGGAAGAGGCCGGCCTGGCGCTTTTCTTTGAGGCGGTAGGAGTCGCCCTTGATGTTGATGACGGTGGCGCGGTGCAGGAGCCGATCGAGGGCGGCGGAGGCCATGACAGCATCGCCGGCGAAGACGTGTCCCCACTCGGAGAAGGCCTTGTTGGAGGTGACGATGATGGCACCCTGCTTCTCGTAGCGGCTACAGATTACCTGAAAAAGCAACGAGGCCTGGTGGGGATCGAGCCCGAGGTAGCCGACCTCATCGATGATGAGGAGCCTGGGCTGGGTTAGCATCTTCATGTAGTGCGGCAGCCGGTTCTGGCTAAAGGCGCTGTTCATGCGCCTGGCCAGCTCGAGGGCCGTGATGAAGAGGAGGCGGTAGCCCATCTCGGCGCAGACGAGGCCGAGGGCGGTGGCCAGGTGGGTCTTGCCGACGCCGGGAGGGCCCTGGAAGATGACGTTGCGTCCCTCAAGGATGAAGCGGCCGGTGGCGAGCTCCTCGATGAGGGTCTTGTCGATCGAGGGCTGGAAGGAGAAGTCGAAGTCGGACAGGCGCTTGACGGCAGGCAGGCCGGCGAAGCGCAGCGTCGTGTCGATGACCCTCTGGCGCCTGGCGGCGATCTCCGGCTCGAGGAGCCGGCCGAGGAAGTGCGAGTAGGACCAGCCCTTCGCGGCGGCTTGCTGGGCGACCTGGTCAAGCTGGGCCCGGGCCGTGGTGGCGCCGATCTGCTCGAGGGCGTCGACGGCCAGCTGCTCGTAGGCGGCGCTCATGAGCTCACCTCCGCGTAGACCTCAAGCGGGCGCACCTGCACCTCCTCGGCGAAGCTGACGTGGCAGCCCTTGGGAGGAACCGGCTTTGCCTCGAGCGAGCGCTGCCAGCGCTCCCGCACATGGATAGGAGCCTCTACGCGCTGTCCGGGCTCCTTGGCGCGCTCATGCTCGGCGACGACCAGGTCCTTGGTACGAATGAGGATCCGGCCGGCCGAGGCGTCGACGTAGACGTGCTGGCCGACGAGGCCGGCGGGGACCGAGTAGTCGCTCCTCTCGAAGCGCACGAGGGCCTCGGCGCCGACGCGCCGCGTTACGCTGTGGACCAGCTGGTAGGGCTGGTGGCCGGCGATCGGGGTGAGGGTCTCCTCGGGCAAGAGGTCGCAGGGCCGGGCGCCGGTGGTCGCATGGACACGGACGTTGGCGACTGAGCCGAGCCACTGACGGCCCTGGCCGTTTAGGTCGTCCATCCCGGCGAAGCTGCGTCCGTTGAGGAAGTTGCCGCGGACGTAGCCGACCATCCGCTCAACCTTGCCCTTGGTCCTCGGCCTGTAGGGCCGGTGACGCTTCACCTCGAAGCCGTAGTAGCGGGCAAAGTCATGGAAGCGCGGGTTGACCCGGTCCGGCCGAATGACGACCTGGCGCATGTTGTCGTAGAGGATCCGCCTCGGCCATCCGCCGAAGAAGGCGAACGCGTTTTGGTGGCAGCGGATCAGGACGTCGACCCGCATGGAGCGGGTGAACTCGAGGTACATATACCGCGAGAAGCTTAAGACCATGACGAAGGCGTAGACGCGCGCCTGGGTGCCGTCGGGCATCGGGAAGCGGCCGACCTCGGCCCAGTCGCACTGGGCTTGCTCGCCGGGCGGCGTCTCGAAGCGTACCGTCAACCGCTGGCTCACCTGCACGCCCCTGCGCAGCCGCTCGATGAAGCGGTTGACGATGCGAACGCAGCCGACAAAGCCCTGGGCCGAGATCTCCTGGTGAAGGCGTACCGAGGAGAGCCCGTGCTCCTGCCAGCGCTGCTGAAGGTACTCCTTGAAGGGGTCGAGCTTGCTCTTGCACTGCCTGCGAGTCGGCCGCGGGGAACCGTCCGCCCGCAACATCTTGCGGACGGTGTTGCGAGAATGACCGGTCAAGCGGGCGATCTCTCGCACCGAGTGGCCCTGCCGATAAAGGAAGCGAATGTCCATAAACTGATCCAGGTTTAGCATGGGGCCTCCGGGGATGAATCCGGCAGCCTACCATGTGATCGCCAAAAGGTTAACCAACCCAAGTACCCGAAGGATGACCACCCAAGGATGGCCGCCCGGGTTTCGCTCGCTCCGCCCGGGCGCCCATCCTTCCTCCTCCGGCTAACAGGGGTGGGTCAAAATTAGACGACCGTTAGTGGGTCAGTCTTACACGTCTGTTGATAAGCATTCCCCCTGTGCTGTCAGGCTTCCTGCCGAGATCTGCGCTCTGAGGTTCCTTGGCTCAACGCGGATCGTTAGGGAGTTCGTGCAGACTCTGCTGCGTGGCCGCCAAGCGGTCAGCCCAAAGCTCACCGTCCGCTTTGAGACCTCACCCAGCGAGCAAGCGCAGTCGACTGGGCCGAACTGTCGCCCTGGAACCGAGCAAGAGAATCTCTCCAGAAATTCTGGATAACCCCGTTCCCATTCTTCCGGG
>Ga0181530_10001534_pt1 | contig 28962 bp, 13 predicted proteins | sample PEATcosm2014_Bin_42_FD_119769 | JGI IMG/M metagenome (GOLD analysis project Ga0181530, IMG submission 119769) | Peatland microbial communities from MTU Mesocosm Facility, Houghton, MI, USA - PEATcosm2014_Bin10_60_metaG | ecosystem: Environmental > Terrestrial > Soil > Wetlands > Peat | place... | reverse complement strand
TTCTGAACTGTCCCCTCAGGCTTATTGCACCACCATGATCTGGGCGCGCGTGAAGTTGAACTTCTTCTCGGTCGGGTTGAAGATGCTCACCTGACAATCGTATTTGCCGGGTACCAGCTTGGCGAGCGGCAAGGAGAAGCGGATCGGCAGGGCCTTGGTCTTCTTATCCAACCCGTCCTTTACCACCAGTTGCTCGGTCTGGAAAGCCAGAGTCTTGCCGTGATAGAAGCTGACGTTGGCTACTACCGGTTCGGTGGTTTCGGCCAGCGGTTCGTAGGTTTCCAGGTAGACGTACATTTCCTGGCTCTTTTTGAAAACGCGCGTCACACTGGGGATCAGCTTCTGGTTGTCCTGCACCAGGGGATTCTCGGCGAGCAGTTTCTTATCCTTTTCGGCCGAGTACAGCGCTTCGTTTACGGGCTGGCGCTGGTTGCTGAGGATCACCGAACTAGTGGCCAGGGTAGCCTGGTTGGTGGTGAGGTCGGGAATGACGAACTTCTGTTCGTAGGTCCCGATCATGCCGGTTTCATTGTCGCGGGCCAGGAATTTCAGCGAATAGGCGCCGGGCGGCAGGGTAAAGCCGGTGTCGTAAGCGATGGCGCGCTTGGAAAGCTCGGCGGCGTTCTGGTCCTTGAGCTTGAGCTCGACGTAGTCGCGGACGTTGCCCTTGGTGTCACCTTTGGAATCCTTGACCTGTCCGATGAAATCGAGGCGGGTGGTTTCGGCGCCGCCGTGCACGGCCAGCACCAATTCGCTGCCGGGAATCTTGACTTCCACGGGGACGAAATAGCGGTCGCGGGCCAGGCGGAAATAATCGATTTCGGCGGCCACGGTAAGATCGGTGATGGGGTCGCCCAGCATCAGGGCTTCGGAGAGCTGACGCTCCTTGTCCTCGGCGTCGAACTTCTTAAACTGCTTGCCGGCGAAGTAACCATGGCGGTATTCCAGCTTGGCGGAAAGATCCTTTTTGATCTTGAGATCGATCTTGCGATAGTGGCCGTCGAGCGCGGTGTTGGTGCTGTAATAGCCGAGGATGTAGTAGCTGGAAATATCCTTTTGGGCCTGCACGATGCCGGCAGAGAGATCGTTGTCATCGAGCAGGGCTTTGCCGCCGGTGTCGGCGGCCAGAGTGGTGAGGGTTTCCTGCTGGTGCTGGAAGTTGGATTGGGCGGACCGCTGGGAGCTGCCGGTGAAGGCGCCCTGGCCGCTGGTCGCGCCTTTGGTTGCGTCACCGAGGGGACCTGAGGCCACCAGGCCGCGGGCGTCGATGGGATAGAACGAGACGTTGGCTTTGATGGCGGCGTTTTCGGTGGCCGTCAATTGCGCCTGGTTGTTGCCGTTGCTGTCTTGGGTCATGCCGCTGGCGAAGTAGACCAGGGCCTTCTTTTCGGGGAGCGAGCCGAGCATCTTGGCGGCGGTTTCCAGGGCGGACAACTGGCGGTCGGTGTTGAAAATGTTGAATTCGGAATCGTCGGCGGTGAAGGCGGCGCCGGTATCAGAGGCGGCATCGGAGGTGTCGGTGATGTCGAAGCCGGTGCCCTCGCCGACGGTGAGGCCCTTGACGTCCTTGACGAGTTTGTCGCGGTCGTCGGTGAAGTCTTCCACCACTTTGACGTCGGCGGCGAAGGTCAATATGGCCACCAGATCCGATGCGGTGATCTGGGATTTAATGAACTTGACGGCGGAATCCTGGGCGCGGATCTGGTCCTGAATGGGCATGGAAGTCATGTCGAAGAACAAGACCATGAGGCGCTTGTCTTTGTACTTGATCTCACCGGCCTGGGCCGGGGTGATCTGATTCGTAGTGACGGCCTTCACTTCCGCTGCCACCGGTGGGAGCGGCGTAGCGGCCTCGGGGCGCTTTTCCAGAGTGGCGGGCGGCGTGGTGATGGGAGCGGTCTGCAGCTCCTGATACTCGCAGACTTTGATGATCTGGGGCTTGCCGTCTTCGGTGATAGCGAAATCGGAGGGTTTCAGGCTGGGAACTGGATTGCCGTCCTTGTCTTTGGCAAACACGTCGACCACGACCAGTTGCACCGTGTCAGTGAAGCTGTAGACTTTCTTAGCGCCGGGCGCCGAGGCGGTGCCCTTCTTTTGCGGCGCCGCCGTTTTCGCAGCGGACTTCTGCTGCGCGGCGGGTGGCTGGGTTGCCACCTGTTGCGCCGACGCAATCAGCAGGGCGGCAAGGATGGTGATGAGTGTAGCTCGCATTAGAAATTGAACCTCATGGTGGCGGTGACGGAACGCATAGCGACGTAATTGCTCGGTAATCCGAACTGCAGAGGACTTGCGGCGTTGACGTACCAACTGGAAACGTTGGGGTGGTTCAACGGATTCTGGGACTGGAGCATGAAAGTGAGATTCTTGCGGTCCGCCAGGCGGAAAGTGCGGCTGGCGTTGGCGCTCATGGTGAACTGTCCCGGGCCGGTCAACACATCGCGGCCGATATTGCCGTAGTCGCCGGTGGGAGGCGTCACAAAGGCGTTCTTGTTCAGAATACCGTCCAGATAGGCCGGTTGGCCGTTGTAATAGGCGCGGATATTGGCCTGTGCGGTTCCGCCGCCCAACAACTGTCCGGCGGTGGGAGTGATCGGCGCGCCGCTGGTCACACTCATGTTGGATGTGAGCATCCAGTCCTTGAGGAGAACACCCTTCCATCCGTTGATCAGCGCGCCTCCGCGCGTGCCCACGCCCGTCGAGTAATTAAGGGAACCGTTGAAGGTCTGGTGGCGAACGCCGGCGGTGGGGCCGCGCTCGGCGGTCAGGTCCAGCCAGTTCTGGGCGATGCCGCCGAACGCGTCATCGATGCTCTTGGCGAGCGAGTAACTCAGGTTCCAGCCCAGACCGGCGCGCGTGCGGCGGTTTAATTGGGCCTGAACTGAGTTGTAGGTGCTGTCTCCGTTGGAAGTCTCGTAGGTGTACCCGGCCGGGCAGGTAAAGCCCGCGGCACAAACCGGCGCGCCGCCGGGGGCGTAGGAATTCGGCAGGAACTGCTGGGTGAGCGCGGTGCCCTTGGACGCGAAATACGTAACCGTAGCCACCATGTTCCACTTCAGGTTTTGTTGCACCGCCAGTTGCCAGAGCTGCGCATAGCTGACGCGGAAGTCGGGGTTGATGGCATTGGTGGTGGTGGCCTGGTTGCCCGCGACGCATCCAAGCTGCGTCAACGCGGTCAGGCTGAGGCCGTTCTGCAGGGTGGCGTGGCAGTTATTGGGGAGGTTGAATTCGGTGGCGAACGGCGATTGCGCGTCCAACTGAGCGATCAGAGTCGAGTAGACCGATGGGGAGAACTGCATGCCATATCCGCCGCGAACCACGGTAGAGCGTTTGGCAAAAGGCTTCCAGGCAAAACCGATGCGTGGCGAAAAATCGGTCTTCTGGCCGGTCAGCATGGAGTTGCCGTACTTGATGCCGGTCACCGGGCCGGTGCCTCCGGCCACCACCGCCAGGCCGGTCAGCGGCAGAGCGTTGTACACGTTCGTCGGGATGGCGAAAGACGCCGGCAGATCGATGGTTGCCAGGCGATTGTACAACTCCGTGCTAGGCGCCTGGTAATCCCACCGCACGCCCAGGCTGAGCGAGAGTCGCGGGCTGAGCTGCCACTGGTCGTTGGCGAAAAGGTCGTAGACATTGGTTCGCAGGTAGCGGTCACCGCCGCTCGGAGTGTTCTGCACGTTCAGCAGGTTCTGCAGGGTGGAACCGGTGGCCGTGCCGAGCGCGGCTGCCTGCGAATTGCTCAGGGAGTTAGCGACGTTGAGGGCCATGGTGTCCGGAGAGCCGAGCAGGAAATCGGCCAAATCGTACCCGGTTCCATTGGTGGTGATGCCGTTCAGAGCGGTGGCCGCTCCCGTGAAGGAGTACGTTCCGCGCGGGTTGTTCTGCTGCAGATAATTGGCCTGCCGGCGGCTGAAATCCCCGCCGAACTGGAATTGGTGCGGGCCGCGCACCCAGAGCACGGTTTCGCCCACCGCGCTGGTTTGCGGATGGAGGTAATTCGCGTTTTTGTCGGACAGCCCGAGGAGACCACTCCCCTGGAAGTTCAGAGTGGGAGGCCCCCAGCTAAGCGGGAGTTGGTCGGTGCCGGCGATGCCGAGGTTTCCCTCCAGGTTGGCGACGTTGGCCCAATACGGTGTGCCGAGCGCGGTGCTCTTGCTGTAGTTGTACCGGGTGGTAGCGATCACGTGCAGGCTGAAATGGTAGATGTAGTTCGCATTGGCGTTGACACCATTGTTGGTTTGCAGGTCGTGCCAGGCGGGAATGGTGGCGGCGAATACGCTGGGCTGCGTGCTGTTGCTGCGCTGGTATTGCAGACCGCCGTTCACCTGGTTCTTGGTATTGAAGGTGTAGCTGAGGCGGGCATTGACGTTGTCGGAGTTGGTGGCGCCTGAGGCCGAGGAAGCGTAGTTCAGTGGCTTATTGGCGGTGCCGCCGACGAAATTCGGTTCGGGAAAATACTTCAGCAATGCCGTGGCGATAGGACTGATGCTGGAGAGCGGGATCTGGTTGTTGGGAATCGGCGTCGAGCCGTTGTACAGCGTTACGGGCAGTCCGTTGGAGCCGGTCACGCCGGCGAAGTTCCCGGCCTTTTCGGCGTCGGTGGGCACCAGGTCGCTGTAAGTGGTGCCGGTGCGGGCACGGCCCAGCGTGTAATTAATGGTGAAGGTGCCCTTGTTGCTGGTCAGCAGATGAGGAATCTTCAGCGGGCCGCCGGCGGTCAGCGTGGAGCGCAGGCTCTGGGCATTGGGCTTGGAAACTTCCTGGCCGGTGACGGAATAGTTGCGCGCGTTGAGCGCGGAGTTGGTCAGGATGCCGCTGGCGCTGAAGTTGTAGCGCGAGCGAGGATCGCGGCGATTGTTGCCGAAAGAGTTCGCGCCGCCACGGCCACCGCGGCCGCCAGCGCCTCCACGGCCGCCGCGTCCGCCACCGCCGGGAGACATGGGAATGCCCATGCCGCCACCGCCGCCGCCGCGTCCACCACCGAAACCACCGCCACCTGGGCCACCGCCGCCGCCGCGTCCACCACCGCCGCCGGGGCCACCGCCGCCAGTTGCCATTTGAGTGGGATCGCCTGGCATACCGCCCATACCTGGCATGCCGCCCATCATGCCACCGGGGCCCATGCCGCCCATGTCGCCGCCGCGTCCCGGTCCCCAATCGCCGCCCTGGCCCGGCACAGTCAGGCCTTGACTGACGCTGCCGTTGATGGTGAAGGCATCGTTGGCGCCCTGGGCGATGTCGCTGTTCATGGCGATGTCGTTGTTCATGCCGGTGTCGGCTGCGAGGTCGGCGGACTGGTTTACGCCGATGCGCTGAAAGCCGCCCTGTTGCGATCCACCGGGCCGCGCCAGGGTGGATCCGCCGAGGGCCTGGGTGAGAGATGGATTCCCGTTGTTGCCAGCGGGCGTGGACGTGGTGGAGTTCTTGGAATTCTTGGAGTTCCCCTTGGCGGGCGGCTTGCTGGCCGCGGCCGTGGCGGTGGCAGCCGGCTTGGTATCAACCGCTTTCGTATCGGCCGCCGCCGTCGGTTTGGCTTCGGCTGGCTTTTCGGCGGCGGCGGCAGTCGCCGGAGCCGTGGCAGCCGGTACCGCGGGTGCAACCGGCGCCGGGGGTGGGGGAAGCGGCGCGGTCATGGCTTCCAGCGATTGCATTGTCAGATCCCACGTTGGGCTGGGCGCGTCGGCCGCAACGCCGATCTCCCGGCTGACCTTCTCGAAGCCCAGCATCTCGATGCTGATCGTCCAAATGCCATCGGCGAGCTCCGGGAATGAATAGAGCCCATTCTCGTCGGTGGTAGTGAGGACCTTCTTGTCGCCTTGGGTGGCGGTTACAGATGCGCCGGGGACGGGCAGCCCTCCGGATTTGACGCTGCCGTGATGTTCCGAAGCCGTCAAACCCATCACGACAAGGCAGGCGACCAGCAGGAGGCGCCCAATAGAGGTGTACAAACGGTTAGCAGCCATGGGGGTAACAGCATGTAGGCGAAGCGGAAACCGGGAATGTTACCACGCCGGTCCGGATTCTGCGCAACTCAAGAGCCTGCGGCGGTTTACAGGCCGGCCAGGGTCCTGATTATCACCTGACAGCCAGGTTGCCGGAAGAGCCGCGTGGGGGGCAAACGGGCCTGGGGAAGTGTAAGCCAATTAACGTTCGAGTACGAGTTTTTGCTATCGAAAACTATGGTAATCTAGCGGAATTTAATCGGGCATAATCAGGGGAAAGTGACGGTATAATCAGCACGAGATCGTACTAGTAGTGATGAAGAGGCTGCTCCATGGGCTGCCTATATTGCGGCAAAGAGATCGGTATAGTTCGGCAGATACGCGATCGCGAATTCTGCAGCGCGGCGCACCGCAAGAATTACGGTGCGCGCCTGGGAAGAGCGCTTGAGGATCTGGCTGCGCCCGAACCGCCTCCCGCAGCGGTTGCCGATTTCCGGATCGGCATGCCGCTACAGTCAGGCAATTTAAATCGCTCGCTTGCGGTCTGGGAATTCGGACACGGCGCCAGCGCCGTTGAATGGCGCGAGCCGTGGGCGGTTTCGATTGCAGGCGTGCGGGGCCAGAGCGCGAAAACTCTCGCCGGATCCCACTGGGCGCCTTTCGCGCCGGATCTTTGCGCGCGATCACACGCAGGGCCTTCGGTATATTGCCCGGATATTCAATTCCTCCATTTCGAACTGGCGGCGGAAGATGGCGTGCCGATGGGGAGCGGAGAGGTTGCGGAATCGCCGCCGCTGGCTGGGGCCGCGCTCTGGGACATCCCCGAAGTCAACGATGCGGCCTACACCATGGCCACGCCGGAAGTAGCTCGAAGGACGGCGCAGATTCTGGAGCCAGCCGCGATGGCCATGGTGGCAGCGCCGCTGGTGATTGGGATCAGGGGCTTGGTGGCGGCTCCGGCGGCGGAAGCAGTGGAGGCGTTATGGCCTCCGGCGCCGTATGCCGGAGAAATGGCGTTCCAGGCCGCGGCGGCGTTGGCACAGGCGTGGGTACTGGAAGCGGCCGACGAACTGGCGGCGGCGCCCGAGATCTGCGGCCCCGTGCCGGCTCCGGCGGCGGAAGCGGTGGAAGCTCTGCTGCCGGTGGCGCCGCATGCCGAAGCGATGGCATTCCCCGCCGCGGCGGCGTTGGCACAGGCGTGGGTACTGGAAGCGGCCGACGAACTGGCGGCGGCGCCCGAGATCTGCGGCCCCGTGCCGGCTCCGGTGGCGGAAGCGGTGGAAGCTCTGCTCCCGGTGACGCCGCATGCCGAAGCGATGGCATTCCCCGCCACGGCGGCAATCGTAAGCGCGTGGGTCCCGGAACCGATCGCGGAAGTGTCGCTCGCCTTCGAAGGTTGCGGCGTGATGGCGGCTCCAGCGGCGGAAGTGGTGGAGGCGATATTGCCCCTGGCGCCGTATGCCGGAGAGGCGGCGTTCCCGGCCACGGCGGCAATCGTAAGCGCGTGGGTCCCGGAACCGATCGCGGAAGTGTCACTCACTTTCGAAGGTTGCGGCGTGATGGCGGCTCCAGCGGCGGAAGTGGTGGAGGCGATATTGCCCCTGGCGCCGTATGCCGGAGAGGCGGCATTCCCGGCCATGGCGGCAATCGTAAGCGCCTGGGTCCCGGAACCGATCGCGGATGTGTCGCTCGCTTTCGAAGGCTGCGGTGTGATGGCGGCTCCGCCGGCTGAAGTGGTGGAGGCTCTGATTCCGCCGGCTCCGTATGCCGATGCGGCTGCCTTCCCGGCGGCGGCCCCCGCGGCCACGGGACTGGCGTGGATGCTGCAGCCGGCCGACGTGCCCTCGCTCCTTCTGGAAAGTTGCGGGGCGATGGCAACTCCGGCGGCAGAAGCGGCGGAGACTGTCTTCCCGGCCACACCGATGGCTCAGGCGGTCGAGTTTCTATCCGCCGCTGTGCGGTTGCCGCAACTGGCACTGGCGGCCGTGCCGGAAACGGATACGGAAACGGCGGAAGATGTTTCGGAGCCGGTGGAGGTCGTGCCTCCGTCGGAATCCTGGATGACGCCTCCGCCGGCGTGCGAAGTGGAGCGCGAAGTCTGGCCGCTGGTGGCCGCGGCATGGCCGCTCGGAGCCGCGATACAAGTGCCTGGCGCGGTGGCGCTGGCGATCGCCGAGCCGATGGTGCGCGAGAGCGCCGGCTGGCGGCCCGCTCCTTTGGCCGAACCGGTGGTGGCTTACGTATCGGCGCGGCTTGCGGAGAGCATCGCCGCGGTCGCCTTGCGGCCCGCGGCGTTTTGTGCGCCGGATCTGGCGGGCCTGGGCCTCTCCGGAAAACGCCAATCCGCGCCGGTGGCGGCAGCGGCGCAGCAACAGGTACCGAACCCGGCCTCGCCGGAACTTGGCTCGAGTGTGGCGGCGGAGCCGGCTGCGGCAGCCGGCGCGATCCGATTCCCGGACCTGGTGCTGGCGCAGACCACGGGCAGTTCGACCGGCGTGTTCCGGGTACCGGAAGCGGGCGTGGCGGCGCCCCAGACGGCCGTTCCCGACGGCCGCGCGGCGCGACTGGAGCCGCTCTCCACCATCTCCATCGTGCCGCCCACAACGGGCGCCGGCCAACCTGGCGCAGCCTTCCCGCAAGGGCAATTGGTTCCGATGGAATTCTTCTGCCAGCGGGCTCCCATGGGACCCAGGCGGAACCTGGCATGGCTGACGAAACACATTCCAGCAGTTCCGCCGAGATTCGCCCTGCGGACGGCTGTCGACCGCCTGGAAGACCTGGCGCTCATCCCCGTGAAGCGGCAGCGGGAGACGCCATCGTTCACCGAAATCTTCAGCATCACGAATGCGGCGCGGCGCGCCCAGCACAGCCGCTTGCGTGCGCCGGCGCGGGCGGTGGCGGCGGCCCTGCTGATGGCGGTGGGCTTGTGGTTCGGCGCCGGTTCGGCCAAGATCGGGCGCGAATTGTTGGCGGTGAATACGAACTGGCCTTCGGTGGAGACGCCGTCGTCATCGGCCGGCCGGGATTTCTCGGCGGCCTTCACGCGCGTCCGCTCGGTTTTTGTTCCGCCGGCGCAGCGGTCCGCCGCAGGGCCGATCGAAAAGATAAGCCGCGCCATTCAAAACCGCGCGGCGGCGGAACTCAGCGACACATTCCGCGGGATGGAAGCCTGGGGTGCGGCGGCCGCGGAACTGCCGGCCGGATGGTCGCGGCATGCCGACGGGTACATGCGCACGGGCCAACTGGCGCTGTATCACCCTTCGCTGAATTTCACCGATTACCGGCTGGAATTTTTCGGCCAGATCGAAAGCAAGGGCATGGGGTGGGCAGTTCGCGCGTCGGACCCGAATAACTACTACGCCATGAAGTTCAAAGTGACGGAGCCGGGGCTGCGGCCGGTGCTCGCGGCGGTGCATTATCCGGTTGTGGGCGGCAAGCCGGGCGAGCGCGTGGAAACGCCTCTCAGCGTGATGGTTCACAACCACACGCCGTATCACGTGGCGGTGGATGTAAAGGGCAACCGCGTGACCACATCCATTGAAGGCGAGGAAGTGGATTCGTGGACCGACGACAGTCTGAAAGTGGGCGGCGTAGGCTTCTTCAGCGATGCGGGCGAGAGCGCGCATCTTTATTGGATGAAGATCACCAAGAACCAGGATTGGCTGGGCCGGGTGTGCGCGTATCTTTCGGGCAATGCCGGCAGCGCCGAAACGGGCGACCTGTGGCGCGACGATTTTGCGCCGGCGCCTGCTCCGCGGCCCTCGCCGCGGCCGTCTCCGGACGCCATCCTGGCGGCCGTCGAGAGCGAGAAGTTCCCTTACCACGGCCCACATCGGGCCAGAATTCTGACCAACGGGAGGACCGAACCATGCAAGTCGTAAGACAGGAGACCGGCCTTAAACACCCCATACCCGCCGGCGTGACCTCGATCGAAGATGTGCGGCAGGCCAAGCGGCCCAACCGCACGCTTTCTAAAGCGGTGTCGTTGCACCTGGAAGGCAAGCTGGAGAGCGCGGCGAAGCTGCTGTCGAAGGCCATCGAATCGGGCGAACGGGATCCGGCTCTGTTTTCGGCTCTTGGCCACATCCATTTCGAAATGCGCGACTACGCGTCGGCGGCGGCCACCTACACGCAACTGGTGGAGCTGGAGCCGCTGCATCGCACGGCGCACTTCAACCTGGGAGTCTGCCAGGGCAATCTGAAGGAATGGAAGGCGGCGACGGTTTCGTTCCGCGATGCGGCTGAAGCGGACGCCACGCGCGCCGACGCGCTACTGGGGTTGGGGATTTCGCTGATCCACACGGGCGAGCCGGGCGTAGCCCTGGAGCCGCTCGACAAGTACCTGAGCCTGTTTCCGGAGCACGAACAGGCGCTGTTCGGAAAAGCCGTAGCCTTGCAGCAGACCGGGCGGCACGCCGAAGCCGTGGAGCAGTACCGCAAAGTGCTGGCGCGCAATCCGCGCTGCGAGGAAGCGCTCTCGAACCTGGTGGCGATGTTCCTGGAGAAGAAAGACCACGATGCGGTTCGCCGCTACGCGGAGATGCTGGTGGAACTGCAGCCGGAATCCACGGTGGCGGTTGAGGCGCTGGCCACGCTGGCATTTGCCGACGGCGATTATACGGCGGCGGCGCGGCATTGCCGCACTCTTTCGGAGATGGCGCCCGACCGCTTCGAAAACTGGTTCAACCTGGGGGTGGCATACCACAAGCTGGGCAATCACGAGAAGGCCGTGCAGGCTTACCGCCAGGCCACCGGGCTGAAGCCGGATTGCGCGCAAGCGCACTTGAACCTGGGCGTGGCGCATCAGGAGCTAAGCGACCTTCCGAACGCGCGCGCCTGCTACGAGCGGGCCTTGCAAGTGGATCCCAACCAGGCGGGCGTGCTGTGGAACCTGGCGCTGGTGCTGGAACAGCAGGGCGAGCGCAACTGGGCGGAGAAGCTGTACGAGCGGATTCCCGAAGAGGCGTCGGAATCGTGCGACGCGATTTTCCGGCTGGGGTACCTGCGGCTGCTGCGGGGCGACTACACCGGCAGCGCCGACGCCTTCCAGACCTGCATTCACATGCGGCCGGACTGGCCGGAAGCCTGTCTGAACGCGGGAATCGCATACGCGCGTTTGGGCGATCCGGAAAACGCCAGACGGTATTTCCAAGAAGCCCTGATGATCCGGCCCGATTCGTCCGACGCCGTGCGCGGCTTGGCGGCGCTGGCTTTGGAGCAGCAGGATTTCGTGGAAGCGTACGAGTTGCATCGCCGTCTGATCGAAATGGGCGAGCGCGGCCCCGAGCTTTTCTACAACGCGGGCCTGATCTGCCAGAAGCGCGGCCAGAACGAAGAAGCCGTGGGATTCTACCAGCAGGCGCTGGCCGAGGATCCGGAATTCGCCGAAGCGTTGCTCAACCTGGGCCATGCGCTGATGGCGCTGGGGCAGGAAGAGGAAGCGCGGTCGTACTGGCGGCGCGCGATCCGCGAGAAGCCGGAGCTGGCGCAGACATATTTCGAGCCGGCGGCATCGTAACGCCCCAAAAAGCCCCGATTGCGCACAGAACCGCGGCCGTAAGGGAGCGGAGGGCCGGAATCGTCACCCCGCTGATTTTACAAACTAATTGCGTCACCGAAAGGGCGCGCCGGAGTATAGGTCTTATATGCGCGCACTCTGGAATGACTCCCGCTATGCGGTCCGAACGCTCCTGAAGAGCCCGGCGTACACGGTGGTGGCTCTGGTCACGCTGGCGCTGGGAATCGGCGCCAACACCGCCATCTTCAGCGTCGTGAACCAGGTTTTGCTGAATCCGGCCGGCGTCTCCAACCCGGAACGCATCGTCGCGCTGCGGGTGAACTATGACAAGCTGGCGCTGCGCAACATCGGGGTTTCGGTGCCGGACTTTGCGGATGTGTTGCACAGCACGGAGCAATTCGAATCCGCTGCGCTGATCTCGACGGGCGACTTCAACTACACCGGAACGGGGACGCCCGAGCGGCTGCGCGGCGCGAGCGTCACATGGCGGTGGTTTGAGGTCTTCGGCGCGCGGGCGCAACTTGGCCGCGTGTTCCAGGCCGATGAGGACCGTCCCAACGCCAACCAGGAGGTCGTACTGTCGCATGCGGTATGGAGGCGACTGTTTGGGCAGGATGCCGGCGTAGTGGGCCGGTCGATCGAGCTGAACCAGAAAATCTACCGCATCGTGGGCGTGATGGGCGCGGATTTCCGCTGGCCGGTGGATGTGGACCTGTGGGCGCCGCTGGGCCTGGAGGACAGTGAATACGATCCCGGCAACCGGTTCAACGAGAGCTATAATGCCATGGCGCGGCTGAAGCCGGGTGTGCGGTTTGCTTCCGGGAACGCGTTTGTTTCGGTGCTGAGCGACCGCGTGAGGTCGGGCGGCGGGCGCGCCGGAGAGTACGCCAAAGACTCCGCGTGGGGCATGTTTCTGCTGCCCTTTACCGACTTCATCGCAGGCGATACGAAGACGCCCATGCTGGTGCTGCTGGGAGCGGTGGGGTTCGTGCTGCTGATCGCGTGCTCCAACATCGCCGGCCTGATGCTGGCGCGATCTTCGGGACGCAGCAAAGAGATCGCGGTGCGCGCGGCGTTGGGAGCGGGCCGGTGGGACTTGATCCGCCAGTCGCTGGCGGAGAGCCTGGTGCTGGCCGCGGGCGGCGCGGTGATCGGTCTCGGCCTGGCCTATGCGGGCGTGCGCGGGCTGCTGGCATTGGCTCCGGAAGGCCTGCCGGTAGCGGTGAGCGTGCGCATGGATGCGACGGTGCTGGCGTTCACGGCGCTGGCTGCCATGGCGTCGGGCGTAATCTTCGGAGTCGCGCCGGCGTGGCACATCTCGCGCCTGAACCGCTACGAGCTGTTGAAGGAGGGTGGCCGCGCCAATACCGCGGGGCTGCGGAGACAGCATTTGCGATCGTCCCTGGTGGTGGCGGAAGTAGCGCTGGCGCTGGCGCTGCTGGTGGGCGCCGGCCTGTTCCTGCGCAGCCTGGCCGCACTCGAAGACGTCAACCCCGGATTCCGCGCCGATGGCGTCATCACCGCTGGTCTCTCTCTGCCGCCCGCGCGCTACGCCGATGCGGCCAAGCGGATCGCGTTCTTTCGCGGAGTCTTGAGCAACCTTGCGGCCATGCCGGGCGTGACTTCCGTGGCCGCGGCCGTCCCCCTGCCGTTCAGTGGAAGCGGAGGCTCGGCATCCTTCAGCATCGAGGGCCGGCCATCGCCGCCCGGAGATCCGGGACCGCACGGCGCCATCGGATTTGTGAGCCCGGAGTACTTCGCGGCGCTGAAGGTCCCCATCCAACAAGGCCGCGTGTTCACGGACCACGACCGGCAGGACACCGAAAAAGTTGCGGTGATCGACGACATGCTGGCCAGACAATACTGGCCGAATGAGAACCCCATCGGCCATCGCATCGGGTTTGGGGGCGCATCGGGATTCGCGGCCATCGTCGGCATCGTGGGGCATGTCCGGCAAGGCGACCTGGCCGGCGAGGAAGTGAAAGGCAAATATTATTTCCCGCTCTACCAGGCGCCGCCCCCGTTTGGCACCTTTGTGGTGCGCGCGGCGTCGGACCCGTCGCGGCTGGCAATGGGCATCCGCGAAGCCGTGCGGTTGGCGGATGCTGCGCAGCCGGTGTCGGAGGTGCGCCTGCTGCGCGATATGGTCGAGAGCTCGCTCGCGCCACGCCGTTTTGTAGTGACGGTGCTGGGAGTGTTCGCCGGGATGGCGCTGTTGATAGCGGTGATCGGGCTCTACGGCGTGATCAGCTACGCCGTGACGCAGCGCACGCAGGAACTGGGCGTGCGCATGGCGTTAGGGGCGGAGCCCGGCGAGATTCTGCGGCTGGTGCTGGGACACGGAATGCGGCTGGCGGGCATGGGAGCGGCGGCGGGTCTGGTGGTATCGCTGGTGTTCAGCCGCTTGTTGCAGAACCAACTGTTTCACGTGAGCGCATTCGACCCGCTGACGTTCGCGCTGATGGCGCTGGTGCTGGTGGCCGCGGCGCTGCTGGCGAGTTACATCCCGGCGCGTCGGGCGACCCGCGTGGACCCGATGGTGGCGCTCAGGTATGAATAGAATTACCGCTCGCTGTCCAACATCTGCATCTGGTCGGCGCCGTAGCGCGTTCCTTGAATGCGCTGCGGGTTGCAGATTTCTTCCAGGCGGGCGATCTCGGCGGCGGATAGTTTCACGTTCAGGGCTGCCAGCGATTCCGCCAGTTGGCGGCGGGTGCGTGCGCCGACTACCGGCACGATGTCGTCGCCCTTGCTCATGACCCAGGCGATGGCCAGTTGCGCGGGCGTCACGCCGCGGGCGGTGGCCATAACCGCAAGATCGGCCGCTACCTGGCGGTTGTGCTCGCCATTCGCGCCGCTGAAGCGCGGCAAGTAGGCGCGGAAGTCGCTCTTCCCGGCCGGCTGCGAACCGGTGAGCAGACCGCGTGAGAGCACGCCGTAGGCCGTGACGGCGATCGCGAGCTCGCGCAGGGTGGGAAGGATCTCGCGCTCGATCGAGCGGCTGGCCAGCGAGTACTCGATCTGCAAATCGCATACCGGGTGCGTAGCGTGCGCGCGGCGAATGGTGGCCGCGCCGGATTCCGATAGGCCCACGTAACGCACATAACCGGCGTGGATCAATTCGGCGATAGCCCCGACGGTCTCTTCGATGGGAACCGCGGGATCGGGGCGCGTGAGACGGTAGATATCGATGTGATCGGTGCGCAGTCGCTGGAGGCTGTACGAGAGGAAGTTTTTCACGGCATTCGGCCGGCCGTCGAGCCCGATGAAAGCGCCGTTGGGCATGCGCATGCCGCCGAACTTCACGGAGAGCAGTACGTGGTTGCGGCGGCCTTCGAGGGCGCGGCCAATCAACATCTCGTTGTGGCCCATGCCGTAGAAATCGCCGGTGTCGAGCAGGTTGATGCCGGCGTCGATGGCGGCGTGGATGGTCGCGATGCTCTCTCGCTCGTCGCTGGGGCCGTACATGCCGGACATGCCCATGCAGCCGAGCGCGAGGGCGGACACCGGCGGTCCGCTTGCGCCGAGCGGTCTGGTGATCATAATTTAACAGACTACCCGACTACCGCGCCGGCTGCGGCGCGGGCATGGTTTCCTTGGTGAAGCGCGGAATCATCTGGTCGCGGTTGGAGGCGTACCACACGGCCGCGGCGATGATGGCGGCATCCTTCTTCACATCGTCGGGAAGGATCCGTTCGTAGGTGTCGAGGTTGGTGTGGTGCGTCAGGACGTTGTAATCGATGGGGTCCTGCGAGCAGCCCACGCCCGCGAGGCCGGCATTGTTGAACGAGGTGCTGTCGGTGCCGCCGGTGGCGCGGCTGTTGGTGGCGCTGATGCCGCCCACGCCGAAATCGGCGAAGTCCATGAACACGGGGCGCAGCGCCGCGGCCGCTTCCGGCGGGCCGAAAACACTGGCGCCGCGAATGCGACCAGTGCCGGTATCGACGTTGAAGTAGACATCCAGCTTTTGCCATTCGGGCTTGGGCTCTTCGGCGGTGCCGAAGTGCTGTTTCACGTAGGCCAGCGAACCGAGCAGGCCTTCCTCTTCACCGCTCCACAGCGCAACGCGAATGGTGCGGCGCGGCTTCAGGCCCAGAGACTGAATCACGCGCACGGCTTCCATCATGATGGCGGAGCCAATGCCGTTGTCGGTGGCGCCGGTGGCGGCGTGCCAGGAATCGAAGTGGCCGCCCAGCATGACGATCTCGTCCGCTTTGTCGGAGCCGGGGATTTCGGCCACCACGTTGTAACTGGTCTTGCCTTCGGGATAAGTGTGATTGAGGATATTGAATTCCAGCTTGACGTCTTCGCCATCGGCAAGCAGGCGCTCGATGCGGCCGTAGTCGTCGTTGCGGATGATCGCCGTGGGAACGGTCTTGGCGACGTCGTAGGCGCGATGCGATTGGGCCACAATGATGCCATTGGCCCGCGCGGCGTCATTGAGCCGCACCAGCGCGCCGCCCGCCAGCAGCATGGCGTCGATCTGGTCTTGGATTTCGGCCGCCGTCATGCGGGTGGGATCCGGCTCGCCGCCTCTGCCGCGCCCGCCGCCGAAGTTGCCGCGTCCGCCCCGGCCCGCGTTGGGGTTGTTGGGATCGTACCGCTGCGCGTTTTGCGCATCGTCCACGCGCCGCGCCGGTTGCTCGGCCATGATATCCATCACGGCTTGCTTGCCGACCATGACAATCTTGCCGCGCACCTTGTCTTTGTTCGCGGCGATCCACTGGGCGAACTCCTCCTTGGTGGGCTGCAGCCGCTGGGGCCCGCCGCGCCCGCCGAAGCCGCCGCGCCCGCCACCGGCAGCCTGGGCATTGGGATCCACCGGCACTTCCGGCCCTTGCGGCACAATCAACTGGATGGCCGAGCCGGTCACGGTGCCGTTGGTGGAAGGCGTCCACCCCAGCACTTCAAACTTCAGGTTCTCTTTGACGGGCGAGTTGATGAATCCCACGGCCCGTTCGTTCATCCAGCCGGCGCGCGCAAAATCCCACGCCTCGGTGTGCGCGTTCTTGAGGCCGAACTTGGTGAACTCGGCCACGGCCCACTTGACGGCCGCTTCGTGGTTCGGCGAACCGGTAAGCCGCGGTCCGTAACGATCGGTGATCATGTGCTCGATGCGCATGATCTGGGAGTGTTCCATTTCTTCACTGCGGATTTTGGCCGTCGTGACCTCATCCACCTTTTCCTGGGCCAACAGCACGCAGGCCACGACCCCAAGAGCAAGCAGCAGTCTTTTCATATTGGATAAGCATATCCTAAAGCGCCCCCCGGTAGGGGCATGCTTTAGCTTGTCCAGCTTGTCGATAAACCAACTGGTAGGATCGGCGGTCTCTGCCGCCGGTGTCTTGTGCGCCTAACCACGCCACTCTTCTAATGCTCAAGAAAAGCACCGGCGGCGGAGACCGCCGGCGCTACCAGAGTCAAAAACCTCAGAACGTGATGCGTCCCGAAATCTGCAACTGCCGCGGTCCCCAGAGCAGGTTACTGGTGGCCGTGGTAGCCAGGAACGGGGTGGAAGTGTAGGGAGTGAAACAAGCGTTGGTGTGGCCGGCGCAAAGGCCGGACCCGGCCGCGAGATAGGAGAACGCGGTATTGCTCACGCTGGAGACATTGGTGTGGTTGAACAGGTTGAAGGCTTCGCCAATGAGCGAGAGCTTTAGCCGTTCGGTGATGGAGAACTGCCGGCCCACGCGGAAGTCCACGTTGTGGAAACCAGGAGCAGTGAACGCATTACGCGGCAACCAGCCGGCGCGGCCTTGAGTAGGAGCAGCGTAGGCTACGCCGCCGGTCACGCCGCCATCCAGCGGACTGGGGGCGCCGGTGATGTAGGGCGTTACCGGCTGGCCGGTGGACATGGTCACGATGGTGGAGAACGCCCAGCCATCCAGGACCAGCCGGGCCGGCCGGTTCGAGAGACCCTTCGCGGAGGGCATCCATACGGCGTTGGTCACAAACCGCTGGCGCTGGTCGAGATCCGAAAGCCCGTATTCAAGCTTGCGGTTATAGGGATCGATGGGATAATCGGTGCCGTTGAAAGTGCCGCCCGACCCGGACACCTGGGCGCCGTCGATGGCCTTGCTGAAGGTGTAGTTCGCGGTGAATTCCAGGCCGTGGCGCATGGGCCGGCGCAGGGTGAGGACCATCGAGTTGTACCAGGCATTCACATCGCTGGCGCCGACGAAGATGTCGCCGGTATTGGTGTTGATGCGGCTGGTATAGAAGGGAACGGTGTAGGTTTGCGCGGTCTGACCGTTGTTCAGGATGTCGTAGCTCTTGGTGGTGGTGGAGGGAGCCAGGTTGGCATCGTAGAAGATTGGCAGATGCAGGCTCCGGCTCACCACGTACGCGACGGAGCCGCTGAGCGAGCCCGGCAACTGCTGTTCGAGGGTGACTTCGCCCTCGTGGGTTCGCGGGTTAACCCAGTCGGGTGCCATGCCGCGCGTTAACTGGGTGGCGGCGGGAGGGCTGAAGGCGACCACCTGGGGCGTCAGGGCGCCGGTGAACGGCGCAGCCGGCGTCGGGCCGGGAGGCGTCCAGATCACGTTGGGATACGTTAATGCCGGGCAGGCCAGTGCGCCGGTCGGCGTGCAGTTAAACGTTTGCTGATAAACGCCGTTCTCCACGCGGGTAGCGTAGTACGTGCTGTTTGTGGTCTTGGCGAAGAACAGGCCGTAGCCGACGCGCAGCACGGTCTTCGGCGAAATCTGCCAGGCAGCGCCGAGACGCGGTGCGAATTGGTCCTTGGGGATGTGAATGGTAGAGGTATAGAGCGTCGTAAGCGACGTCAGCGTGTTGGGCTCCGGCGGCTGCGGAATCGTAGACACGTCGTAGCGCAGTCCCATGTTCAGCGTCAGCTTGGAACTGGCTTTCCAGTTGTCTTCGAAAAAGGCGGCGTAATCGTTGTTGTAAAAATCGTCCTTGCCGACGTGCGTAACGGGGTCGTTGGTCTGTTCGAAGTTGCTGAAATGCCTGCCTGTCAGACCGTCTCCCATGTTGATCCCGAAAGAATCCTCCACCCAGGCGTTGAACGAGGCCTGCGGCGTTCCATTGCTGTAAGTGTAGGCGCCGGTTCCGTAGAACAGATTGATCATGACTTCGTGGATGAGGTTCACATCCACGCCGGTCTTGAACGTATGGCGGCCGTGGACTTTGGAGAGCGTGTCCGAAATCTGGATGCGGTGCTCGTCCGGTTCGGCGGTGCGTGGCAGAGCGTAATTCTCGCCGTAGGTCATCAGGCCGGAGATGCTCACGTAGGGAGCGGTCGCGTTGGCACCGGCGACTTCCAGGTCGCGGCCCCACTGGAAGCGGAGATTGTTGACGGCGGAACTGGAGATGGTGGAATCCCAATTCGCGACAAAGATGCGCTCGTGGATGTTATAACGGCCGTTGGTGCTAAGCGAGCTGTTGGAGTACGAGGGGTTGGCGCTGTAGGCATTGGGCGCGCGGTAATTCATGAAATCGAAGGCCGTGCTGACATGGTTGCGCGCGCTCGCCTGGTAATCGAGCCGGCCGAAACCGACATCCTGGTTGGTGGCGCGGGGGAAGGCGCCCTGCTGGCCGAACAGGAAGGCGTTGGCGGTGGCGCATTGCGTGGCGGTCACCTGCGCCGGGCACGTAAGGGCTGTCACGGTCGGACTGAAGACGGTACTAGTGTACGTGATCGGGTCGACTTTGCGCGAGCCATCGTAGGTGCCAAAGTAGAACAGCTTGTCTTTGAGGATCGGCCCCGCGATGCTGCCGCCGAACTGCTGCCATTGATGGATGGGCTGGCTGTAAGTGCCGCGCGACTTCGGGTAGGAATCGAGCGCGTTCCAGGTGGGATAGCGCAGATAGTAGAACAAGTCGCCGTGGAGGCCGTTGGCGCCGGACTTGGTGACGGCATTCACCACTCCCCCCGCCGCCTGCCCCAGTTCCGCGCTGTAATTGCTGGAGCTCACCTGGTACTCCTTGATGGAGTCCAAGCTGTAGACGTAGCTGCCCATCAGGGCCCGCCCGCGGGCTTCCGAGAAGAACGCCTGGTTATTGTTGGCGCCATCCACGGTGTTCGAGTTGTAGAGGCCGGAAATGCCGCGGTAGGAAACCAGGCCGCTGGTGCCGTCGGTGGTGACGTTGGGGGTGAGCAGCACGAAGCTGTCCCAGCGCCGGCCGGCGATCGGCAGGTTGCTGACTGCATCTTCGCTGATTACCTGCGAGACCTCGGTTTTTTCGGTATCCACCACGGGCGCGGCGCCGGTGACCGTTACTTCCTGCTGCGTGGCCTGCACGGACAACGCCACGTTGATAGCCAGAGTCTGTCCCACCTGCAGCATCAGGTCTTTGTGGAGCACGCTGGCGAATCCCGCCTTACCGGCCTCCAGACTATAGTGGCCCGGTGGCAGAAACGCCGCGGTGTACACCCCGGCGTCGCTGGTCTGGGTCTTGCGTTCGATGCCGGTTTCGGTGTTGCGGATAGTCACATTGGCCGCAGGCACCACCGCGCCCGACGCGTCAGTTATGCTGCCGGTAATAGTACCTGAACCGGCCGTTTGAGAAAAAGCATGATTCGGACAAACCATCAGGAAGGCCAGCAATCCGCCGGCCGCCAGAAACCCTCGAAGCAAATTTGATATGCGCATTCATAACCTCCGTTCAAACTGTTACATGCCGCGATTACGGGGACCGAATGTCCCCCGTTGCCCGCAGACCCGGCGGGCGATTTTCCTGCATGGAACTGCACTCCAAAGCAGAGTACACAACAGCATAACCGAAATTGATGACGAGCGTCTCACAAGAAGAATGGCATTCAGCCCGCCGCTTCCCGGAGGAAAATACCTGTCGCTTGCAGCGGGATCCGAATGGTGCAGGCGGACTGTGCGAGACTGAAATGTGCGAAAAACCCTTCTCGCACTGCTCTTTTCCGCGGTGGCCGCCGGCGCGGCACAACCGCCGTGGGACCCGGCCGATCTATGGAGGTGGCGGACCGCGTCCGACCCGCGCATCCGGCCGGACGGCCAGTGGGTGGTCTACGTGGAAGGCTGGAGCGAGCGGGCGGCGGATGCTTCCTACTCCAGCTTGTGGGCCGTCTCCACCGACGGAGAAAAGCGCGTCCGCATCACCGATGGCGAGTGGCGCGACCGCTCGCCGCGCTGGTCGCCGGACGGGTCGCGCGTCGCATGGATTCGGGAGCGGTCGGGTGGCATCGAACTGCGCGTGGCACGTCTGGAAGCGCCCGAGGAATCGATGATCGCGAGCGGGCCGATCGAACGCCTTGCCTGGTCGCCGGATGGGAAATCGATCGCCTTCACCAAGCCGGTCGCCGAGCAGGCTGCGGGGCCTCCATGGGCACCGGCGGACATCCTGCCATGGCTGCGGCCCGTCGCGCCGGAACGCCTGCGGTGGTTCGTGGTTTCGACGGAGGGCGGCGCGGCGCGGCGCATTCCGGCCGGCGATCTGGAGGCCGCCGGCGAGCCGGCCTGGATGCCCGATGGCGCAGCCATCCTCAGCGCGGCGGCCGATGGTGAAATCTACTCGATTCGCCTGGCCGACGGCGCGGCGCGGCAATTGACCAAAGTCGCCGGGCACAACCAGGCGCCCGTGATCTCGCCGGATGGCACGCGCATCGCGTTCCTCTCCACCGATTCCAGGCCCCGCAGCTACTCGATTCGCAAGCTGATGGTGATGAATCCGGATGGCAGCGGCGCGAAGGTGCTGGGCGGCGCGCTGGACCGCGATTCGACCGGTCCGCAGTGGAGCTCCGATTCGCGCACGGTGTATTTCATCGCCGACGATGGCGGCTCCACGCACGTTTACGCCGGGCGCAACGACGGCTCCACGCGCCAGGCCACTTCCGCCGCCGAGCGCCTGCGCGGCTTCACCCTGGCCGAAAACGGCCGAGCCGTTTCAGTGCGCTCCACGGCGGCGGGAGCCGAAGAGGTTGTGACGTTCGCGGTGGATGTCGCGCCGGCTCCGGTGGTGCTGGCCGCGCCCAACGCAGCCCTGATTGCGGCGCGCCAGACGGCCGCGGCGCAAGAGATTGCGTTCCCCTCCGGCGGCAAAACCATTCAGGGTTGGGTCATAAGGCCGCCTGGCTTCGAGGTGTCGAAACAGTATCCTCTGCTGCTCGATATCGCGGACGCGCCGCGCCGCATGTGGGGAGTGGAATTTTCGCCCGAGGCCCAGATCTACGCCGCGCGCGGTTATGTGACGCTGCGCATCAATCCGCGCGGCACTCCGGGATACGGCGAGGAATTTGGCCATCTGCTGCCGACGCGCTTTCCGGGAGACGATGCCGACGACCTGCAGCACGGCGTCGATTTCGCGGCGGCGCAAGGCTCGATTGATGTACACCGCCTGGCGGTCAAAGGCGGCTTGCTGGCGGCGTGGCTGATCGGGCATAGCGACCGGTTTCGGGCGGCGGTAACCCGGCGTGCGATTGTCGACTGGACGCTGGATATTGCGACCTCGGCCGAAGGCGCGCGCCACGCGGCCGACTGGATGAACGCGTTGCCGTGGGAGGATTCCGATCAATACGTGAAACACTCGCCGATTTACTACGCGAAAAACTTCCAGACGCCGACGCTGGTGCTGGCCGGAGATCCCGATCCGCAAGCCGATGAGCTGTATTTTGCGCTACGCGCGCGCCAGGTGGATTGCGCGCTGCTGCGGATCGCGGACGATCGGAAACCGGGCGCGCGATCATTCGAGATGGAAGCGACGCTGGCGTGGTTGAAGCGGATGACGGGTGCTCCCTAAAGATCTGGCGGAGAGGGGGGGATTCGAACCCCCGGTAGAGCTTTTGACCCTACGACGGTTTAGCAAACCGCTGCTTTCGACCACTCAGCCACCTCTCCGAGAGTTGGTTGGTCGTCTTTTGCATCGTACCATACGGCGGCAGGTTTGACCCCGTGCGGAGCGTGAGACTACAATTGAAAGCAGCAACGTGCGCCCGTAGCTCAGATGGATAGAGCGTTTGCCTCCGGAGCAAAAGGTCGGTGGTTCGAATCCACTCGGGCGTACCAATCCAAACCTTTTCCATTCCTAGCCTTACGGTTCTTGGCAGGCGTCTGATCGGAACTTTTCGTCGCGCCACTGTGCCCAGAATTGTGCCCACCCTGCGCCGCGCGCGCCCGTTCCATAGCTTCCCGGCCGATTGCGAGGTTCGGGTGAACATACCGGCGGGTGGTTGCAAAATCGCTGTGCCCCGCGAAGTACGCCAACGTGTACGGGTCCATGTACGCGGACCACAGCGTCAAGCACGTGTGGCGGAATGTGTACGGCGCAAGATGTTCGATGGCCGCAATTTTGCACGCCTTCGCGTGCTGCTTTTTGATCGACGACTGCTCAATATGACCGCTCTCGGTCCGGGCAGGGAAAACCCACTGCGAAGTCGAGGCGGCTTTGCGAATATCGAGTAGGGCAGCGACTCGGTTGGTCAAGGGAATCGAACGCCTCGCATTCGGAGTTTTTCCAAAGGGAACGTGCATCGCGCCGCCGCGGATCTGCTCCCATTCCAGCCGGTGACACTCCTCGGGCCGAATACCTTCGTCCAGCAGGACGGTGGCTACGTCCCGCAGCCGGAACGGGTCTTCGGGTTCGATGGGACGTTTCCCACGCTGGGTGGCTCGGATTCCCTTCAGGGCGCGCGTGTACGCTTCCAGGCGCTTCTCACCGATCGCTTGCGCTGCTTGAAGGTATGCGGCCTCCTCGGCTGGACTGAGGACCCGCTCCCGCCGGCGCTCGCCCGGCAGAAGGGAGATGGGCACCATAGCCTTTTCTACACGTCCCCATTCAACAGCCAGCCGGCGCATCCGGCGCAAGACCTGCAAAGCACGATTGATGCTGGACACCTGGTAGTCGGCGGCTCGGCACTTGGCCACGAAGCCAGAGATGATTTCGGGTGTGATGGCGTCGACTGGCGCACTTGCCAGCGGGGGGTACCCAGTGAGATGCCCGACCTGGATCACGTAGTATGCCAACGTGCTGCGCTTGTCTGCGAAGCGGCTCCGGACGTGCGGAAGAAAATCGCCTTCCGCAAACTCAGCCACCGTGGGAGTGCGCTTTTTTTGGCGGATTCCAACTTCGCCTTTTGCCAGAGACGTTTTGTGCGCGGCTTCGATCTGTACGGCTACCCGCTTGTTGGTCTGCTTGGTGCTCGCCCGGATCGGAACGGTATTCCAGGTGAATTTGTACCACCAGACTTTGCCACGCTTGTAGACTGCCACTATGCTTCCGCCTTGGCCGGCACCACGCCACTGCGCCACTCCGGCGTGGCCGTCTTCCGTTCCGACCACGACATTAGTCGCGTGGTCTTGGTAGAACAGTCAAGGTCCACTTGAATGGGCTTCCCCGGCGCTCCGTCCGATCCCGGTCGGGTCGAAGGCATGCGCGCGGCCGCGCAGCATGGGCAGCATTTCGAACAATGCGAACCGGGCAGCCGCAGCGGTGTATGCCTGATCGTTACCAGCGCGGTGCCGCACGTCTGGCAGTCTGCGGACGCTTGGCGCGTCCGCAGGCAATCCCGCGGGCCTGGCGCCGGAGCTTGTTCCCTACCCTTTCCGCCTCGGTTCATGTGAATCGTCCTTCTTCGCTCCGTGCTGCATGGTTGCCGCCGTGATCCGGCCTGGTTGTCCCGCACGCTTTGAGCGCCACCCCATTTCTTTCAGCATCCGATCCCGGACTTTCCACGGGTCCGCCGGTTGCCGTTCCATTTCGCCCAGCACATTCATGGGGACGGGTTCACCTTTCACCCGCCGCAATTTGTAGCGCATCGGGATGCGCGTCCCGTCCAAGTAACGGATGGGCAGCCGGTTCGACCCAAAGACGCGAAGTGCCGCGCGAACGTCCGGCCCATCCAGGTCGCTCCACAAGCCGATGGTGGTAGCGCCGTCGAGGTGCAGGATACGGACCCCGACCTGACGCAGCACGGCGGACGCCCGTGCCAATGCGACTCGGTCCGGCTCCGGCCCAATCTCGCAGGATTCGACCGAAGTGGCACCTTCAAAACCTACAGAACCAGGTTTTGAAGGTTCTGTAGGTTCGCTTTCCGTCAAATCTCCCAACATTGGGACCGTCGGCTTCCAGCCCATCCATCGGCCTTGCTTGCCTGGATCAGGTGGGCGCGCGCTCATTCCCACACCTTCGGATTCATTTCGTAGCGGTCGGTCGGACGCCCGCCTGAGGGACCCGACTCGCCCGGCAGGCCCCGGACCCAGCCGGCATCCCGCAGGACCTCCACCGCCATCCTCACGAGTTCAGGATTGTCCAGGCCGCTCCAACCCTTGAGGTACACGTCACGACAGGAGAAACTGCTCGTACCCAACTTATGTTTCTTGATCTTCTCCGCCAGTACTTGCGCTGCTCGCATCTGGGGAGTCGTGACGCAAGAATAGATCCGATGTGCGTGGGTTTCGAGGTAGTCGCACCATGCTGCCGCCTGCCTGGCGTGCTCCAAAGAAACGCATAAATAGGCACCATCCGGCCCGGCCTCGAAATCTTGAAAACCTGTCACGGCCTGATCTGCCAACTCGAATAGGAGCGCCAGAGCGGGCATCAGTTTGCGGTATTTGCTCAGGTGCGAGACCAAAGCCGGGTGGAGTTCATCGCCACGGATTTTTGCTTCCAGCTCTGCCAGCCATGCAATGAAAAGCTCCTGGGCATCTGGGGCAAAACGGAACCGTAACGGACTTTCCGGGTCCAACTCCACTAACCGATGAAACACCCGGGCCGCTTGCGCTTCCGATGCCGCGTCCGGTGCACGGTCTACATAGGTCCATTTCGGGCCGGTGTCCGGCCAGACCATCACTTGAAACCGCTGAATCAACCCGTCATTACTGGGGCCGTCTTTGAGTGCGTCAGCCAGATAGGACCGAAGCCTGCCTGGTTGAATCCCACCCAACATGGACATGCAGCACGCGGGCACGTGAATGGTGCCGCGGCCGATCCGGTCTATGGTGTGGCTGGTATCGCCATTCCACGCCTGCAGGCAGAAGGCCCGTTCACCTTCCCGCCCTGCCCGGTCCAACTGCGCCCACCAGCCAGTCAGTTCGTCCCGGACTACCAGGATGCCGGCTGGATTTTCGTTCATCGTCTGGTGCATGGCCTCGAAAGTCGCATCATTCACAATGAGCCGCTTCAGCCGCGGCTCCAGCGGTGCATCTCCAGGCCTTTCTGGCGCTGCCCTGTTGTTCTTGGCACTCAATTTGAATTGGTCGCGCCAAGCCGCTCGCCGTAGCTCACATTCCTCTTTTTCCCTCGCATAGTCGGCCATCGCAGCTTCATGCTCCCACCGCCACTCAGCCTGGATCCGATGCAGAGGACCGGTGCAAGCCTGAATGACGGGGCTCTTCATGAAGCCCGGCGCCGCGATGATGCCGCCCCACAGGTTCGGGACCACAACCCACCCCGTGTCGTTTGCCTTCGGCTGGATTCTTGCTCGCCGGTTTACCGCTCCGGCAAGACAGAGAATAAGGATTGCCGCGGGAAAGTCCAGAGGGACCTGCATTCGCTCGCCGACACCTCCGACCAGAGGGCGGAACGAAACTGGGAGAAGGTCTTCGCGGAGGGGTTGGACCGGCGGTAGTTCGCTCTGGATGGGCAAGGGCTCTGGCCATTCGTCCGAAGTTGTGCCCGCGCCCGCCTGTTGGCGTTCGTCTTCGGCTTGTTCCCACCGCGCGCGCAAGTCGGAGAGTGCCGCCGCGTCCAAGGGCGTCGCTGCTTGGACGAGTTCCTGAAATTGATCGAGGGTGCCTCCCGCGTCGCGCCAGTCAGTGATGTCGCCCTTCGCCGGCAACCCCGGAAGCTCCACGATGCGGACGGAAGCCGCCACGCTCAAGAGCGCCGCCGCAACCACCGCGGCGTGCTTCCGGCCTGGTCCATCATTGTCGGAAAGAATGACGATATGCCGGGCACGGAAGTAATCCAGCCATTCCGCATACAGGTGGCTTCCGCCGCACCCGCCCGGATTGCAGGACGCGACCAGCCCCCACGCTTCGACGGTAGAAACGTCGCGCTCTCCCTCGGGCAGGTAAACCGTCTCTGCGCGCAGGACCTTCGGCAGACGATACGGAAGACGCTGGCAATCGCGGAAGCGGTACTCTGCACCTTCGTAGTCCTTTTCCTGATCGTCCGCTATCTTCCACGTCGGTTTGCCGGTTGCGCGCGCCGCCCTTGGATCGGGAAGGTACTTGCCGGCGCCCATTCCCACCACAATTCCGCCGGTGGGGACGCCCCCGGTCCGCTTCGCGTCAATGGTGCCGGCGGCCTCAGATCCACTCGGGCGGACTTGAACAAAGGTCTTTGTGCCGTCTGGCCTCAGGTAGCGGACAACTTCGAAGAGAAGCTGTCCGCCTTGGTCCACGTAGGGGTAACGGGCGATTTCGCGCCACTCGCCCGTGCTCGGGGGTTTTGATGGTTTTGTAGGTGGCATCCGTGCTGAATTTCCTTTTGTGTGGGTACCGTCGTGACGGTGATGGGGTTTGATGCGGCCTACCAGCCGGAAGACTTCCGCCGTCCTCGTCGGGAAGTCGCCGCCGTTCAGAGCCTCTTCGAGGTCGAGAATGTCCCCGCCGCGTCCACAGGTGGAGTGACAGAACCACCGCCCGGTTGCGGGGTCCACGGCGAAGTTATCGTCCTTCCCCTGGTGGATCGGACACGGCCCTCGCCACTGGGCAGCGCGCCGCTGCTTCAGGTGCGGGACGCGCGCCGCGTAGTAGGCGGACACTTCGCGCGCACTGAAGGTGATGGCCGAGGCCGCCATCTACTGTCCCTCTGGGTGCCCGCCGCCGGACGGCCGCGAGTTCAAATAGGCTTTAAGATCTTCTGGCCGGTATCGGACGGAAGATTTTGAAACTTTGATGAACCGGGGTCCGGCCTTTAGCCAGCGCCAACGCCGGACCGTTGCCAATGACACGCCGTAGAACTGGGCTACGGCGCGTTCGTCGAGAAGGTTTTCTAATCGGGGTTCCGCTGCGCTGCCGCGCTCGCCAAAATTCGAATTGATGCTCACACGTCTTTAATAGCCGGTGACCTAGTGAGCTCAATAGTGAAATCTTCGAGAATTTCTAAGCGATTGTAATCAGTGAGATCCGGTGTGGTGACTACTGGTGAGCGAGTGGTGACCTTCGCTTACTTCTTGCTGATCTGTCTAAGTACGTCGGCCAGCGTGTCATCCGCGTACCGCTTCCTGCCCTTTGAGCTCATGATCGATTTCAACGTATCGGGACCAACGCCCAAGCGTTTTGCGGCATCTGCAACGCTCTTCAGTTCCTTTCTTTTCATCCACTCGCGAACCTCACCACGATATCCTCTGCGCGGGGCCGGCGTCGCCCTCGGGCCAGCTCGAGGCAATTCCGGCTTCGTGGAACTGTGCGCCGCGCGCTCTCGAAGAGCCCACACTCGCCAATTACGTTTAACCTCCTCTGGCATTTTGAAATTGAGGCCAAACCGTTGATGGGCCGACTGCCAGATAGTCTCCAGATTGGTAACAAAGATCGTCACATCCGGCTTCAACACATACTGCCAGTACACTAAGGCGGTTGCATGAAACAGGTGACCGGCCGCCCGGATTGGACACTCTTTGGCTAACGCGCGGGCGGCCTCCAATGCGGGGCGACCAGGGGAGAAGCCGATATCGAACGGGTCGAAGCCGGACTCGTATGCCTGTTCTCGCAAAGAACTGCAATCTTTGATGCAAGTGTCGAATATTGATTGTGCCTCGATCTCCGCGGCTTCGATCAGGTCGCGGGCCGTCTGAGGTAGTTTTGAATGATCCACGAGTCGTTCCCTTTTCGATGGACCGTGCCTGTCTGCCACCCACGAGCACAATTCGCTTGGATACTCGTTCGGTAGCTGATAGCCGATAGCGCCCCTTAGCAACGCTTAACTTCATATATTACAGCGTTTTGCGGATAAAGAAATGTGCCCTATACTCGTGCTTACAAAACGCGGCCGAGACGCAAGAGGCCGGAGCAGGAGTAGATGCCGACGGAAGCCCCGACTAACACGCAGCCTTACCCGATGGCCCAGCACATCGAGCACTGGCCGCTCAGTAGGCTGATCCCGTGGGCGAAGAACGCGCGCACTCACTCGGACGCCCAGGTCGCGCAGATCGCCGGCAGCATCGCGGCCTTCGGCTTCAACGCGCCGATCCTGATCGATTCCAAGGGCAACATCATCGCCGGAAACGGCAGGTACTTGGCCGCCCTAAAGCTGGGCCTGGAAATGATGCCGGTGGTTGTGCTGGATCACCTCAGCGAGATCCAGAAGCGCGCGTACATCCTCGCGGACAACAAGCTCGCTGAACTCGGGGGCTACGATGACGAGTTACTCGCCAGCCAGTTGGCTGAACTGAGGGATGCCGACATTGATCTGCAGCTGTTGGGCTTCAACGACGGTGAGCTGCAGGCGCTGCTGGCGGATGCCGATCGCGGCGATGTCGAGGCCGGCGCCGATGTCGAGGAGGAGATTCCTGCACTACCGATAGAACCGATCACTCGCGCCGCGAACATCTGGTGCGTCGGGCGACATCGT
>Ga0181530_10001533_pt1 | contig 28964 bp, 25 predicted proteins | sample PEATcosm2014_Bin_42_FD_119769 | JGI IMG/M metagenome (GOLD analysis project Ga0181530, IMG submission 119769) | Peatland microbial communities from MTU Mesocosm Facility, Houghton, MI, USA - PEATcosm2014_Bin10_60_metaG | ecosystem: Environmental > Terrestrial > Soil > Wetlands > Peat | place... | reverse complement strand
CGATCGCCTGTTCGATCACCGGCGCCTGGCTCTTGTAGACCTTGAAATAGATCAGCTCGCTCGGTTCTGATTCCCGCCCGGTCATCTCCCGCTCCACCTCCGCCTTAAATTGTTCCTTGGGCAACGACTGCGCTTTGTGCAACCAGGTTGCACTTTCGAAGCGCTGCCTGTCCCGGCGCGCGACTTTCACCAGTTCGATCGCCTTGGACCAGCCAATGTGCTTCAGGTCCTGCCGGATGGGCTTGGGCAGGTGTTCGTGTATGGACATCAGGTAGTAAGCCTTGCGGCGGGACTGGGGGAAGCGTCTCTCCAGGAAGTCGTCAAACGAGCTGAGGTTTTCCAGCCGCCAGTACTGCCCCGCCCTGACCTCACATAGATACCGCCCGAGCTCTACGAACCGCGTATCTCGCTGGTTGTCCACCTCCCGCTCCCAGGCCAGGATCTGGTCAATCTTCGCCAGCACGAACAGGGCCCGGCGGCGATTGAGTTTGGGCGGCATCGGTGGGTCCTTAGAAATCAAGCTGGTCAAGCCAACCAAGGTCTCCTCCGGGGCGGCGGATAAGCTTCAAGTCAACCAGATTCTGTTTCCCCAGGCAGAGTCCCAAGTGAGAGCAACTGACGCACCCGTTCTGGGGAAAGCGGATGCCGCTGTGAGCAGGGAACTGGGCGGCTTCGATCTGACGAACAGTGCTGGCGATCATCTCCCCGAAGCGCTCGCGTTGCTCCTGAGTCACGGTAGCGCGCAGATACTGGACCTCCACCAGTCGCTTGCGCACGAAGACCACGAAGCCCACGTTGGGTTCTCCGGTGATCCAGGAATAACAGACGAGTTGGGGGTCCAGAGCCAACAGACCCTCCGGTTGGTCGGGGTAGCGAGCGCCGGTGGTTTTCCAGTCAATGACGGAGCGCTCTCCGTCGAGCTGTCCGATGGCATCGACGTAGGCGACGAATTCGTTGCCGTTTCCGATCGGGCGCGTGAACTTGATCTGCAGATTGCGCCGGGGATTCCGGATTTGCACCCGGTCATCCTGGACAAATCGCGCGAGCAAGTGGATGCCTTGCTCAAGCATCTGATCCCAGGTCTCGCTCTTGGGGTACTCCAGAGGAGGATTCTTGTACTGCAACCAAGCCTCGAAAAGCGCGCAACCCGGATCTTCGCGGCGGAACAGCGCCGCCAGTGCTTGTTCGAAGGCACGTCCGAACAGCAGCCCGGCTCGGGTTTCTTTCTCCTGCCAGCCGTCCAGGTAGCGATAGCGGTATCGCAGCGGACAGGCCAAATACTGGGCGAGCTGGGTGTAGCTGAAGGTCACGATGCCAACTCCGAGAGCAGCGGGGGAGGAGCCGAGGAAATCGATTCCCATGTGCCCGCCGGGGCAAAAGCGTCCAGGTTCACTACCGCGTGTCCGGTCACCACTACGTGAGAGATTTTGACGACTCCACGCAGCCCGACCAGTGCTTTGTCATCGATCTCGTCGCGGCCAAGGAGCTCGGCGTCATAGCTGAAATCGCGCAGAAACCAGCTCAATTTCCAGAGTGCCTTTGAGGTGCAGTACAGGCGCCCGGAGAATCTCCGCCTGGCCAAGAGCTCGGGTTCGAGCACCGAGAATCCCAACGAGTAGTACGGTTTCTGCCGCTCGCGGCAATACCGAACCTGCTCAACCCGAACCAGGAACACGCCATTGGGAACTTCGAGGGTTACCTGGGCCGTTGAGGCGAGCCCTTGGAAGCGCCGTTTCATGCGGCACCTTCCTGCGACTTTTGCGAATAGCTATTCAGCTTGCACAGCAGTCCGTCGCGGTCCTTCGCGGCAGATTCCGCCAGGTGCTTGATGAAGGATTCGATCTGTTCCCGGCTGGCCTGGCGGAGGTTCTCGGTACCGCAGAACTCGGCCGCATACAGCTTCACCAGAGAGGCATCCAGGCGGTGCTGGCGGATCAAAAGGCAGAGCTGGTCGCGGAGCTTCGGCCCGCCGTTACCGTTTGCTGGTTGCGGGGGAAGTTTCCTTACATTTTCCGACCGTTCACCCGGCCCGGCAAAGGAACCAATTTCCTCGACCGAGCAAATGCCGATCCCATACGCCTTTCGCAATGCACGGTTGACAGCCCTAGTCTCGGCAATGCGCATCTCCGCTCCGCGGACCAAAGCCGATACGTTGGTGGGGTCCGCATCACCGAATCCAACAAAGCCTCTGCAATTGGGAGACTTGTAAACAGTTGCCTTAAAGGCCCAGCGGTTGGTCAGACGATCGCAGAACTCGGCAATTGGCTGAACTCCGATTCCCGAGCATCTGTTGTGGGCAGCTACTCGGAGCAATCCAGCATGGGTGACATACCATCGACCTTCCAGAAACAGAATGTCTCCCGACATAATGGACAGAGGAAAATTCTCAAGCAGTTCTCTTAAGGCGCTCACGGCAGATGGTGAAATCTTGCCCCAGCGTTTGCGCGCGGCGTGGAGTTGTGCGTGAAAGTGCCTTGACCTGTACAGGAGATTTACAGCAACTCGCGCTCGTTTTCTCACGGCCCACTCCTCATGCGTATACGTCTACGCATTTTATGCGTAGGCGCCTACGCATGTCAAGCCCTTATTGCATTTCAGCTAGGTCTGGGGCATAAAGTTGGCAGGACATGGCCAGGAAAAACCCCCACGCAGTTGCGCTCGGGAAGATGGGTGGCTCTAAAGGAGGAAAGAGGAGAGCTGCGAATCTGACTCCCGAAGAGCGGAGCGCAAGCGCCCGAAAAGCGGCACTTGCACGGTGGGCAAAAGACAAGACGAAGCAAGAGGCCAGCTAGCTAGCTTCCCAGGTTGGGTTGAGAGCTCTCTTTCGTGGCTCAACCCCAGACTTGAGAACATCCATTCCTTAACGATGAATGCTGCACGCCACCGCAGGCCCCCGTCCTGCAGGGAGGGGCACACCATTGGTCGGCGCATCGACCGCTTTGAGCTGGCCAACTGCCGATCCAAATCTTTGGAGGTCGGTGAGGTTCCGTTCGACGGGTTGCGGCGCCGCTCCTCCCGCCCTACAATCGAAGAGTTCGCCGAAAGCTCCCCCTGCCCTGCCGCTAGTTCGTGTCCGGAGAGATGGCCGAGTGGCTGAAGGCGCACGCTTGGAAAGCGTGTATACGGGTAACCGTATCGTGGGTTCGAATCCCACTCTCTCCGCCAGATTTTCCTCTTGACTCGCGATCGGCCTCACAGGCAGAATTCCCGGCCCAAGCCCCGTAGCGACAATTTTTGCAGCCTGCTGCTGCGAGGCGACTCCCCTGAACCATCCGTAGTGTCCGGGCCGAACGAACCCAGGCGTAAGAAGTGAACTTGGCCGAGTGGATACGGAAACTCTCAGCCGATCAAAAATCTCCGCATAAGTCAGGAATCATGAAACGCCTGCTCTCAGCAACCGCTTTGCTGCTCGCATCTCTGTGTGCAACCGCACAAACGCCGGATTTTATCCATACCCCTTACGGGACGGTCCGCAGGGCGCCGGTCCCGGAATGCACGGCGAGCAAGCACATCAATGTGTTCTTGCGGTATGACAACACGCCCACGTGGGCGATCGATGCCGTCGGCCGCAAGACCGATAGGTTTGTCTACGCCACGCTCGCCGTCCAATTTGTGAAGGACTTGGAATATGTCCTGCAAACCAGAGGGTTCTGCGTGTTTCATTCTTTGCTCTACTCGGACCCAACGGCGGACGATGTGACCCCGGATTCAAGTTTGGCCGCCAACCCGGCGGAGGACGCAACTTTGGAAACTGAGCCTCCCTATGTTCTGGTCTCAGCCAGCCCCACCGCCTTGTTTACTTCTTGCAGGACGAAGAACCTGTCGGCGTGCGCGGCCGCCGGCCTGGACAATGAAATCATATTTGGCTTCCGCAACCGTTGGATAAGTTATACCCCGGAGCATGTGCATGTGTACCTCTTGCACGACCCGCGGCATCGTGAGGAATACATAGCCGCGGATGGAATGGATGCCAACAAGATCATTGAGATCATTGAATGGACGGCAAACAGCATCCCCGCCACCAAAGCCAAGATCATCTTCGAAGGCCAGGAACTGGCGAAGCCTGAGAACTGTAAACCGAGTCACTAGTCAGCAGCATGGATCTGGCGTTCACGCTGGCTTGGGATACCGACGGTCCGCCTTGCCCGCCTTGGCAACCTGGCCGGGAACCTCATGACCGACGATTGCCGGCAAATCCTGAGCGATGAGGAGCAACCGATCGAGATCGATGCCAGTGTCGTACCCCATCTGCTCCAGCATGTGGGCGACATCCTCGGTGCAGATGTTGCCGCTCGCGCCGGGCGCGTAAGGGCATCCACCCAGTCCGCCCAGCGAGGCGTCAAAATGCCTAACCCCGGCATCCAGAGCGGCCAGCACGTTGCACAATCCCATGCCTCTGGTGTTGTGGAAATGCAGCGTGAACCTTACCTCCGGCCAGCGAGTCAAGACCCGCTCACATAGACAGCGAACCTGGGCCGGGTCAGCCATGCCCGTCGTATCGCAAAGCGATATTCCCTGGATGCCGATCTCCAGAAAGCGCTCGGCGAGCGCGATCACGCGCTCCTCGGCAATCCATCCCTCGAACGGGTAGCCGAAGGTGGTCGAGAGCGAGGCGTTGATGAAGACCGGCGATCCCCGCGCGACGTTTACCACCTCGGCAAACTGCGCCAGCGACTGTTCACAGGTCATCCGCAGATTAGCCTGGTTGTGGCTCTGGCTCGCCGACATCACCAGATTGATTTCGTCCACATTGCACGCCAGCGCGCGCTCGCATCCTTTTGCGTTGGGCACCAGCGTCGCATAGACGACCCCGGCAGCGCGCTGAATCCGGCGCATGACCTCTTCCGCATCGCGCAGGTTGGGAATCGCCTTCGGAGAAGTGAACGATGTCGCTTCGATCTTCGCCACACCGGTGAGGCTCAGGCGGTCGATGAGTCTGACTTTCTCTTCCGTCGGAACGAAGCTGGCTTCGATCTGAAATCCATCGCGGGGAGCGACCTCATTAATATATATGCGTTTTTCGGACGGCATGGCGGTTGCTCCTGGCCGGCTAGATAATGCCGCGTTCGCGCAGAGACTTGCGGGTTGCAGCGTCGATGCCGCAGCCGCCGAGCACTTCGTCGGTGTGCTCGCCCAACGCGGGACCCGCGCCACCGATGCCACCGGGGCTGCCGCTAAGCTTGGGCACCACGGCCGGCACCTTCAGCGATCGACCGGACGGCAGGGTGATCGTCCGGATCATCTCGCGGGCTTCATAGTGCGGGTCGGAAACGATGTCGGCGGCGGTATATGGGTAACCCGCCGGAACTCCGGCTGCACTTAGTTTTTGCAGGACGGTCGCCAGATCGTGCCGCTGCGTCCACTCGCCGATCGCGGCATCAATCAGCTCGGCGTGGGCGGTGCGGCCATCATTATGCGCCAGGCGCGGATCGTTGCCGAGATCGTCTCGCCCCATCGCGCTCATCAGGCGCTTGAAGATGCCATCGCCGTTCCCCGCGATCAAAGCATACTTCCCATCGCCACAGCGGTAGGAGTTCGAAGGGGTGATGCCCGGCAGAGCGCTCCCGGCAGGTTCGCGAACATATCCACAGGCATCGAATTCCGGGATCAGGGATTCCATCAGCGCGAATACCGATTCGTAGAGCGCCACATCAATACACTGACCCTGCCCCTGATTTCGCTGCCGGCATTGCAGAGCCAGCAGCACGCCGATCACGGCATACAGGGCCGAGACGGAATCGCCAATGCTGATTCCGCAGCGCACCGGAGGCCGATCGGGCTCCCCGGTCAGATAGCGCAGTCCGCCCATGGCTTCGCCGATAAGGCCAAATCCCGGCAAGTCGCGGTACGGTCCGGTCTGGCCGTAGCCGGAAATGCGAACCATGATCAGTTTCGGATTGATCGCGGACAGGCGCTCCCAGCCCAGTCCCCACTTCTCCAGGGTGCCGGGACGGAAGTTTTCAATGAGAACATCAGCGTCACGGGCCAGGGTTCGCAGAATCTCCTGGCCGGCAGGAACTTTGAGATCAAGGGTGACCGACTTCTTGTTGCGTGACTGCACATGCCACCACAGCGAGGTTCCAGCTTCCAGCTTGCGCCATGTGCGCAGAGGATCGCCGCCCTCGGGCGGCTCGATCTTGATGATCTCGGCGCCGAACTCCCCCAGCAGTTTGGCGGCAAAGGGGCCGGCAATCAGTTGCCCCAGCTCGATCACCTTTAAGCCCGTGAGGGCCGCAGGATTGAGTTTCGCATCGTCGGTCATGGCTCTGTCCAGTTCCCCAAGTGAGCCGCGGCTCACCAGAATCATCACAGCGTGGCACAAAGGTTGCGGTTTGGGAAATCCTCTCTTGCCGCGCCGCCATGGCATTCGGGCTCATCTATATACTGATCGCGCGGAGAAATCGCCATGTCAAAACGGAGTTATCGTATCGGGCAGATCGTCCCCAGCTCCAACATCACCATGGAAACCGAAATTCCTGCCATGCTGCGCACCCGTGAGATCGTGGAGCCGGAGCGCTTTACCTTCCATTCCAGCCGCATGCGCATGAAGCGTGTCACCAAGGAAGAACTGGCGGCCATGGACCGCGACTCGGTGCGTTGCGCTCTGGAGTTGTCGGACGCGCGCGTCGATGTGCTGCTCTACGCCTGTCTGGTCGCGATCATGAGCATGGGCAAGGGCTACCATCGCGAATCCGAGGCTAGGTTGCACCAGGCAACCGTGGACAATGGCGCTCCGGCGCCGGTCGTGTCCAGCGCTGGTGCGCTGGTCCATGGTTTGAAGACGCTGGGCGCGAAGAAGATTTCGGTCATCGCACCCTATGTTTGTTCGCTGACCAAGCTGGTCTGCGACTACATCGAGGGAGAAGGCTTCCAGATCGTGGACAGCATCTCGCTGGAGATTCCGGACAATTTGGAAGTCGGGGCTCGCGATCCTCTGGCGCTGGTGGACATTTTCAAACGCTTGAAAGTCGATGGCGCCGACGCCGTGGTGCTCTCCGCTTGCGTGCAGATGCCATCGCTCGCCGCCGTGCCGGTCGTGGAAGCCGCCTGCGGCCTGCCCGTGGTCTCGGCGGCTACCTGCACGGTGTTCCAAGCTCTGCAGAAACTCGGTTTGAAGACTGTCGTGCCCAACGCGGGCATGCTGCTTTCCGGCAAGTTCGACGCCAACGCGACGACGACGGCTGCTCGCACTCTGGTTGGGAGTTCCACATAGGTATGGTGGGCTCGGAACGCAGGCTGCATTACGCCTGGATTGTTGCCGGCGTGACCTTTCTGGTGCTGCTGGCGACTGCCGGCATACGCGCCACGCCCGGTATTTTTATCGTTCCGCTGGAGCGCGAGTTTGGCTGGACGCGGGCCACCATCTCTGCCGCTATCGCCGTCAACATCGCCCTGTTCGGAATCATCGGTCCCTTTGCGGCGTCCCTGATGTCCCGCTATGGCTTGCGCCGGATCGTGCTGATGGCGGTCGCGCTGCTGGCCGTTGCCGTCGCCGCGTCGTCCTTCATGCGGCAGCCCTGGCAACTATTCTTGTGCTGGGGACTTCTGGTCGGGACCGGGACCGGGGTCACTTCCCTGGTGCTGGCGGCGATTGTGGTAAACCGATGGTTTGAGCAACGGCGCGGCCTGGCGCTGGGGATTTTGTCTGCCGCCAATGCCACCGGCCAGCTCGTCTTTCTTCCACTGCTGGCCACGCTGGTCACGCACCATGGCTGGCGCAGCGCGGTTTATACGGTGGCAGCCGCGGCAGGCGTGGTCTTTATCGTTGTCTTGATCTGGATGAAGAACGATCCCTGTGACCTGAATCTTCTGCCTTATGGCGCTGCGAAGGCCACGCCGCAGGCTTCGGCTCAACCTGTTGCCCGGCCACCGCTGAGCGGGCTGGCCTGGGCGGCGCGCTCCCGCGAGTTCTGGATACTGGCGGGAACGTTCTTCGTCTGTGGGGCGAGCACGAATGGATTGATCGGAACCCACTTGATTCCAGCCTGCATGGATCACGGTATCCCCGAAGTGCGCGCGGCTGGATTGCTTGCGGTCATGGGGATATTCGACATGCTCGGGACAACCCTTTCCGGATGGCTGACCGACCGCTTCAACAGCCGTTACCTGCTGTTCTGGTACTACGCGCTCCGCGGTGTGTCGTTGCTGTTTCTCCCCTTCTCGCTGGCGCATCCGGCGGGCAGGCTGTCGATTTTCGCGGTCTTTTATGGCTTGGACTGGGTGGCCACGGTGCCGCCGACGGTCCGCCTGACCACGAATACCTTTGGCAAAGAAAACGTCGGGGTGGTCTACGGCTGGATCTACACCGCGCACCAGATGGGCGCCTCCCTGGCCGCGCTGGGGGCGGGCTCAATCCGTACTTATCTGGGCGACTATCGCGACGCCTTCTGGATTTCCGGCAGCCTGTGCGTGATCGCGGCCACGCTCTTCCTTTCCACGCGCAACGCAGCCACGCGATCCGAAGCGCAGCCGCAACTCGCGGAGGAGCCCGCCTGAAGAAAGTCTTGGATTCGCCGTGGCCGCTCAGCCTGATCCCTGATAAAACGCGACCTCTGAGGAACCCTTAACATCTACCGTTTTAAGAACGCCACCGTTGACTTTCGCCTCCGACAAGCAGCAGAAACGAGTAAGCCCATGAAAGCATCGCTTTTACGTTTTGCTTTGATCGCCAGCTTCGCCTCACTGTGCTTGACCCCGCAAGTGTTCGCACAAGCCGATAAAGCGGACAGCACGGCATCTCGCCCTGAGGTGCTGCGTCAATTCAATGCTTCACTCGAAGCCCTGGTGGCCAAAGTGTCTCTGGCGGTGGTCCAAATCCAAGCCACCGGTCTGGCGCCGGTGGAAGGAACCAGCAAGGCCGGTGTCGCCCTGATCGTGCGCCAGCGTGCCATTGGTTCCGGGGTCATCGTCGATCCTGATGGCTACATCATGACCAATGCTCATGTGGTGGAAGGCGCACAGCGGATTCGCGTGCTGCTGCCAACCCCGGCGGCCGAATCGCCCCTGGAGATCCGCCCCGTGGGTAAAGCGCAGATTCTGGACGCCAAGCTCGTGGGCCTGCACAAAGAGACGGACTTGGCCCTGCTCAAGGTGGAGGGTCACAACTTTCCCACACTGCCGCTGCAGAAAAACCGTGCGGTGCATCCGGGAGAATTGGTTTTGGCGATCGGGAGCCCGGAAGGCCTGCAGAATTCGGTGACTATGGGGATAGTCAGTTCCGTCTGGCGGCAGCCTGATCCCGACCAGCCGATGGTCTACATCCAGACCGATGCTCCCATCAACCGTGGCAACAGCGGCGGTCCCCTGGTGGACCTGGATGGCTATGTCGTGGGGTTGAACACCTTCATCCTCAGCGAAGGCGGCGGCAGCGAAGGCCTGGGGTTCGCCATACCGGCGCGGGTTATCAGGTTTGTGTACGCGAATTTGCGGAAATACGGGCACGTGCACCGCACCGAAATCCAGGCCGGCGCGCAAACCATCACTCCCACTTTGGCAGCCGGCCTGGGCCTGACGCAAGACTGGGGGGTCGTGATTTCAGACGTGACTCCGCGCGGACCGGCCGATGCGGCTGGATTAAAGGTGCAAGACATTGTGGTTGCGGTCGATGGGCGGACCATCCTGGGATTGCCGGGACTCACCGCTTTGCTCTATCTCCATCCTCCCGATGAAGTTGTCCGGATGGAGATTTTGCGCGGCTCAGAGCGTCTCTCCCTCAACGTTCCCGCAATTGAAGCGCACGACCAGGAGGACCGGCTGGTCGACTTCATTGATCCGAATAATCGAATCGGCAGGTTGGCGATCTTTGCCATGGAGTTCGATGAGCGATTGCGCACCGCCATGCCGGACGTTCGCATACCCTCCGGCGTGGTGGTGCTGGGCCGATCGCTGGATCTGAACGCGCCGGCGGCGGATCTCCGCGCCGGGGACATCATCCATGCTCTCAATCGCACGCGGATTGAATCGATTGAACAACTGAGGTCCGTGCTGCGCCAGCTCAAAGCGGGGGATGCGGTGGTACTGCAGATTGAGCGCCAGCAGAAATTACAGTATGTCGACTTCGAGGCCGATTAAGGCGTGACTTACCGCGCGATGGTTGGCAATCCTGCCGGCGGCAACTCCTCTCGAATGTGGTAACCGCTCGCGCCCAGTTTCATCATCCGTTCCGCAAAATGCAGGATGCGAATCGCCGCATCCTCTGGGCTTACGCCCCGGACGTGGATGTTGGAGATGAGGTTGCGGTTGGCGTCGGAATGATTTCGCCGCGGCCGATACGCCAGGTAGGCCGAGAGGCTCTCGGCGGTGGCAAGGCCCGGGCGTTCACCGATCAGCAAAACTGCTACCTCTGGCGTCAGCAATTCGCCGATCTCGTTCAAAATTCCCACTCGGCAATATCGGATCACGAACGTCTGGCCGACCGTCCATCCGCGCGCTTGGGCTCCGTCGCAGAGCAGCGGCAGTAATCGAGGCACTTGGGCCGAAACCGCGGTGACCGATAATCCGTCGCCAATTGCGATCTGGAGCCGTTGGCCTGGGGGACAGCGCCGTTTCACCTCTTCGCGAGACCGGTCGCTGAAGGTTCGGCCTAGATCGGGCCGAAGCAGATATTCATCCTTCGAACTTGCCTGTGAACCGACCTCGAAGAGATTCCAGCGCTCAACAAAAACCGCGCCCAAATCCCGTTCGAGATCAAGTTCCGTGCGGACGGCGTCCCGTGCCGCGGCATGGGCGTCGCGCAGGTCCAACTGGGTGCCGGTGCGGTAGGCGCCGCCCGCACGGCCAACCAGGAGACGAGCCGGAGTGCGGGCGCGGACCTTACGCACGATCTCGGGCCAGCCGCTGCTCAGGGATTCACTAGCTTCATCGGCCATTTCAGGTGATTTTCTCCAACGACGTTTCCAATCCCCGCATGAGCCGCTGCCGGGCTGCGCCATCGAGCAATGCTGGTTCCTGGTCGCGGTAGATTCCGGCCTCCTGCAGCCAGCTCAGAAATTCAGGAGCCGGCCGCAGTCCGAAGAGTCTGCGGGCCGCCAGGGCGTCATGATAGCTGGTGGATTGATAGTTCAGCATGACGTCATCCGAGCACGGTACGCCCATGAAGTAGTTGCAGCCGGCCGCGGCCAGCAGCAGCAGAAGGTTATCGGCGGAATTCTGGTCGGCTGCAGCGTGGTTGGTGTAACAGACATCGCAACCCATCGGCAAGCCCAGCAGCTTTCCCATAAAGTGGTCTTCCAGGCCGGCACGAATGATCTGCCGTTCGTCGTACAGGTACTCGGGACCGATAAAGCCCACCACGCTGTTGACCAGGAAAGGCTCAAAGATGCGCGCCACACCGTACGCCCGCGCTTCCAGGGTCAGTTGGTCCACGCCGTGGTGGGCCTCGGCCGAGAGCGCCGAGCCTTGGCCGGTTTCGAAATACATCACGTTCTGGCCCTTCCAGGGAACCTCCCGCTGGCGGTGTTCTTCGAGGACTCGCTCCCGGCCTTCCCGCAGCATGGCCAAACTGATGCCAAAACTGCGATTCGCGGCTTCGGTGCCAGCGATGGACTGAAAAAGCAGGTCGACCGGCGCTCCACCGGTCATGGCCGCGAGCTGCGTGGTGATATGCGCGAGGCAGCAAATCTGGGTCGGGACCTTGTAAGCGGAAACCAAGCGATCCAGCGCGCGCAGAATTGAGCTCACCGTCTCCACGGAATCGGTAGCCGGATTTACGCCGATGACGGCATCTCCGCAGCCATAGAGAAGTCCTTCGAAGGTGGCGAGCAGGATGCCACCAACGTCGTCGGCCGGATGATTGGGCTGAATGCGTATGCCCAGCACTCCACGTTCTCCGATGGTATTGCGGCAGCGCGTCAGGTTGCGGATTTTGGCCGCAGCCAGGATCAGGTCCTTGTTGCTCATGATCTTGGCGGCCGCCGCCGCCATTTCCGGAGTAATGCCCGGCTGCAGCCGCTTCAGGTCCGCCTCTGCGGTCGAGTCATCCAGAATGTGCTCGCGGAACTCCCCGACGGTCAGGCTGCGTATGGGATGAAAAGCTGCTTGGTCGAAGCTCTCGAGGATCACGCGAGACACGTCGTCGTCCGCCGGGTAGATCAAGGGTTGCTGGAGGATCTCGGCCAGGGGCAGATCGGCGAGCTTCCGCTTGGCTGCGACTCTTTCGCGCTCCGAAGCCGCGGCCAGTCCGGCGAGTTGGTCCCCGGACTTCTCCTCGTTAGCCTTGGCGAACAGCTCGCGGAGGCTTGAGAAGACGAATCGCTCGGGCATATGCGGAAAACCGGTTGGACTCAGGTCTGTGGCGAACTTACCATTAATCGACAGCGCGCGAAAGGAGCATGTGCAGCACTGCCCGGAAGACGTACGTGGTCTTCGGCAAGAGCCCTACGCCGTTGCTGTCCCGAAGCGACGGCCCAGGCGGGCCTGCTTTTTGTTACGATCTTTGCTACTCTGCGAATGATGAAGCCGGAAAGAGCTTCGGCGTCGGGAAGGGCCGTGGGCTTGGTCCTGCTTTTGTGCGCGTGCCTGCCCGCGGGCGCGCGCACGCACGGCAGGTCTCCCGGCCAAGTCCGGGTCACGAGGATCGAGCAAAACGTCACCGGAGACCGCGTCCGTGTGGTGGTGCGATTCGATGCCGCCGTGCAGTATGTCGGGGGAACAGCCACCGATCCTTTCCGCATCTTCTTCGACCTGCAGGGGACGCGGCCGGGGGCCGCGCTGGCGGCTCGCGCCATGGTCAGCGACACGCTCGTGCAGCGTATCCGCGTAGCGCAATACCAGCCAGGAATCACACGTATGGTGCTGGATCTGTCGCGGCCGGCGCCCTACACCGCTACTTTCCTGGCTAATCCGCCGCGGCTGGTGGTCGAGGTCTTGCGGGCACCCGGCGTTATGAGAGAGGCCCGTACCATCAGCAAGCCAGCACCATCGGCTCTTTCCATCCCGCTGCCGGTTGCGCCAGCGCTCGTCCCCGAGCAGATGCCGCCTTCACCGCCGCAAGTGACCTACGGAAACGGGCTGCTGACCATCGTGGCCAGCAATTCCACGCTGTCCGACATCCTGCAAGCGGTGGCCGCACGAACCGGCGCCACGCTGGATGCGCCCGCAAGCTTGACTGCCCAGCGCGTGGCGGTTCGTTTAGGGCCGGCTCGGCCCCTGGATGTGGTGGCCGATCTGCTGGCTGGGCTCGACTACATCGTGGTGGGCGCCAGCAATGATCCCGAGGCTATCCGCAACATCATCTTGAGCCCCAGCAGTTCGTCGTCACTGCCGGAGCCGGCAGGCCGGCACGCGGTAGCGCAGAACCAGCCTCCGCCGCCGGAGGAAACGGAAGAAGCGCCCGCGCCGGAGCCAACGCCGCCGGCTGCTGGCGCGCCGACCCCGGCAACGCCGGCCGCCCAATCGCCACCGCCGGCCAAGACTCCGGAAGAACTCCTGGAAGAACTGCGCAAGCTGCAGGAGCAACAACCGCAACAATCCCCACAACAACCGCAGCAGCCACCACAACCGCAACCATCCAAGGAATCACAACGCTGATCTAGCCGCGGCTTGGCCGGTCCCGTGAGTCAGGCGGATAATGTGGCATGGACTCCGGAACCGCGCCCTCGGAATGGAATGCTTTCGCCCGCGCCCAGGCGGCCCAACGATGGAAGCGGCAGTCGGCGGCCATGGGCCGGCAAATGACCGAAGCCATCGTCACCGAGGCCAAGGTCGAGCCCGGCATGCAGGTGCTGGACGTAGCCTGCGGCACCGGCGAGCCCGCCATCTCCATAGCCCGCCTGCTGAAGGGTACGGGCCTGGTAATCGGCACCGACATTTCGCCAGAGCCGCTGAAAATCGCCGAACAACGCGCCCGCGATCGCAGCCTGGGCAATACTCGCTTCCAGCAAGCCGATGTGCACAGCCTGCCCTTCGCGGAGGGCAGCTTCGATCGCGTGACCTGCCGGCTGGGGATCATGTTCTTCTCCGACCTGGCACGAGCTCTGGGCGAGATGCGCCGCGTCCTGAAGCCGGGCGGGCGCGTGACCCTGCTGGCTTGGGGGCCGATGCAGCAACCGTACTTTGAGTCGACCATCGGCGCCATCCTCCGGGCGGTGCCCGGCTCCGCCTTGCCGGCTTCCGGCAGGCAGATGTTCAGGTTCGGTGAGGCTGGCGTACTGCCGGCCGCGCTGGAGGAGGCCGGATTCTGCGGCATCGAAGAAGAATTCCGGGTCGTGCCCTGGAGCTGGCCCGGCACTCCCGAGGAGGTCTGGGATTACTTCCAGGAAGTGACCGTCCCTTTCAAACCGCTGTTTGAAGCTATTCCCCAGGCGCAACGCGAAAAGGTAAACGCCGAGGCTCTGGGGGCGATCCGACGTTATTACGACGGAGCGCAGGTAAACTTCACCGCCGCTATCTGCCTGGCTTCGGCAAGCGCCGCCTGAACCAGCGCCTGGTCCATGCTTCAGTGGCGGCACTGCGAACAGTATCCGCCGACTTCCAGCCGCGCTACCACGATGGTGAAGCGGCAATCGCGCTCCAGTTGCTGCTTCAGGGAGTCAAAGATCTTACTCACGAACTCGGTGATCTTGCCGCAGCGCAGGCAGGCCATGTGGATGTGGTCGCGGGCCAGCTTGCGCTCGTAGTAGTGGGCTTCGCCCTCCATGTGCATCAGGTCGAGCTCGTCCACCATGCGGTGCCGCTTCAGCAAATCCAGGGTGCGGTACACGGTGCTGCGATCGACGGCGGAATTCAGGCGCTGGGCCTTGCGCAGGATTTGCCCCGCGTCCAGATGTTTCTTCGCCGTCTCGATCACGCTCAGGATGGCGCGCCGCTGCTCGGTCATGCGGATGCCGCGCGCGGAAAGCTCGGCCTGCAGGCGGCCGGGGATTTCGGTCTGGGGAAAAGGCATGATTCACACTCGCGAATCGGTCGCAACTGGTTGCAACCAGCCTGCGACAATATGTTCCCCGGCTCATTGACAGCCGGGGACCGCAGCCCTTAACCTTCCGAGTGTAGTCGAAGTTGCGACCCAGTCGCAACTAAAATAATCGCGGATGAAATCATGCATCGTTATTCATGGTTCCTGCTGGTGGCGGTTGCTGCCTCTGCCTGTTGTTGCGCGCAGGAGCGGCCGTATTTCGTGACTTATTCGCATGAGATGGAAGAGCCGGGCAACCTGGAGATCGAGATGTACAACGCCGTCGGCAAGCCGCTGGCGGGGAACCGCTTTATCGGCACCACCACCGAGTTCGAGTATGGAGCGAAGGCCTGGTGGACGACGGAGTTCTATCTCGACGGCCAGGTCACCTGGCACGACAGCACTATCTTCACCGGGTACCGCTGGGAGAACCGCTTCCGGCCGTTGTTGCGAGAGCATCGTATCAATCCCGTCATTTATGTCGAGTTCGAAAACACCAGCGCCGACAAATCGCTGCGCGAGGTGGTAGGCCATGACGGCCGGCCCGATTTCCTGGATTCCAATGCCGAAGCCCGCGCCGACAAGGAGCGCGAGCTCGAGCTGAAGCTGATCCTGGGCAGCAATTTTCGCGGCTGGAACCTCAGCGAGAACTTCATCGCCGAAAAGAACCTGAAGAACGAGCCCTGGGAGTTCGGCTACGCGCTGGCCGCCAGCCGGCCTCTAAGGCTAGCTGCGAGCGCGCACAAATGTACTTTCTGCCCGGAGAAGTTTCAGGCAGGAGTGGAGATGTACGGGGGACTTGGTGACTGGCACAGCTTCGGGACGCGCCTGACCTCCCACTATCTGGGACCCGCCATCAACTGGACCTCTCCGAACGGGTTCACCTTGTCGTTTTCGCCGCAGTTCGGACTCAACGACTACAGCATCCCGTGCTTGTACCGTTTCGGCATCCAGTACGAGATCGAACAGATCGTGAACCGCTTTCGGCGGGGTGAGTAATGAAGCTCAAGCGAGCGTGGCTCGTCATATTCACGATGCTTACGTTGGCGGTCCTGGCGTTTGGCGTGGCCGATGGCTCCTGGATGCGGCACGTGCCGGCGAAAGACCACGATCGAAAAAACCCCTACGAAGGGCAGGCCGACGCGGTAGCCGCCGGGCGGCTAGTCTTTGAGGACCATTGTTCCAAGTGCCATGGCGAGAACGCCGAAGGCACGAAGAAGCGTCCTTCCCTGCGCAGCGCCCGGGTGCAGCAGGAAGCCACGGAAGGCGATCTGCACTGGCTGCTGGTCAACGGGAACATGGCCCGCGGGATGCCATCGTGGTCCAAGCTCGGCGATCCGCAGATCTGGCAGGCCATTCGCTACGTGAAGTCATTGGGCCAGTGATTTCGATGAGCCGTGCGAAAAAAGTCGCGATGGCGGCCGCCGCCATGTTCCTGGGCCTGCAGGCGATTCCGGTCGACCGCGGCAATCCTCCAGTGAATTCCTCGCGGACGATCTTCGCCAGCGAAGCCTTGCCCGCCAAGGTCGAGATGGTGCTGCGGCGGTCGTGCCAGGATTGCCATTCCAACCAGACCCGCTGGCCGTGGTACAGCTACGTCGCGCCCATGTCCTGGATCGTCGCCCACGACGTGCACGCCGCGCGGCGGCAGATGAATTTTTCCGAGTGGGCCGGCTATTCGGACAAGAAACGGGAGGAGAGGCTGGACGGGATCTGCGAGCAAGTGGTCAACGGCGACATGCCGGAAGGAAAGTATGCGCTGGTCCGCCGCGGGGCCCGCGTCACCGAAGACGAACGCGCGGCCATCTGCCAGTGGGTTGAGCGTTCGCGGCAGTAAGACACGCCCACCCGTTTTCCAAGCAGCCTCCATCCCCCGGCGCGCATCACACTCTGCAAGGACTTCATCACCAAACAGCAACAAAGTGTTATTTTCGGTGTTGGGAGCGGTTAGTCCCTCACCTTCCTCGGAACTTTATGCCATTCGTCGGATACCGCTCCAAGCGTGGGCTGCTCTGGCTGGCCGGGTTGGCGGCCTGCACGGTTCTGCTCGCCGCCCAGCAGCCATCCACCTATTCCGTTGAAGTCAAGGTGGTGAACGTCCTTACCACCGTGCGCGACAAGCACGGCAAGATCATCAACAACCTGTCGCAGGACGACTTTATCCTCGATGAGGACGGACGCCAGCAGAGCATCAAGTACTTCAGCCGCGAGACCGATCTTCCGCTCACGCTGGGACTGCTGGTGGATACCAGCCTGAGCCAGCGCCGGGTGCTCGACCAGGAGCGCTCCGCCAGCGGCAGCTTCGTGGACAAGGTGTTGCGCGAAGACAAGGACAAAGCCTTCCTCATCCACTTCGATCGCGAAGTCGAACTGCTGCAGGACCTCACCTCCTCGCGCCAGAAGCTGCAGGACGGTCTGCGCCTGCTGCAGATGTCGGCGCCCGACCAGGACCGTAGCAGCGGCGGCTCCAGTGGTGGCGGTGGTGGCTCCGGCGGCGGCTATCCCAACGGCGGACGCGGCTCAGGACGCGGCGGGTATTCGCACCATGGGGGCACGTTGCTCTACGATTCGGTCTATCTGGCTTCCGACGAGCTGATGCAGAAGCAGCACGGGCGCAAGGCGGTTATCGTTCTTACCGACGGCGTGGACCATGGCAGCAAGGTGAGCCTGGATCGCGCGATTGAATCGGCCCAGCGCGCCGACACCGTGGTGTACTCGATTCTGTTTGCCGACAAGGATGCCTATGGCAATAACGGAGGCTTTGGCAATGGAGGAGGCATGGGCGGCGGCCCCTATGGGGGACGCCGGGGAGGCGGTTATCCACCTCCGCGCCAACCGCAGCAGGACCACCCTGACGGCAAGAAAGTACTGGAGCGCCTCTCCAGGGAGACGGGTGGCCGCATGTTCGAGGTATCGAAGAAGCAGACCGTCGACCAGATCTACCAGCAGATCCAGGATGAACTGCGCAACCAGTACAACCTTGGCTACACTCCGGACCGCGCCGGTGATGGCTCGGAATACCACAAGATCCACGTGGTGACGAAGCAGAAAGACCTGGTGGTGCAGGCCAGGGACGGATACTACTCTCCCAGGCCCGCGCCGTCGAAGGCAGCAGAACAGCAGAACTAGCCGCGGCTAACCCTGCTGCCGCGCTCCTATTGCACGCCCTGGGCGTTCACATAGGCAGAATAGGAGCGATCGGTCCGCAGGATGTGCTCCGCCCACCAATCCTTGAGGAATTGGAGAACCGCGACGGAAGTTGTGTTCCGGCCCGCCTTCAGATCCTCTTCGAACTGGTGCACCCTGGCGACATATTTCTGATGTTCAGCATGGTGCTCGGTGAGTCCGGGAAAGTTCGTTTTCCGCAGCAACTCCTCTTCGGCTTGGAAGTGGGTCACGGTGTAGACAGCGAGCCGGCGCAAGGTATCCTGAACGATAGTCTGGCCCTTACCCTCCCGCATCGCCTCGTGGAGTTCGTTGATCAGCGCAAACAGCTTCTGATGCTGCTCGTCGATTCTTTTGACCCTTACGCTGTAGGTTTGGTCCCAGGTGATCAAAGACATGTTGGTGCTTCCTTACCGCACGCCATGTGCGGTCAGATGGGCAACATAGGAGCCATCCGTCCGCTTGATGTGCTCCGTCAGCCAGTCCTTGAGGAACCCCAGGACGGCGATGGAGCTTGCCAGCTTGCCGGCTTTCACATCCTCGACGAACTGATTCACCCGGGCGACAAATCTTTGATGTTCGGACTGGTGCGCGACGAGTCCGGGATAGCCGGCCTTCCGCAGCAATTCCTCTTCCGCCCGGAAGTGGGTCACCGTATACGTGGCGAGTTCGTGCACCGTGTCCTGCACCACCTCCTGGCCCTTGCCCTGCCGCATCGCCTCATGGAGTGAATTGATGAGCGAGAAAAGTTTCTGATGCTGTTCGTCGAGCCTTTTGACGCTCACTCTGTAAGATTGGTCCCAGGTTACAAGAGCCATCGCGGTCTTCTCCTCTGGCATTCTGATCGGAGCTGTAGACAACTCCCGGGAGTTTATCGGCACGACTGCCGAAAAAAGTGAACGCCAGCGGGCTACTGCACGCCCTGTGCATTCAGATAGGCAGCGTAGGAACGATCCGTCCGCAGGATGTGCTCCGCCAGCCAATTCTTGATGAATCCCAGAATGGCGATGGGACTTGCGTTTCGGCCGGCCTTCAGATCTTCGGTGAACTGGCTCACCTTTTCTATAAACTTCTGATGCTCAGCCTGGTGCGCGGCGAATCCCGGAAAATTGGTTTTCCGCAGCAACTCCTCCTCGGCCCGAAAGTGGGTCACGGTGTACATGGCGAGTTCGCCCAGCGTGTCCTCGACCACGGCCTTGCCTTTTCCCTGCCGCATCGCCTCATGCAGTGTGTTGAGCAGCGAAAACAGCTTCTGATGCTGCTCGTCCAGTTTCTTGACGCTCACGCTGTAGGATTGGTCCCAGGTTACTAAAGCCATATAAGTGCTCTCCTTCGGCCGCTCTGATCGCGGTGCGGTCTGCCGCGCAGGATTTATCGGCACCACAGTTGGAGAAAGTGAGTGTGCCGGCCTGTTTCTGCGACACTTTGTCCGCCTGCAGGCGCACCCCCGCCAAGTTGTCCCAACCATCGCGGCAATAGCTTAAGTTTTCAGCGATTTAGCGTGGCAGCAGAGTTGCTGTTCTATGAGCAACATCAGCAACCATGAGGATGGCAAATGCTGCAACTCAATCGTAAGAAATGTGTTCTGCTGCTGGTCGGCCTGCTGCTGGTTACTTCCGTACTGGCGGCAGCGGACGACTCCAAACTGGCGCCCGAACTCCGGGGCCGCACCTCATCCGCGCCGGTGCAGGTGATCGTCCAGTATTCGCAGCAGCCCTGCTCTGGAGTCGTATGCATCCTGCAACTGGTGGGCAATGTGGTGTCGTCGCTGCCGCTGCTTAACGCCGTTGTCACCTCGGTCGACAACACTGGCCTGGCAAATCTGGCGAACGATCCCAACGTGATCTATGTAAGCCCGGACCGGCCGGTGAACATGATGCTGAGCAACGCCGCGCCGGCCATCAACGCGCCGGCGGCATGGGAGGCGGGCGACACCGGCAGCGGCATCAGCGTGGCGGTGGTGGATAGCGGCATCAACGGCTCGCCCGACCTGAACGGCGGATTGCTGGGCTTGAGCCGCGTGGTCTACAGCCAGAACTTCGTCGCCGGTTCTTCGACGGCGGCCGACCAGTATGGGCACGGCACGCACGTCGCCGGGTTGGTTGCCGGCGATGGCGCCAGTTCCACCGGGCCAAGCTATTTCCGTACCTTCAAAGGCATCGCTCCTTCCGCCAAGCTGGTCAACCTGCGCGTGCTGGACGCCAACGGGGCCGGCACCGACAGCGCCGTCATTGCCGCCATCTCGCAGGCAATCAATCTGAAGTCGGTGTACAACATCCGCGTGTTGAACCTCTCGCTGGGCCGTCCGGTGATGGAATCCTACCGGCAGGACCCGCTCTGCCAGGCGGTGGAGAAGGCGTGGAAAGCCGGCATTGTGGTGGTGGTTTCCGCCGGCAACTACGGGCGCTACGACGGCGCCAACAATAACGGTTATGGCACCATCACCTCGCCGGGCAACGATCCCTACGTGATCACCGTGGGCGCGATGAAGCCCATGGGCACACCGGATCGCACCGACGATCTGATCGCCACCTACAGCTCCAAGGGACCGACCTCGTTCGACCATTTCGTGAAGCCGGACGTGGTCGCGCCCGGCAACCTGCTGGTCTCGCTCTCCACCAACGCCACGCTGGAGAATGAATATCCCGCCAGCAAGGTTCCCTACAGCTACTACCAGAACAGCGGGACTTCCGCCGACGGTCCTTACTTCACCCTGAGCGGCACCAGCATGGCCGCGGGCGTGGTGAGCGGCGCTGTCGCCGACCTCTTGCAGGCGCAGCCCAAGCTCACTCCTGACCAGGTGAAGGCGCGGCTGATGAAGACCGCGTACAAGACTTTCCCGCAGTACAGCACCTACACCGATCCCGACAGCGGGATTTCTTATACCGATCAGTACGACATCTTCACCGTGGGCGCGGGCTACATCGATCTCGCCGCAGCGCTGGCCAGCAAGGACGTGGCCACGGGCACGGCCATGTCGCCCAGCGCCACCTACGATCCGACCACCGGCAATGTTTACCTGGTCAAGGATTCCTCCGCGGTCTGGGGAGGCTCGGCCGTCTGGGGCGGCTCCGCGGTGTGGGGCGGTTCCGTGTTCGTCGACCCCAACTCCGCCGTGTGGGGTGGCAGCGCCGTCTGGGGAGGTTCGGCGGTCTGGGGTGGAAGCACCGACAGTGGCTTCAGCGCGGTATGGGGCGGAAGCGCGGTATGGGGCGGAAGCGCAGTGTGGGGCGGCAGCGCTGTGTGGGGCGGTTCCGCGGTTTGGGGCGGCATCTTCGCCGCGGCGGGAGAGAAATAGACCGCAGGCTCTTTTCTTGAAGACCGGCACTTTCTTGAGACGCAGCCAGGCTGCGTCTCTTTTTTTCTGGGTAATGGCTGGCCCCCCACCAGCCCAAGGCCGCGGAAGAACCGCATCCGCTACAATGATGCCCTGCTGGGGGAGCACGGATCGGCAATCCACTGATGTGTTGAGACCCGGTTGGGAGTGTGTTCATGATGAGCAGGTCTTGGTTCAGATTCGGCTGGCTGGTGGCGCTTGGGATTGTGGCGTCCGCAGCGGCCGCACAGACTTCGCCGCAGACGCCCGACATCGGCGCGAAATACGAACCCCCGGCGGCAGCCTTGGACTACGTCAAGCGCGAGGTGATGATCCCCATGCGCGATGGCGTGAAGCTGCACACGGTCATCGTCATGCCCAAGGGAGCCAAGCATGCGCCCATCATCCTTACGCGGACTCCCTACCACGCGTCGAAACGGGCTGAGCGCATGCTCTCGACGCACATGCTGGCCATCCTGCCGCAGGGCGATGAGGTGTTCGTCGCCGAGGGCTACATCCGCGTCTTCCAGGACGTCCGCGGCAAGTACGATTCCGAAGGCGAGTACTTCATGACCCGTCCCTTGCGGGGGCCGCTCAACTCCAGCACGACTGACAATTCCACCGACGCGTATGACACCATCGATTGGCTGGTGAAGAACGTGCCCGAATCCAACGGCAAGGTGGGAATGCTGGGCAGCTCATACGAAGGCTTCACGGTGGTGATGGCGCTGGTGAATCCTCATCCGGCGCTGAAGGTGGCCGCGCCCATGAGCCCGATGGTCGATGGCTGGATGGGCGATGACTGGTTCCACTTCGGCGCCTTCCGCCAATCCAACTTTGACTATTTCACCTTGCAGACCACGCAGAAAAGTGAGGGAGACCGCGTCGTCCGCTCCGGATACGACGACTATGAAAACTTTCGCCGCGCCGGCTCGGCCGGCGATTTTGCCAAAGCCGCGGGCCTGGATCAACTGCCCTGGTGGCGCAAGATCGAAGAGCATCCGGCATACGACGCGTTCTGGCAAGAGCAGGCGCTCGATAAGATCATGGCCGCGCAGCCACTGAAAGTGCCGACCATGTGGATTCAGGGCTTGTGGGACCAGGAAGACATGTGGGGTGCGATCCACTGCTATCTGGCGATCGAGCCGAAGGACCGCGCCAACGACATGAACTTTCTGGTGATGGGTCCGTGGCGCCACAGCGGCGTCAATTACGACGGCTCGTCGCTGGGCCCGCTCAAATGGGAGGGTGACACGGCGCTGCAATTCCGTCGCGACGTTCTCGACCCGTTCTTCGATCAGTATCTGAAGGATGGCGCGCCCAGGGCGGACACGCCGCCGGTGCTGATCTACAACACCGGCGAGAATCACTGGGACCGCCTGAAATCCTGGCCGCTGGCCTGTGAGAGCGGCTGCCCGTCCCGCTCCCGTCATCTTTATTTAACCGCGGGCTCTGGCCTGTCGTTCGCCGAGCCAACGGAGCGCGACCCAAAAGCGACTGCCGGCTATGACGAATACGTCTCCGATCCGGCCAAGCCCGTGCCTTATCAGCCGCGCCCGGTACGCCTTGACGACCACGATGCCTGGGGGCGATGGCTCCTTGTCGATCAGCGCATGGTCGCCGACCGCCCCGATGTGCTGGCGTATTCCACGCCGCCTCTCACGGAACCGCTGCGCATCAGTGGCGCACCGGTGGTGAACCTGGTCGCCTCCACCAGCGGTACGGACAGTGACTGGGTGGTCAAGTTGATCGACGTCTATCCCGACGAAGTCCCGAGCCAGCCGGAGCTGGGCGGTTATCAACTGGGCATCGCCATGGACATCTTCCGTGGCCGTTACCGCGAGAGTTTCGAGACGCCGAAGGCGATCGTCTCCTACACGCCGCTGGCTTATAAGTTCATCCTGCCGACGGCCGATCACGTGTTCCTGCCCGGCCACAGGATCATGGTGCAGGTGCAGTCGAGCTGGTTCCCGCTCTACGATCGCAACCCGCAGACTTTCGTGCCCAACATCTTCTTCGCCAAAGCGGAGGACTATATAAAGGCGACCCAGCGTGTCTATCACGCCGTGGGCGCAGCCAGCTTTATCGACTTGCCGGTGGTTCCGGCCAGGTAGCGTCATGGCTCCTCAGCCCCGTCCAACAACGCTTCCGCACGCCGGCAAGCCGCTCATCAGCGAGAAGGCGGAGCGCTTCACCGAGTCGGTGATCCGCGACATGACACGGCAGGCGCACCTCTACGGGGCCATCAATCTGGCGCAGGGATTCCCCGACTTCCCGGCCCCGGCGGAGATCAAGCGGGCGGCGCAGGAGGCCATCGCCGCGGACATCAATCAGTACGCCATCACCTGGGGCGCCCGCTCGCTGCGCCACGCCATCGCCGCCAAGATGAAAAAGTGGCAGGGCCTGGACATCGATCCCGAGGCCGAGATCACGGTCTGCTGCGGCTCGACCGAGGCCATGATCGCGTCGCTGCTGGCCATCACCAACGCCGGCGACGAGATCGTCGTTTTCGAGCCGTTCTACGAGAACTACGGCCCCGACGCCATTCTCTCCGGCGCACGCCCGCGCTTCGTCACGCTGCATCCGCCCGCGGATCCGGCAGGAGAATGGCGTTTCGACGAGCGCGAGCTGCGCGCGGCCTTTGGTCCGCGGACCAAGGCCATCATCCTGAACACGCCCAACAACCCCATCGGCAAGGTCTTCACGCGCGGCGAGCTGGAATTCATCCGCGAGCTGTGCGTGGAATTCGGCGCTCTGGCAATCACCGACGAGATCTACGAGCACATCCTCTACGACGGCGCGCGGCACGTTCCCATGGCCACGCTCGACGGCATGCGCGAGCGCACCATCACCATCAACGGCATGTCCAAGACCTACAGCGTGACCGGCTGGCGGGTGGGCTGGGCGGTAGCCACGCCAGTGCTGACCAACGCCATCCGCAAGGTACACGACTTCCTGACCGTGGGCGCGCCGGCGCCGTTACAGGAGGCGGGCGCGACCGCGCTGAGCTTTCCGGATAGTTATTACGAAGGGCTTGCGACAGCGTATCGCGCGCGCCGCGACCGGTTGTTGCCGGCGCTGCGCCAGGCAGGATTTAAGACCTTCGTTCCGCGCGGCGCGTACTACATCATGACCGACATCGGCGGATTCGACTTTCCCGACGACGTGAGCTTCGCGCGGCACCTGGTGAAAGAGATCGGTGTGGCCTCGGTGCCGGGTTCCAGTTTCTACAGCCGTCCGGAACTGGGTGCGCGCCAAGTGCGCTTTGCCTTCTGCAAGACCGACACAACGCTGGACGAAGCCGCACGCCGGCTGCTGAAACTGCGCAAAGGCTAGACGCAAAAAACACAGAGGGTGCAAACTGGTTTGAAGGTGTCATCCTTCGCGAGCCGAAGGCGAGCGGACTCACCGCCAGGCTGGGTGGCGCACACCACATCGTCGGATTCTCCCGCCTCCTTTTTGGTCGGCGGTAGAATGACATTCAAGCAGCTCATGTGTTTCGCCAAACTCCCCAAGCTCGAGCTGCACGCCGGAAAAAAAGCGCTGGATCGCAGTGCGACCCAGCGCCCGGGACTGCAAAAGCGCTTCCTAGAACACGAATCGCAGCGACAGTTGCAACTGCCGCGGATCGCCCTCGCCCTGCCGAATGAAACCGTCGAAGTCGAACAAGGCGGTCGTGGTCAGCGGGTTCACCAGGTTGCGGTAATTGGTGGTGTTGAACATCTCCGCCGTGGGAGTGAGCGCGTAGCGGTCGCCGAATCTGAACGGCCGCGAGACTCGCCAATCCCAGGAGATGTACTCGTTGTTCTTCCAGGTGGAGTTTCGGCACCCCGGCGGGGGGATGAAAACTGGCGCCGCGGCCGTGGGACTTGTGGTGCAGAACCCCGGCGTGATGGGCTCGGGTGAGTGCGCCTGCAACCGTGTGTTCACGATGAAATGGTGCGGAAGCTCGGCGTAGCTGTAAAGATTGAATTTGTGGCGCTCGTCGCGGTCGGAGAAGGAATAGGCCGCCGCGCCATTGGGCGAGGTATCAACCACGGCGCCACCCACAAACGCCGTGTTGAAGATGCGCCGGTCGGTGAACGGATCGCGCTCGTTGGAGTCGTTGTCCAGGTCCTCTGACAGCACATAGTTCCACTCCAACTGCCAGTGGTTGCTCATGCGTTTTCTCATTCCGATGGTCATCCCGCGGTACAGGGATTTGGCCTCGCTCTCGGTGATGAACAGCGAGCTGAGGAAGGGAAACTGGCCCGCCGGCTGCACTTTTCCATTGAAGAAAAATGGGGCGGCTTCCGCTTCAACAAAATCGGTGAGGTGGACAGCTTTGGACCAGTTGAGGTCCACGTAGGCGGTCCAACTGGGGTGGATCTCCTGCTCGTAAGCGAAGTCGCCGGTGTAGATGCGGGGGTTGGCGTAATCCTTGGAGAACGCGTGCACGCCCGATCCCGGCTGGATGCCTGGGGCGCCGCCCGGAGGGGCGAAAGCGTTGGGCCAGGCCGGGGGCGCCAGCCCTCCGCCCGCCTGGATTTGCGAGTCGGTGAATAGCTGGAACTGCTGCACACCATTGGTGGTGATCGAGCTGACCTGGGTCAGCATGTTCTGGTGGGCGTTGTAAATGCCCGCGCTCAGGCGCAGCACTGACTTCTGGTTGCCGCGCACGTCCCACGCGATCCCCAGCCTGGGCTGGAACTCCTTCTTCTGGTTGTGCAGCGTCCCGTCCGAGGGGAAATTCGGGTTGCTCAGATACTGCCCGTAGGCCGTCTGCGCCGGTGGAACCACAGTGCCGGGGAATATCTGGGCTTCCCAGCGCAGGCCGTAGTTCACCGTCAGGTTGCGGGTGACCTGCCACTTGTCCTGAACGAACATCGCCAGGTCCTGGTTGGTAATGCTGGAAGCCCCGGGCGGAATGTTGAGCAGCCCGGTCGGGATCCCATCCTGGTCATAGTAGAGAAGCGGTCCGACCACCGAAGTTGTTGCTGGGCAGGCGGTGGGCAGAGTTACGAAGGTATCGATACTGAAGCTGGCGTTGGCGCACTCCACCGTGTTCGGCCCGAAGCCGCCAGCCGCCGCCGGGGAGGCGTAGCGCAGGAACCCGTCCACACTGTCGAACAGGTAGCGGCCGGTGAAGAATCCGCGGAAGGTCTGGGCATTCAGGCTGTGGATCCACTCGCCGCCGAACTTGATGTCGTGTTTCCCGCGCACGATGGAGAAGTTGTCGCGGAGCTGGGTGCGCCAAAAGGTCTCATCTACGTTGGGTTCGAGGAAAAAGGGATTGCCGAAACGGAAGCTGGGGCTGAAGCCGGCGCCGGTGTCGGCCGGAATGTTGGAAGGCGTGGCCGAGCGCGGCCGGGTCTCGCGTCCGTACGTGAAGTGGAACTCATTCACCTTGGTGGGGGACACGGTGGTAAAGAAATTTGCGTTGATGGCCTGAATCTTCGACGGGCCCTCGATGCCGTTGGCCGAATCGCCGTAGGTTGGGACGTCGAAGGTCTGGTTAGTGTTCTTGGAATAGTCGAAGTTATAGGACACCTCGAGCTTGTTCCGGGGGGAGACATTCCAGTCAAACTTGCCCAGGGCGGCGCTGTTGCGGATGGGATGCTGGACCGGAAGACCCTCGGCCTGGTTGCGATCCGCCTGCATGAAAGTGATGAGCGCCAGGCGCTGGCAATCGGGATTGGCGTTGATCAGGCTCTCGTTCGCCTGCACCGTGGGCGCGGACACGGGGCAGGGCGTGCTGCCGATGGGTGCGCTCAGGTTGGCGCGCGTCAGGGCGGCGATGATCTGCTCGAAGGCGCCGAAGAAGAACATCTTGTCCTTCACGATGGGACCGCCGATGGTGCCGCCGAACTGCTCGCGGCTGAAGCCGTTGAGCGGCTGGCCGTCCGAGGTGTCGGAACTCAGCGCTTTCAGCCGCTGGAACTCGTAGAGGCTCCCGTGCAGGTTGTTGGTCCCCGATTTGGTGATGACGTTGACCACGCCGCCAGCGGTACGTCCGAATTCCGCGCTGGCCCCGCTGGCGATCACCTGGAATTCCTGCACCGCGTCCAGGGTGATGTCGATGGCGGCGCGCTGCCCGCCCATCTGCTCGCCGAAGAAGCCGTTGTTGTAGTCGCCGCCATCCAGGCTGACGTTGTTGAAGATGCCGCGCTGCCCGTTGAAGTTGATCTCATCGCCGTCCGGCCCCTGCACGATACTGACGCCAGGGGTCAGGGTGAGGAAGTCCTCAAATTTCCTGCCCAGGATGGGAGTGTTGCTCACCGTGGTCTGGTTCAGGGTGGTGGCGGATTCGCTGTCGGTGGTGTCGATGGGCGGCGTTTCCGTCACCACAATGCGTTCCGCCGTCGCGGAAACCTTGAGGTTGAAAGTCAGGTTGATGGCCTGCCCCACTGTTAGGTTCAAGTTCTCCTGCACGACGGTGGAAAAGCCGGAGTGGGAGATGGTCAGGGTGTAGCGGCCGGGCTGCAAGGCCAGGAAGATGAAGCGCCCGCTCGCGTCGGTGTTCTGGCTGGCGGTGAAGTTGGTGTCCGGGTTCTTGGCCTCGACGCCGGCGCCTTGCATCACCGCGCCCGACTGGTCGAAGACCGTCCCCTGGATCACGCCGGTAGTGATTTGTGTTTGGGCAAAACCTGCGGCGGCTAATGCCAGAACGACGAGACACAACCCAGCGGCTAAAGCTGCTTTCATGACGTGCCTCCCTGTAAACGCCCAGCACTCCCTTTTGCAAACATGGGAGTGGCGAAGTTGTGGTTGTCCCTGCCGCTCTCGTGGCGGTCTCGGGAGGATTGATTTTCGACTGAAAATTGCCGGGGATTATAGACAGCTTTACGAATCTTGCAAGCGAGAAGTTGCCGATGGTTACGATCGACGGCGCAGTGGGATCGCTCAAGGGTCCACGGATTGCCCAGCGTTTGGACGTGGTGCAAAGAATCTGGCGGCGCCGACGGTGACCGCCGCTGCCGCATACGCGATCGCAAAGTGCACGGACAGCCGCGAGGGCTCGCTCCAGGGAAGCACGAATGTGCCCTGCGCCGCCGGGGAATGGATCACGCCAAACAGCGACAGCAGCGCGCCGCATAGCAGGAAGAAGGCGCTGCGCAGGTAGCGGCGGTCGATCAGCTCCGCCGTGGCCGCGCCCCACAACACCGCCGAAACGATGAACCCGTTGCCCAGCAGGTTGACCGCACGCAGCGATTCTCCCGCCTCGCCTGTGAGCTTCGCTAGGCTGCTGCCCGCGGCGCCCAATGCCGAATTCGTCTGGATCGCGATGAGGAACGCCAGCGAGGGCAACACCGCGATGCCGACCGCCGCGCTGTGCCGGTGCGGGCTGGCGAGGAACGCCTGCCCGATGACCTCGATGCCGATGTACACCAGAATGGGCGCCACCGCCGCCGCCGGGATCCAATCCACGAACCAGGGCAGATAGCCGACGATGCCCCCCAAGCCGATGAACAGCGCGGTGGCGATGGCGTATCCCGCGCGCGCTCCCATGGCCTTGTAAGCGGGATGGCCGATATAGGGCGTGCTCTCGACCACGCCTCCGCACAGGCCCGCCGCCAGGGTACAGAAGCCCTCGGTCAGGAGGATGGCGCGGGT
>Ga0181530_10001532_pt1 | contig 28972 bp, 26 predicted proteins | sample PEATcosm2014_Bin_42_FD_119769 | JGI IMG/M metagenome (GOLD analysis project Ga0181530, IMG submission 119769) | Peatland microbial communities from MTU Mesocosm Facility, Houghton, MI, USA - PEATcosm2014_Bin10_60_metaG | ecosystem: Environmental > Terrestrial > Soil > Wetlands > Peat | place... | reverse complement strand
CGGCCGGCCACCCACGACTTGCTATGCCGTGCGCTGCAAAGTCGCGGGTCACCGGGTCAAGCCCGGTGATGACACATTGGGGCAGACCGTCGGCCAAACCACTTAAGTTAGCGCCTATGGGGCGCAGGCCCGCCATGACGCATTGGGCGGGACCCGTGCGTTATCTGGCGCGGCAATTGTTGGGCGTCGCCTTACTCGTGCAGAATGGCCACGGCGAAGCCTCGCGCGGCGGCTTCCGCCAGCGCGGAGCGAAACGCCGCGAACGCGGCTTCGGCATCGTCCCCCAGCGGTTCCATCGCCGCATCGATCGTGCTGCCGAAGTGTTGCAACACCGCATGCAGGTGCGGCACCAGCGACGCCTCGAAATAGCCCAGGCGCCAGGTGCCCGGACGCGCGGTGAGCAGCAGTTGCGGCGAGCCGGTGAACGCCAGATTGGGCAGCAAGTTGCTGGTGCCGGTAAAGCGTTCGATCGTCTCGAAGACCTTGGCGAATGCGTCGACGCCCAAACCCACTTGCGTCCAGCGGCCGCCGCGCTCGCGGATCGCGGCAATCACCGCCTCGGGCGTGGCCGCCGCGGTTCCTCGCGTGGCGGCCGGTGGCAACGCTGCCTCATTCACGACGTAGAATGTGAACCTCACCCGGGCGCCTCATCGTCGAGCAGGAACAGCGGGAGATAGTCGGAGGTGGCGCGGCAGGCCATGCCTTTGTCCCGGCCGAGCTTCGCCAGCATCATGCCGCCGAGGCAGATGAAGCCCTGCGGCAGCAGACGGACGTCACCGGCGCGGGCCTCGTCCTGATGCGCGGCGACGCGTTGCGCCAACGCAAGGTTCCAGGCGCGTGCGTCGCGGGCTTCGACGGCGGCGAGGCCACGCACCGACGGCAGCAGGAACAGCCGGTCTTCCTTGGTGGCATTGTCGGTCTCGCAGGCCGCCGCAACGGCATCGAGCGCCGCGTGATCGAGCGGCGCGCCGGAAACATACGGCAGCAGCGCCGCGAGATACCGGGCCAACGCCGCGTGCTCGGGATACGGAGGGTTGCGATATTGCCAAGGTTGCAGGCCCGCGATGCGGCCGCGATCGTCTTGCGTGCCGAAACTGGCGATGACGTTGATGTGCATTTCGGCTTCGCAGGGACTGCGATGCGTTGCCGGGTCCGGTGGTTGCCGGGCCGCCAGGTCACGGCTGAGATGCAGGGCCGCTTGACGGAAGCACTGGCGGATCTCGGTCCGGTCGGACTCCAGCGCGTACAGCAGCAGGGCAAGGTCGAGTGACAGGCGGCCGGCACTGGCGTCGAGGCTGCTCTGCGCGGGTTCGTTCAGCACGTCTGCCAACAGCTCACGGGTGAACGCGGCGCTTTGCTGAGCGCGGAGTTCCGCTATCTGGTTCAGTTCAAGCATCGGCTCACCCTAACTGTATCGCTATGTCTTGTGGTAGACTCCGTTATCAGGGCAAGGGCCGGCCCAACTGGTGCCGTCCCGCTGCTGGTTCAGCACCAGGCCGTGAACGAAAGGCGGAGGACGCAACAGGATCGCTTTTGTCATCCTTCGGGCGTGCGAGATAGCCGCGGCGTCTGAACTGTCGGAGTTAAGCACTTCGTTGAGCGAGTTCAGCACCCATATCGTGCTCATCTGTGCGCCCTTTTGCGCATTTGTCGACAGCTCCGCGTTCAATCCTTTTGCTTCCACGATGCAGTAGGTGTCCGCCGCGGGCGAATACCAGAGCTGATCGATACCGCCGCCTGGAGCGAATGTCCACAGTATCTGATAGTCAGTGCCGACCTTCGCTGCGATGTAATTTTGTACCATATAAAATGTGGCAGCACGTTCGCCCTTTGCTTCCGTGATTTGCGCCTGGTTGGTCCCCTGCTCCTGGAGACGCTTTTCGTACTTTGCCTGATAAGCCGTAAGCGCAGCCAAATGCTCCGTCAGCTTAGCCTCGTCTATCCGACCCGCTATGAGCGCTGCCTCCGCCGCGCAGGTCACGACCGGCGAAGCGGTCAGTCGCGTTATCTTGTTGGGGCGGCCGGGTTGGATTCGCCGGGTCGGGATGGATTGCGGAGGGGGCGGCAGGCTATTGTTGCTGTTGCTGTTGCTGTTAATATTAATATTATCTTTATTGTCGGTATCGTTAGGATCGCCGGGGTCGTAACTCGAACTGCTCTGGTTGTTGTGGAGACCCCAACCGTTCAGGGTGTCATCACCCTCACCCTCGTCCTCGTTTTTGTAGCTGTGTATGCTGCTGTTTGTATTATTATTGAATGTTGTGTTAATCCCATGGCCGACGTTGCTGATGCCCAAATTGGCATTGGGATGTGGGATATTCGAGCTAGAATCCATATCGACGTCGTCTTTGTCGTGCTTCGTGTCATCGTGTATGCTATTGTTGCTTGCGTTGGAGTCGTTGTTGAAGCTGTAGATGTCATTAGGGATATTGAAGCTGTTTACAGAGCTGCCGAAAGGGTTGCCGAAGCTATTAAAGCCGGAGCCGGCAGAGTTGTTGTCAGCCATATCGGTGTCGCCGGAGGTGTTGTTATTATTATTATTATTATTCCCGTTCTGGTTGTCATTCATGCCACCGTTGCCGCCGGCACCGGCATTGCCGACATGGGGTACAGGATAGGGATTGAATTGTAACGCTCGTTGCTCCCGGTTGCGTCGCGCTCTGTCAAAGGCCGTCAGCTTTTTCGGCATGATCAGCCTCGCTCATCGGAATGTCCGCCGGCGTCCGGCCAACCGGCATGATCGGCAAGGATCAGCAGCTCTTCCCACACGCGATGCGGCAGATGCTCCAGCAAATCATCCAACCGGTCGTCGGCCGGAATCGATGGATCTTCCAGAATCGCCCTGACCCGTGGATGGTCGTCGAAATCCGGCCCGAACTCGAACATCAGCATCGTGAAGTGTTGCAGCGCATCGTCGTCACGCATGCCGTATGCCTCGGCACGGTCGAATGCATGGGCGACACGATCCCGCAGACGGTCCGCCGGCAGTCCCGCAACGGCTTCGGCACGCTCGGCGCGCAGCAACTCGGCCGTCTCGTTTATGAAACGGTCCCGGAACAACCGGGCGAATACAGCCATCTGATCGTCGCGGATGACCAGCATCGGGACGCAACTCCGATCAAGCCAGGCGCGGCTTGGATGACAATCGTCCAGTCGTAGCAAACGGCCCGGCAACGAACAAGTCGGGAAAGCGCCAGAGACAGGGCAATCGCATTTGGCCGCACTGGACCATTCGTCACAGTGCGCCCCGGGTCAAGCGCCCGGGAGCGCACCATGACGAGACGACGGTCGCAGCGCAGGACCACAAGTGCGATTGCCTGGCGCCAGAGAGGCTAACCGGCCCCGACCCCGCGCATCCGATCGCACTGTGCCTTGCGACGGCGTGTGCAGACTTCCGCTCGGGCAGTGGTCCACTCCACGCAAGCGCCAAAGGTCCGCTGCCGGGCCACGCCTGGCGTTCCCGCACCCATGCATCCGGCTACACTGTTGCCGGTTCGGCCGCACCGCGCGCCCGCGGCCCCGACCCACGCCCGACATGCCGGCAAACGGAGGCGGTCATGGACCTGTTCATCTTCGCCCACTTCCACGCCCATGCCGGCCGCGACGGCGCCGTCGCGGCGGCGTTGCGCGAGGTCATCGGCCCGACCCGCGAAGAGCCCGGTTGCCTGGCGATCGCGGCCTATCGTTCCGTGCGGGATCCGCTGCTGTTCTACATCCACTCGCGTTGGACCGATGCAGCGGCATTCGAGAGCCACGCGCAGCAGGTGCATACGGTGCGTTTCATCGAACGGGTGCGGATGCTGGTCGATCACGAGCTCGATGTCGTGCGCACGCGGCCGATTGATCAGCCAACGTCGCAGGTCGCGCCACCCTGACAGCCGGCCCAACGGCCGGCACGCCGGTCGAACGTAACCCGGCCGGCGCTGCGGCCTGCGATGCGCCGCCGCCGGGCCGCCCGATCAGAACGGCAGAAGAATATCCATCACCTGCTGGCCCCAACGCGGGGTCTGGATGTCGGTGAGCTGCCCGCGTCCGCCGTACTCGATCCGCGCTTCGGCGATTTGATTGCTCTGCACCGTGTTTTCCGACGTGATGTCCTGCGTCCGGATCACGCCGGTCACCTGGATCTGACGCAGCTCATCGTTGACGCGGAACTCCTGGCGCGCCGCCACCACCAGGTTGCCGTTCGGCAGCACCTGCGTCACCACGCCGGCCACCGACAGCGTCACCGCCTCGTTGCGCTGGATCTGCCCGGTGCCGACGTTGTTGTTGCCGCTGCTGATCGACATCAGCTTGGACGGATCGACGATGGTCTTGGGCAGCAGCGCCTCCAGGCCGAAGAAGTTCGGCATGCCGGCGGATTCCCCGCTGGTGCGCGTCGCCGAGGTCACGTTGTTCAAGGTCGCGGCGTCGTTCATGTTCACCACGATGGTGATCACGTCGCCGACCTGCGCCGCGCGCTGGTCCTTGAAGAAGGCGCGCGAGCCGGAGCGCCAAAGCGCGTCGGGCTCGTTCGGCGGCGGCTGGCGCGCCGGCATCGGCAGGCTCATCGGCCGCCACTTCGGATCCTTCGTCGGATCGGAGCTTGCGGTCATCTCCGGCGGCCGGCCGACTTCCGACAGCTTGGTCAGTGCGCCGCAGCCCGACAGCAGCAGCCCGAGGCTCAGCAGACCCAGCCGTGACCGGCGCATGCCAAAAGCCCGGGAGATCAGGCTGCGGCTGCTGATCGTTGGTCGCGTCATGCCGCGAGGACCAGCCGCCGCCGGTTTCATTGCACCGACCCCTCGGTGGCGCGCGCCGCGGTGGAAATCGGCGTGCTGTCGGGGGTGACGCGCACCCGCCCGGGGCCGATCACCTCGGCTGCCACCACCGCATGCGACGACGGGTTCAGCACGCGGATGCGCTCGCCGGTCGCGCCCGATTCCATGGCCACGCCCTGCGCGAGCACTGACAGGCCCGGCGATTGCAGTTGCATCTGCACGTTGGAGCCGCGCTGCACCAGCGAGGGACGCATCACGTCGGCAACCGCGAACGGCTGACCGGCGGCGATGGGGTGGCGAAGCTGCAAGCCGATCGCGTCGCTCGCCACGTGCAGCACTTCGCTGTGCACCATGGCCACGTGCACCCGCGCCAGGCGCACGTCGTCCGCCCGCACCACGGTGCCGGCGGCGAGCCGGGCGACGGCGACCGGCAGCTCGATCGTGTCATCCACCTGGCCGGCCAGGCGCAGGTTGATCGGCTCCATGCCATCGCCGGTCACCGACAGCACGGCGCTGAAGCGGCCGTCGCCGGCTGCGTAATCCAACTCGGTCGCGAGCGCCTGCGGGCGGGCTTCGACCGGCACCATCGGCGGGGTGAATCCCGGCAACTCGATCTCGCAATCGGGCGAAGCGCCGGCGGCGACCAGCGCGGCCTTCGCCGCCTTCAGCACGTCCTCGCGCGGCAGCAGGCGCCCGGCCCGCTCCAGCACGGCGCGTTCGGCCGCCGAGGCGGGCCGCCAATCCACGCCGAACTGGCGCGCGATGGCGGCAAGCTGCGGCGCTTCAACGACGATGCTGCCGCCGGGGCCCGGTGCCGTCCCCAGCACGCGGTCGGCGTTGGCCCCCGCATCGTCGAACAAATCCGACAGGCGAACCACCGGGGCGTGCAGCATGGTCGCGGTGCGCAGGCTGGCCGCGCGCGCCTCGAAGGCAAATGCCCCCGCCACCAGCACGCCGGCCAGCACCACCCCGGCCAACATCGAAGTCGTCAACAACAGGACTGTGAAAAGCCGTAACGGTCGCATGGCATCACCGCAGGTTGGTCAGCGTGGAGAGCATGTCGTCGCTCGTGGTGATCACCTTGCTGTTCATCTCGTACGCGCGCTGCGCACTGATCAGGTTGGTGATCTCGGTCACGACATTCACGTTCGACGTCTCGATGAAGCCTTGCATCACGGTGCCGAAGCCCGTCGTCGCGGGATTGCCGGTGACCGGCTGGCCGGACGCGGCGGTTTGCAAGTACATGTTGTCCCCCTGTGCCTCCAGGCCGGCGTCGTTGGGGAAAATCGCAAGCTGCAACTGCCCCACCGTCTGCGGCGCGGTCTGTCCGGCGATGGTCGCCTGCACCTGGCCCGACGTGTTGATCGTGATGCCGGTGGCCGTGGTCGGAACCTGGATGCCGGGCTGCACGATGTAGCCGTCGGCGGTAACGATCGTGCCGGTCGCCGACAGCCCGAACGTGCCGTCCCGCGTGTAGGCCGTCTCGCCGTCCGGCAGCGTGACCTGGAAGAAGCCGCTGCCCTGGATCGCCAGGTCCAGCGTATTCGACGTCTGCTGGAGATTGCCTTGCTCGTCGATGCGATAGATCGCCGCGGTTTTCACGCCCAACCCGACCTGCGCGCCGGACGGCACGATGGACCCCGAATCGGAACTGTTCGATCCGACCCGGCGCAGATTCTGGTAGATCAGGTCCTGAAACTCCGCCCGCTGCCGCTTGAAACCGGTCGTCGTCATATTGGCCAGGTTGTTGGAAATGACCTCCACGTTGGTCTGTTGTGCCTGCATTCCGGTAGCGGCAATGTCCAGCGCGCGCATGCGTCGTCTCTCTGTTGCTTAGGCCGAGCTATCGCTCGACGGGTGCGTTCTCTGCCGCGGCATGGGTCAGGCCGACTGCTGCGGCAGCAGCTTGTCGATCGAGTTTTGCTGACGATCGGACTCGGCCTGCACGAATTGCGCCAGGAATTCGAACGTCCGCTGGCCGTCCATCATGCGGGTCACTTCCAGCACCGGCTGCACGTTCGATTCCTCCACCGCGCCTTGCTCAAGCGCGGGTGACGCGACCGGCGCGGTGGTCGAGCGGCTGAGGAACAGCGTGCTGCCCTCGGCACTGAGCAACATCGGATCGCTGGGCTGCACCACGCCGATCTTGGCGAGCTGGCCGTTCTCGCTCGATACCGTCCCGTCGCCGGCAACGCTGATGCGCGTGTCGGTCGGCGCGAGCTGGATCGGCTGCCCGTTGCTGTCCAGCACGGCATTGCCGGCGCTGTCCGCGACGGTGCCGCTCGGCATCAGGCTGAACCGTCCGTCGCGCGTCAGCCGCGGGCCGGCCGGGGTGCTGACGGTGAAATAACCGTTGCCGGTCAGCGCCAGGTCGAGTGGATTGCCGGTGTGGGTGATCGTGCCGGCCTGCTGCTCGCGCCAGGTCGCACGGTCCTGGGTATAGGCGATCGGGCTGCCCCCCGCCGGCGTGGCGCCGCCGCTCTGGCGGCTCAGCCAGTCGCTGAACTGCACCCGTTCCGCCTTGTATCCGGGCGTGTTGGCGTTGGCGAGGTTGTCGGCAACGACATCCAGCGCGCGTTGCTGCGCGACGAGGCGGGAGGTGGCGACGCTGCTGGCGATGTCCATGGCGGACGAACAGCAAGCCGCGTACCAACCTCTCCCGTGCTGCGCGCGGGAGAGGTCGGCGCGCAGCGCCGGGTGAGGGTGATCGGGTCGGCACGCAGCATTTAAACGCCGCCTGCCGACCCGATCACCCTCGGTGCTGACGCACCGCGACCTTTCCCGCGATACGGCAGAGGTTATTCACCCGGCATCTTTCGCCGTCCGGCCGATCCTGCCCGGCACGGGAAAGGATTCTTTAACCCCATACTGTCAGCGTGCAGCCGCCAAGGAGCGGATATGAGCGGTGCTGTCGCAGCGGAGCAGGACAAGGAGGTGTCGGCCGAGGCGGAAAAGCCATCCGGCAAACGGCGGCTCATCCTGCTTGCCATTCCGCTCGTCCTGGCCGGATTGCTCGCCGGGCTGTGGTTCAGCGGCCTGTTGCCGCGCTGGCTCGGCCTGTCGCATGCGCAGCCGCAAACCGGCCAGAAGGCGCAAGAGCCGATCTATATCGATCTGCCGGAGATGGTCGCCAACCTCAACGGCAACCCGCGCCGGCCGAGCTACGTCAAGTTGGTCGCCCGCATCGAGGTCGCCCGTCCCGAGGATGCCGACCGGGTGCGCCAGTCGATGCCGCGCCTGCAGGACCTGTTCCAGACCTATCTGCGCGAGATGCGGCCGGAGGAGTTGCGCGGCTCCGCCGGCGTCTATCGGCTGCGCGAAGAACTCATCGCCCGTGCCGACGCCGCCGCCGCACCGGCGCGGATATCCGACGTCCTGTTCACCCAGATGCTGATCCAATGAGGGCAGCGCTTCCGCTGGTTGGTTGGCCGGGCGCGGCCGCGCATGACAGGAAAAACCCATGAGCGGCGCGGAACCCCAGCAATCCGACGAAGACCTCGCCGCCGCCTGGGGCGCGGAGACCGAAGGCGGCGCCGAGCCGCCCCCGGTTCAACCCGCACGCGTGCTCAACCAGGCCGAAATCGACAGCCTGCTCGGCTTCGACGAAGGACCCGGCGGCGGCGAAAGCCGCACCGGCATGCAGCGCATCATCAGCTCCGGCCTGGTGTCCTACGAGCGCCTGCCGATGCTGGAGATCGTGTTCGACCGGCTGGTCCGCATCATGTCCACCAGCCTGCGCAACTTCACCTCCGACAACGTCGAGGTCGGCATCGACAACATCCTGTCGCTGCGGTTCGGCGACTACCTGAATTCCATCCCGCTGCCCGCCATGCTGGCGGTGTTCAAGGCCGAGGAGTGGGACAATTACGGCCTGATGGTGGTGGACAGCGCGATGATCTACTCGATCGTCGACGTGCTGCTGGGCGGCCGGCGCGGCACCGCCGCGATGCGCATCGAGGGCCGCCCCTACACCACGATCGAGCGCACGCTGGTGGAGCGGCTGATCCAGGTGGTGCTGGCCGACCTGTCCGCCAGCTTCGACCCGCTCTGCCCGGTGACCTTCCGGTTCGAGCGGTTGGAGGTGAACCCCCGTTTCGCCACCATCAACCGCCTGTCCAACGCCGCCGTGCTGGCCCGGCTCCGCATCGACATGGAGGACCGCGGCGGCCGGCTGGAACTGCTGCTGCCCTACGCCACGCTCGAACCGGTGCGCGAACTGCTGTTGCAGCAGTTCATGGGCGAGAAATTCGGCCGCGATTCGATCTGGGAAACCCACCTCGCGGAGGAGCTGTGGAACACCGACGTCGAACTCGAAGTCGTGCTGGACGAGCAGATCATGCGCCTGGCCGACGTGATGAACCTGAAGCCGGGCTCCCGTATCCTGCTCAACACCGGGCCCGGCGCGACGGTGTATCTCCGCTGCGGCGCCGTGCCATTGTTCGAGGGCCGCGTCGGCCGTCGCAAGAACCGGGTCGCCGTGCGCATCGAACACGACATCGTCCGCGTTCCGCCGAGTGCGAGATGAGTAAGACAACGACTCCCCCTCCCCTTGTGGGAGGGGGTTGGGGGGAGGGGTGCGTGCCGCACGACCCCTCCCCCCAACCCCCTCCCACAAGGGGAGGGGGAGTCGTTCCGCTTTTCCTGCCCCTCGTTGGCAGATTGCTAACCAAAGGCATCCCAGAATGGTCGGCATGGCGTGGATCCTGGAAGCCGTACTGGTGCTGTTGCTCGCCGCGACGCTGTTCCACGCGCTGCGCCTGGAACGCGCGCTCGGCGTGCTGAAGCGTGATCGCGCGGCGCTGGAGGACCTGGTGACCAGCTTCAACGTCAGCACGCGCCAGGCCGAAGCGGGGATCGACCAGTTGCGCGTCGCCGCGGATGGCGCCGGCCGGCAGATGGCGCGGCAGATCGACACGGTGACCCGGCTGAAAGACGACCTGGTTTTCCTGCTGGAACGGGGCGAGCGCCTGGCGGACCGGCTGGATTCGCTGGTCCGCGCCGGCCGCCCGCTCGCCGCCGAGGCGCTGCGGCCGATCCAGGCGGCCGATGACGATCAGGCCGACCTGCCGCGGGTGCGCAGCCAGGCCGAGCGCGACTTGCTCAAGGCATTGAGGATGGCGCGATGAAGCTGCACCTGCCGGCCCCCCGGCTGTTGCCGTTCACCATTGCCGCGCTGGCCGCGGTCCTGGCGGTGAAGACGGTCGATCTCACGCGGCATGCCGCCGCGTGGTTGAATAGCGCGTCCGCCGGCGGCGTGGTGTCGGTGGCGCAGGCGGCGGTGCCGGACAAGCCGCAAGCCGCCGCGCCGACGCCACTGGCACCGAGCTCCGTGCCGCGCGGGACGCCGTCGCAGGATGCCGGCGGCCCGCCACCGATCAGTGACGGCGAACGCGCCGTCTTGCTCGACCTGCGGCAACGCCGCCAGGAACTGGATGCGCGCGACGCGGCGCTGTCCGTGCGCGAATCGATCCTCGCCGCCGCGGAGCAAAAGCTGCAAGCAAGGGTCGAAGAACTCGCCGCGTTGCAGAAGAAGCTGCAAGGCCTGGAAGCCGCTCGCCAGCAACGCGAGGAGGCTGGCTGGCAAGGGCTGGTGAAGCTCTACGAGGCCATGAAGCCGCGCGACGCCGCGGTGATCTTCAACGACCTGCAAATGCCGGTGCTGCTGCCCCTCGTCGATCGCATGAAAGAGGCGAAGGCGGCCCCGGTGCTGGCGGCCATGAACCCCGACAAGGCACGCGACGTCACCGCCGGCCTGGCCCAGATGCGCACCCACCGGGAAACCCCGGATGCTTCCGCTCTGAAGGGCGGCTGAAAGCAGAACTGAGAGAGAAAAGGCCCATGTCGATGGACAAATCGATCAACGTCCTCATCGTGGACGACTACAAGACGATGCTGCGGATCATCCGAAATCTGCTCAAGCAGATCGAGTTCCACAACGTCGAGGAAGCGACCGACGGCGCGGATGCCCTGGGCAAGCTGCGCAGCGGCAATTTCGGCCTGGTGATCAGCGACTGGAACATGGCGCCGATGACCGGCCTGCAACTGTTGCAGGAGGTGCGCGCGGATTCCCGGCTGAAGGCGACGCCGTTCATCATGATCACCGCCGAGAGCAAGGTCGAGAATGTGGTCGCGGCCAAGCAGGCCGGCGTCTCCAACTACATCGTCAAGCCGTTCAATGCGGAAACCTTGCGCGAGAAAATCGAGAAGGTGCTGGCGCATGGTTGACATGACCGACAAGGTGGGCGCCGCCCTGGCGGAACGGCTCGCCGGGATCCGCGCGCGCTATGCGTCGAGCGATCCCGACATGGTGGCGGATGTGGTGCGCGCGATCCTGGCGACCATGAGCGGCGACCTGACCGCCAAGGAGACCACGCTGCTGACCGAGGTGGAATCGCTCGGCCGCACGATCGCCGCCGCCAAGGCGGAGATCGCCGCCTTGCGGGTGGACGACATCACCGTCAGCGACATCCCCTTCGCCACCGACGAATTGGACGCGATTGTCGCGCATACCGCCGCGGCCACCCATGCGATCCTGGAAACCTGCGAAACGCTCGACGCCGTGGCCGAGCACCTGGCCGGCGAGCCGGCCGCGCAACTCCAGGACGCCACCACACGCATCTACGAGGCGTGCGGCTTCCAGGACATCACCGGCCAGCGCATCACCAAGGTGGTCAATACCCTGAAGATCATCGAAACCAAGGTGGGCCAACTCGTCGCGACCTTCGGCGAGTCGAGCGGTGATACCGCGGTGGTCAGTGCGCACGGCGAAGCGGTGCTGCTGAACGGCCCGCAACTTCCGACGATGGCGATGGACCAGTCGGACATCGACAAACTGCTGGCGAGTTTCGAATGAAAGGATGGCCCGCTCATAACCTCTCCCGTGACGCGGGAGAGGTCGCCGCCAAGCGGCGGGTGAGGGTGCCGCAGCCCGCACACAACCCGCTTGGAACGTTCGCGCGCATAGCAGCCGGGCGACCGGATCGCCCTCACCGGCCGCTACGCGGCGCCTTGGTCCACTTCGTGGCCCAAGCCCGCGCGGCGGGAGGGGTTGTCGTCGTCACCGCTCTATTGCTCGGACCGGCTGTCGCCGCTGCCGACACCGTCGCGGTGACCATCCGTTCCGGCAACCATCCCGACTTCGGCCGGATCGTGTTCGATGCACCGCCGCGCGTGTCCTACCGCGTGGTGCGCGACGGCGACCGTCTCACGGTGCAGTTCGCCGACAATACGGCCGTGGCGGGCGATCCGAAGCTGCCGCGCAATGTGACCGCCTTGCATGCGGACCGCACACAGGCCGTGCTGACCGTCGCCGCGGGTGCCACGTTCCACGACGCGCGGCTTGGCGATCATGTGGTGATCGACGTGTTCGATCCGGCCTCGGCGGCCGGCGATCCCGCGCCCGAGCCGTCGGGGTCGGCGTCCCGCCGCCCCTCGCCAGCATCGGCGCAAGCGCGGGCCGCGGCGAAGCCGACCGCGGCCGCCACGCCCGCGCACCCGACCGAAGTCGCAGAGGCAACAGTGCCAACCCCGGCTGCCACCGCGCCAACACCGACCGCCACCGTCGTGCCAACACCGGCCGCCACGACCGCCGCGAAACCCGGAACCGCCGAACCAACACCGACAGCCGCGACCGCCGCGAAACCAGGAACGGCCGAGCCAACACCAGTTGCCACGACCGCCGCGAAACCAGGGACCGCCGAGCCAAGGCCGGCCGTCACCGTCACGACAAAACCAGCCGCCACGGCAAAACAAGCCGCTGCCGAGGCAAAACAAGCCGCTGCCGCCACGGCAAAACAAGCCGCCGCCGAGGCAAAACAAGCCGCTGCCGCCACGGCAAAACAGGCCGCCGCCGTGGCAAAACCAACCGCTGCCGCCACGGCAAAACAGGCCGCCGCCGAGGCAAAACCAACCGCTGCCGCCGCGGCAAAGCCAGCCGCTGCCGCAACACCGGCCACCGCAGCCCGCTCCGTGCCGGCCCCGACATCGCCGGTTTCCGCCGCCGTCACGCCACCGCCGGCCGCCGTCACGCCACCGCCGGCCGCCGTCGCCACGCCGCCGCAATCGGCCGAACCTCTCGCCCTCGCCGCGGCGCCAGCAACGCTGCCGCCGGACACCAAGGGCGCGGCGTTCTCGCTGCCATTCCCGGCCGATGTCGGCGCCGCCGTGTTCCGTCGTCGCGGCGAGACCATGGTGGTGTTCGACGACCGCCGCCCGATCGACCTGACCGCCCTGCAATCCGACCCGGTGTTTGCCGGGGCTCGGGCGGAGCTGCTGCCGGCCGGGACGTTGATCCGCATCACGCCCCCCGTGGGCACCGCGGTGACGCTGGCGAAGACGCCGCAAGGCTGGACCGTCACCGTGCTCGCGGCTCCGCCGCAGCCGCTACCCTTCGCATCGCAAGCGGATGATGCGCTGTTCAGCGTTGCGGCGCAGGAGCCCGGCGGTGTGCTCGCCATCGCCGATCCGGTGACCGGCGACACATTGCTTGTCGGGACGCAGCGCCAGCCCGGCCAAGCCATGATCACGCGGCGCCGCACGCCGCAATTCGTGCTGCTGCCGACCACGCAGGGCGTCGTCGTCGCGCCTCTGGCCGACACGGTTGCGTTGCGCGCCGTTCCGACCGGGTTCGCACTGACCACCGCGCCGGACCCGCTGGCGGTGTCGCGCGGCGACCTGGAATCCTCGGACAATGTCGCTGCCCTGACGCGCCGGTTCGATTTTCCCGACCTGCCCGCCGATCAACTGCTCCGGCAACTCTCGGCGGAGATCGCCGGCGCGGGCGCCGAGCCGGTCCTGGCGCGCGGGCCCAAGCGGCGAGCCGCGGCGGTCAGCATGATTGCGCTCGGCATGGGCGCCGAAGCCGAGGCGTTGTTGCAGCTCACCGCTGCCGACGATCCGCGCCAGGCTGCCTCGGCCGATGTCATCGGCCTGACGGCGGTTGCCGCGATGCTTGCCGGTCGGCCCGCCGAGGCGGGCGGCATCGACGATCCGCGCCTGAACGGCACCGACGAGATCGTGCTGTGGCGCGTCCTGCGCACGGCGATGCTGGACAATACCTCGCCGCTGCCAGGGATCGCCTTGGTCAGTACCGCGCCGCTGCTGTTGTCGTACCCGCCGCCGATACGCGACAGGCTGCTGCCGCTTGCGGTGGAAACCATGGTGCGGGGCGGTGCCAATGCAGCCGCCACGGCGCTGCTGGCGCGGGCCAAGGATCTGCCCGGGCTCGACCTGGCGCGTGCGATGCTGGCGCAGGCGACCGGGGACACCGACGCGGCGCTGCGCCAGTACGACGCTTTGGCGGCCAGCCATGACCAGTTTGTGCGTGCCCGCGCCGCGGTGCGCGCGGCGGAACTGCGGCTCGCCACCGGCAAGTTCGACACGCGGCAGGCGGCCGAGGCGTTCGATCGGCTGCTTTACGCCTGGCGCGGGGATCAGCGCGAACTCGCTCTGCGCGAGAAGCTTGCGGGATTGCGCCAGCAACTCGGCGAATGGCGCCAGGCGCTGGCATTGCTGCGCGACAGCGAGGTGTCGTTCCCCGACCAGGCCAAGGAGATCCACGCCAGGTTGCAGGCGAGCTTCGACGCGCTGTTGCATGACGATGGGGCGGACAAGCTGCCGCCGCTGGAGTTCGTCGCGCTGGTGGACGAGAACGCCGACCTGGTGCCGAACACGCGGGAAGGCGAGGCGATGCAGGCCGTTCTCGCCGACAAGCTGGTGGCGCTGGACCTGCCGAAGCGCGCCGGCCCCGTGCTGGACAAGCTGATGCGCGCGGTGCCCGCCGGCTCCGGGCGTGCGGCTTTCGGGGCGCGCCTTGCGGCGCTGCGCCTGGGCGAGTCCGACGCCGGCGGTGCGCTGGCCGCGCTGGCCGCTTCGGATGCCGCCGACCTGCCGGCGCCGCTGGCCCAGCAGCGGGTGCTGCTGCGGGCCGACGCGCAGGCGCGCTGGGGCGACGTCGCCGGCGCGATCGGTACGCTCGCCGGGCTCGACTCGGCGGCGGCCGCCGCGGCGCGAGCCGGCATCCTGGAAGATGCCAAGGACTGGGTGGGGGCGGATCGGGCGCTGACCGACTATGTGGCGAAGGCCGTGCCGGATGCGGGCGAGCTGGACGACGCCGCACGCCGTCTCTTGCTGCGGCTGGCGACCGCGGCGGCCCGTGCCGGCGACGAGACGACGCTGGCCACGTTGCGCGACCGGCAGGAGGCGAGGATGGGCACCGGCCCGGTGGCCGACATGTTCCGCCTGCTGACCGCGGACCCGGTGAACGGCACCGCCGATCTGGCTCGCGCGGGGCGCGAGGTCGGCTATGCCCGGGCCCTGCCGGCCAACCTCCAGGCGATGCGGCCGTGACACTTTTGCCCTCTCCCGCTTCGCGGGAGAGCGCGGGGTGAGGGTTTAGGGGTTCCCGAGGGCAGATTTGCTCTTGCGCCCGGTCCCCCGTTTCCCCATGTTCCGCCCCCTTGGCCCCAGGGGACGCCGTGCGGCCTGCATGCGCGCGTCCAACAGGCCGTCTACTGGCAGGGAAGGGGAGCTCGATGGACGGTTTCAGCCCATCACTCGATCCGCTGGGGATGGTCTCGGATCTTCCGAGCAGCAACCAGGAGTCTACGGGGCCGGAAGCCCAGAAGGACTATTTCGTCGAGAAGGACGGCGTGAAGTTCGCCGGCACGCATCTGCTGCTGGATTTCTGGGGCGCCGGCTGCCTCACCGACCCGGGGCTGATCGACGCTGCGTTGCGTGACGCCGCCGAGGTGGCCGGGGCGACGATCCTGCACAGCCACTTCCACCATTTCGGTCCGGATGGTGGCGTGAGTGGCGTGCTGGTGCTGGCGGAGAGCCACATCTCGATCCACACTTGGCCCGAGCGCGATTTCGCGGCGATCGACATCTTCATGTGCGGCGCGTGCAACCCGTACGACTCGCTGCCGGTGCTGAAGGCGGCGTTCCGGCCGACATCGATCCTGCTGGCGGAGCAGCGGCGCGGGCTGATCGCGTAACGTCGGCAAGAGTCTCCCCCTCCCCTTGAGGGAGGGGGTTGGGGGGAGGGGTGCCTCAATCCGCTGGTCAACGGATGTACGCACCCCTCCCCCCCAACCCCTCCCTCAAGGGGAGGGGGAGTCTCTCGCTTCTCCACACCTTCTGCGTAGGTTCCCATGGCGACCGATAGCTGGCTCAACGAGACGCTGTATCCCGACTGGGGCCAGCGCTTCCTGGTGAAGCGCGAGTTGGCGCGGGTGCAGAGCGACTTCCAGGACATTGTCATCTTCGAGAGTTCGTCGCACGGCCGCGTCATGGTGCTGGATGGCGTGATCCAGATCACCGAGGCAGACGAGTTCGTCTATCAGGAGATGCTGGCGCATGTGCCGCTGCTGGCGCACGGCGCGGCGGCGGACGTGCTGATCATCGGCGCCGGCGACGGCGGCGTGTTGCGTCGCGTGTTGCAGCACAAGACGGTGCGGCGCGCGGTGATGGTGGAGATCGACGGCGAGGTGATCCGGCTGTCGCGGCAATTCCTGCCGAACATTGCCGGCGATGCGTGGGACGATCCGCGCGCCGACGTCATTGTCGGCGACGGGATCGACTATGTGCGGCGCGCGCCGGATGCGTCGTTCGACGCGATCATCGTCGACTCGACCGATCCGATCGGTGTGGGCGAGGTGCTGTTCACCGACGCGTTCTACAAGAACTGCGCACGCATCCTGACGCCGCGCGGGCTGGTGGTGAACCAGTGCGGCGTGCCGTTCATGCAGGCCGACGAGTTGCGCGAGACCAGCGCGCGGCGCGCGCAGTTCTTCCCGCACGTGACGGCGTATGTCGCGGCGGTGCCGACCTATGTCGGTGGGTTCATGACGCTGGGCTGGGCGGCGAAGGATGCCGGGTTGGCGCGGGTGCCGGTGGAGGAGATCCGCGCCCGCGCGACGGCTGCCGGGATTCTGGGAACGACGCGCTACTGGACGCCGGAAATCCACGTCGGCGCGTTCAACCTGCCGCCGTACATCGCGCGCCATCTATAAGGCCAGGCGCGCTAAAGGCTGGCTGATCGGGCGCGTTGATCGCGCGCTATCACGCGGCTGCCACAACACCGCCGATAGCTGGTAAGCCTACGGGCCCAGCCGCGGTCATCTTCGCAGTCTCGTCATGTTGATTGGTGCGCCCTGGGGTGCAGGCGCATTCCGTTCTGACCGGCCGCGAACGCAAACGATGCCGGCAAATCGTCAGGCCGACCTCGATAGGCACGACAACCTTGGCGTGGTGCGACACTCAAACGTTGGGGCGCGGCTCTGGTTCTATCGCCGCTATGAAGCTCGCCGCCGCCGTAGCAGCCCGAGGCCCAGCACGCCCGAAGCCAGCAAAGCCAGCGTCGCAGGTTCCGGAACCGGGCCGCCGTTCTGCAACGTGTCTTCCGCAACCACCGCAAGATCGTACGCGATCGGCGCGGCGATGCCCAACGCCACGGAAGCCGAGTCATCGTACTGCGCATTTCCGGGATCGAACTCGTCGGCAAGCGTGGTGGGATTGACCCCGGTGATCTGACCGAACAGCACCAGCGCGTCGAGATAGTCGCCATAGACGCTGGGATGATAGCCGATCGGCGTCTCGCAGCAGGCCAGCAGCGGGTTGCTGTCCCACAGATCCACCTCGCCGGCGGGTTCGTTCACCAGGAACGGATCCTGCTGGGCAATGCCCCGATTGATCGCGCTGACCCAGGCATCGCCGGCCAGTGCCACGCTCACATGGCTCTTTGTGGGGTAGGTCGCGTTATAGGTGCTCGCCGCGTTCTCATAGGCGTTGTGCAGATCGGACGCCATCGCCGCGATCGGATTCGAGTCCCCGACATACGGCGCATAGGCCTTGTTGCCGCCCTGCTGCGCCACGGTACTGAGGCCGAAGATCGGCGCATTCGGGTTGGAGCTGGTATAGCCATAGGAAGCGATAGGCGGCGTCTCGTCCAACGTGACCGCGGCGTAGGGCTTACTGGCAGCCGCGTCGGCGGCATCGATGTCGTTGACCAGTTTGGTCACGCCGGAATTGAAGCTGGTGGGACTGCCGCGCGTGGGAACGCTCTGGCCGTTCACCGTGATCGTCGTCGGCAGCGGCTGGAAGCTTTGATCCTGCAATACGACCTGGCTGTATTTCGAGTTCTCGATCAGCGGCAGGTCGCCGGTCTCGCTGCCGGAATTGTTGGCATAGCCGGTGAGTGTCGCGCTGCTGACCGCGATCAGTGAGACGTTGTAGTTCAGGCCGGCTTCCCCGGTGAATTGCAGGAAGATGCCGGCAACGCCGCCGAACGGACCGACCTCGGTGTATTGCGAAGATGGGTTGTTCTGCAGGTAATTGAGCTGTCCCGCCAGGCTGCCCCCCGGGGTGTTCCCCGTGGTCGGGACGACCGGCGCCACGTCCTCGACGCCCGAGGTGCAGGTCGTTCCCGTCCCCGGGCAATTCAGGTCGTGCACCACGTTATTGCTGGGGTTGCTGGCAGCGCCGGCATTGTAATTCAGCGCCGGGTCGTAGCGGCCATGCGTGTAGCTGTTGCCCACGAACAGGATGTCGATGGGAGCAGCGGCGGCGTGTTGGGCGGTCATCGCCAACAGCAACAGCGATCCGATAGCGCCGATGTGGCGGCCCGGCAGGACCGGCAGCCGTGATCTGTGCACCTTGATTTCTCCCCCCGGATCGTGCCGGCGCATTTGGCCGTGCACATCCAGCAATATTCGTGCGGCGCGATGCCGGTCAAATATTCAGAATCGACTGATGCCATATTTTCCCAGTATGGCTCTGGCATGGAACTGCGTCATCTCCGCTACTTCATCGCCGTCGCCGAGGAGCGGCACATCACCCGTGCGGCGCGGCGGCTCAACATGCAGCAGCCGCCGCTCAGCCAGCAGATCCGCGCGCTGGAGACCGAACTCGGCGTCGCGCTGTTCATTCGCGGCGCCCGCGGCGTGGAGCTGACGGTCGCCGGCCAGACGCTGCTGGACGAAGCCTATGCGATATTGCGCGCGGTCGGCAGCGCCGCGGCACGGACGCGCCAGGCCGCAAGCGGGCAGCTCGGAAAACTGTCCATCGGCTTCACCACGTCGGCGGCATTGCATCCGCTGGTGCCCAGGATCATCCACGCGTTTCGCCAGGATTACCCGCAGGTGGAACTCGACCTGCACGAGAACGCCGCCGCCGACCTGACCGAGGCGGTGATGCGGCGCGACATCCATGTGGCCCTGCTGCGTGTGCCCGTGGCGCGGCCATCGGGGCTCGCCTTCCTCGAACTGTTGCACGAGGAACTGCTGGCGGTGCTGCCGCTCGGGCACCGCTTGCTCGGCCGCGGCGGCGCGGACGGGCTAGAGCTGTCCGAACTGGCGCAGGAGCGCTTCATCCTGGTGCGCCGGCCCGGCGCACCAGGCATCTACCAGAACCTGATCCTCGCCTGCCGGGCAGCGGGCTTCGAGCCGGTGGTGGTGGCCGAGGTCGCGCACATGCTGACCAACATCAATCTGGTCGCCGCGGGCGCCGGGATTTCCGTGGTGCCGGCGTCGATGCGCGAGATCAATCTGCGCCAGGTCGGGTATTGTCGGTTGCGCACCACGCCCCGGCTCACCGCGCCGCTGACGCTCGCCTGGCTGGCCGACAACCCGCAGCCGGCATTGCTCAATTTCATCGCTGTCAGTCGTCGGCTGCGGGCCGATGCGAGCCAACCGGGAGTTTCGCCGCGGCTGCGCCGCGCCCGGACGCCGACCCAAGCAAGTACTCCGCCAACTGCCCCACGTGCCGGTCGCGCTCCATTCCCGGCCGGCGGCGAATGACGAAATCCGACGAGCCAGCCAGCGTCCGGTCGGGGAACAACCGCACCAGCCGCCCGGCGGCCAGCTCCGGGTCGATCAGCGGCTGCCGCCCCAACGCGATCCCCGCCCCGGCGATCGCCGCCGCCAGCGCGGCGCTGAACGTGTAGAACCGCACAATCGTGACCTTCGCATCGGCGCCGCAGCCGAGCAGGTCGAGCCAGGTGGACCAGTCCTTTTCCGGGCTGGCCACGTGATCCTCTTGCAGCAGCGTGTGCCGCGGCAGTTCCTCCGGGTTGCCGGCCAGAAGCAGCGACGGGCTGCACACGGGGAACACCGTTTCGCTGAACAGCAACCGGTCGCCATCCCGCATCGTACCGCGGCGCACCCGCAGGACCGCCAGGTCGAGCCCCTCGCGCAGCATGTCCGGCTCTTCGTCCTCAATGGAACGCATCTGGCACTGCATCGACGGATGCAGCGCGGCGAAGGCGGCCAGCCGCGGTGCCAGCCACAGCGACGAAATCGAGCCGCTGGCGGAAATCGTCAGCACCGGCCGCCGCCGCCGGTCGCGCACCGCCTCGCAGGCCGCGCCGAGCCGGGCGAACGCTTGCTCCACCGCGCGTTGCAGCGCCGCACCCTCGGCGGTCACCGTGGTGCGGCCGGCGCCGTTGCGTGCCCGCGTCAGCAGCGTGGCGCCGAGCGCGTCCTCCAGCCCGCGCACCTGGTGGCTGACGGCGCTGGTGCTGACATGCAGCTCCGCCGCCGCGCGGGCGAAGCTGCCATGCCGGGCGACCGCGGCGAAGGCGCGCAACGCGGCCAAAGGAGGGATCCGCTCGCTCATCGCCGTGCAATCTAGCTCAACAGCGGTTGAAAAACAGTCGTTTGCACGGCGCGCCGCCGCCGCACAGGATAGGGTCGGGCGAGGAGACCGGACGACATGCATTTCGACCTGACCCTCTGGCGCATGACGCAGGGTTACCGGCTGCGCATCGTGCTTTCGGTAGCGCTCGGTCTGTTCGCGCTGATCTTCGGCATCGCCCGCTTCGTTTTCCTGGGGCGGTTCCTCGCCGGGGTGTTTCAGGGCGCGCCGGCCGCGGTGCTGGTCTGGCCGCTGGCCGGCGCGGGCGTCGCCATCGTGCTGCGCGCGGCGCTCGATCACAGCCGCACCATGGTCGCCCACCGCACCGCCATGCGCGTGCAGGAGACGCTGCGCGGCCGGCTGTACGACAAGATCGTGGCGCTGGGACCGGCATGGTTCGGCGCGGAACGCACCGGTGGGGTGATGCTGTCGATGGTCGATGGCGTCGAGCAATTGCAGAGCTTCTTCGGCCAGTACATCCCGCAGGTGGCGATCGCCATCGCCGCCCCGCTGGCCATCTTCGCCTTCATCGCCTGCTGGGACGTGCCGGTTGCCGCGGTCATGCTGGTTGCCGCGCTGTTCACCCTGACCATGCCGGCGCTGGTGCACGAACGCTCCGGCCGCGCCTCGCGCGCGCGGCAGACCGCGTTCAAGGCGTTCGGCGAGGAGTTCCTCGACGCGGTGCAGGGCCTGCCGACGCTGAAGGCGTTCGGCCAGAGCCACGCCTACGGTCGCATGCTGGCGGACAAGGCCCGCGCCCTGAGCGACAGCACGTTCTGGGTGCTGGCGATCAGCGTGCTGACCCGCGCCTTCACCGATCTCGGCACGGCGCTGGGCGCCGCCCTGGCGCTGGCGCTGGGCGCCTGGCGCGTCAGTCACGGCGACATGAGCCTGACCGCATTGCTCATCGTCCTGATGGCGGGCACCGAGATCTTCCGCCCGCTGCGCGACCTGCGCACCGTGCTGCACCAGGGGCTCAACGGCCAGGCGGCGGCGCACGGCATCCTGACCCTGCTGGCGACGCCGGAGGCCGCCCCCGCGGTCCCGCTGCGGGCGATCGCCACCGCCAGCCTGCGGCCGCGCATCGAGTTCCAGGACGTCCGCTTCGCCTACCCCGGCGGCCGCCGCGCGGCGCATCAGGGCCTGTCCTTCGTGGTCGAGCCGGGCGAACGGGTCGGCATCGTCGGCCCCAGCGGCTCGGGCAAGTCGTCCATCGTGCGGCTGCTGCTGCGGCTCTATGACCCGCAAGCCGGCAGCGTGCGGATCGACGGGCAGGACCTGCGGGCACTCGATCCGGAGGCGCTGCGCCGCATGGTCGCCGTGGTGTCGCAGGACTCCATGCTGTTCCACGGCACGATCGCGGAGAATCTGCGCCTCGGCAGGCCCGACGCAACCGAGGAAGACGTGGTCGCCGCCGCCATCGCCGCCAATGCGCACGACTTCATCATGGCGCTGCCCGACGACTACGAGACGGTGATCGGCGAGCGCGGCGCGCAATTGTCCGGCGGCCAGCGCCAGCGCATCGCCATCGCCCGGGCGCTGCTGCGCGACTCGCCGATCCTGGTGCTGGACGAGGCGCTGTCCTCCGTCGATGCCGAGAACGAGGCGGTGATCCAGCAGGCGCTCGACCGCCTGATGACCGGCCGCACCACGCTGATCCTGGCGCACCGGCTGTCCAGCGTGATCGGCGCCGACCGTATTCTCGTCCTCGAGGATGGCGGCGTGGTGCAGAGCGGCCGCCATGCGGAACTGATCGCGGTGGACGGCCCGTATCGTGACCTGATGGGTCCACAGCTCTCGGAGCATGCCGACGCGCTGATCGGCGACCTGCCGGGCGCCGGCGGTCCGCGCATGCTGGAGACGGCGGACGCCTCCCGCGTCCTGGTGCGGCCGCTGTCGGACGAGGCGGCCCAGGTCGGCTGGCCCGAGACCATCCGCACCCTGCTGGGGTTCGTCGGACCCTGGCGCGGGCAGCTCGGGGTGATCGTGCTGTGCGGCATCGGCCGGGTGGTGGCGTTTATCGGCGTCGGGGTGTTCGGCGCGCTGATCATCGGCGCCGTGCGCGCGCAGGCGCCGACGCTGGCGCTGGTCGCCGCCCTGCTGGTCACCGCGCCGCTGGCCGGGCTGCTGCACTGGCTGGAGTCCTGGCTGGCGCACGCCATGGCTTACCAGCTTCTGGCCGAGATGCGGGTGGAGCTGTTCCGCAAGCTGGACGCGCTGGCGCCGGCCTATTTGCTCCGCCGCCGTTCCGGCGACCTGGTCGCGCTGGCGACGCAGGACGTTGAAACCGTCGAGTACTTCTTCGCCCACACCGTGGCCCCGGCGATCGTCGCCGGCCTGGTCCCCGCCGGTGTGCTGCTGGTCCTGCTGTTCGCCTGCTGGCCGCTGGCGATCGTGCTGGCGCCGTTCCTGGCCTATGCGGGCGCCTCGCCGGTGCTGGGGCGGCGGCGGATCGACACGCTGGGCTCCGAGGCGCGCGGCGCGCTGGGCACGCTGGGCGCGTTCGCCACCGAGACGATCCAGGGCCTGGCCGAGCTGGCCGCGTTCGACGCCACGGCGCGCCGGCGGGTTGCGTTCATGGGCGCGGTGCGGCGCTACCAGGACACCCGCATCCAACTGCTGGAAGACCTGACCTGGCAGACCGCCGGCCTGGAGGTCGCCACCGGGCTGGGCGGATTGGCGGTGGCCGCGTTGGGTGCGCCTCTGGTGCTGCATGGCTGGATTTCCCCCCAGATGCTGCCGCTGCTGGTGCTGGTCTCGGTGGCGGCGTTTCTGCCGGTGTCGGAGATCGCCCAGGTGGGGCGGCAGTTGGCCGACACCATCGCCTCGACGCGCCGGCTGCACGTGGTGCACGCGGAGCCGGTGGTGATCGTCGATGGTCCGCTGGAGCCGGCCGCGCCGGTGGGCGGCTCGGCGCTGCGGTTCGACGATGTGTCGTTCACCTATCCCGGCCGGTTCCGTCCGGCGCTGTCGGAGGTGTCGTTCGCGGTGCCGGCCGGGGCGACCGTCGCGCTGGTCGGGCCGTCCGGCGCGGGCAAGACCACGATCGCCAACCTGCTGCTGCGGTTCTGGGACCCGGACGGGGGAGAAATCCGGCTGGATGGCGTCGATTTGCGCGAGCTGACGCTGGACGGGCTGCGCGGACGCGTCGCGCTGGTGGCGCAGGACACCTACCTGTTCAACGATACGCTGGGCGCCAACGTGCGGCTGGCGCGGCCCGACGCGACGCCAGAACAAGTCGCGCAGGCGCTGGAACGGGCGGCGCTGGCGGAGTTCGTCGCGGAGTTGCCGGAGGGGCTGGCGACAAGGGTGGGCGAGCGGGGGGTACAATTGTCCGGTGGGCAACGGCAGCGGGTGGCGATCGCCCGGGCGTTCCTGAAGGACGCGCCGCTGCTGGTGCTGGACGAGGCGACGTCGCACCTGGACACGATCAGCGAAGCACAGGTGCGCTCGGCGCTGGACGCGTTGATGGAGGATCGGACGACGATCGTGGTGGCGCACCGGCTGTCCACCATCCGCGCCGCCGACCTGATCCTGGTGTTGCAGGCGGGGCGGGTCATCGAGGCCGGCCGGCACGGCGAGCTGCTGGCCCGGCGGGGGGTGTACGCCCGGCTGGTGGAGCATCAGATGGCCGGCGTGGCGGACGAGCGGGTGCGGGCGGGGTAGGGGCGACCGGCAGGCGGTCGCCACGGCGCGCGCGCGGCCTCACCGCCGAGGCCGCCCCCCGCCGCCGCGCCCACGGCGGGTCATGGCGTTGCCTGCGACATCGCCGATGGCGCCGGCAAAGGCGGCCACGGTCATCCGACTCGAAGCGGTAAGACAATGAACCGCGCCAGAGAGACCCGCGCGCGCGTCATGCTGGCATGGCGGTCGCGAACCGCGATCATCCGGTAGCTGTGCCGATGACAGGGTGCGATCTCGTGTCGGCGGCGCAGCAGCCTTGGGCGCCTCGTGCGGCCTTCGGTAATCGCCGGCGCACATTGCGCCTGCATGCGCGCGACGACACGCGCCAGACAGCGGCGTCAAGTCTTGCACCCGGGCGCTCGACCTGGCGTGTGGCATTCCACCCGGTGATTGCACCGCAGATGGCGGGGGCGCTGGTCGCCCGGCTAGCGGGCACCAGTGGTGCGTTTCGCGGCAGAGCAAGCAAGACGCAACACAGATTTCACAGAGAAGCAGATCTAGCCGCAGAGTTTCACAGAAAGCGATCCGCGCTCCGGATGGAAGTTGTGCTTAGACGCGCCGCCGACTGAACGGCCGATCATGTCCTGGCTGATCATCGGGCCGCCGAGAACAACGATCTGCCGATGCAGAACGGCCCGCAATGTGGCAGATCTTCTTGACCTCGCTTCATGAAGCTACGAAAATAGCTAACGGTGTCGGTCGATCGAAGCGAACGTCCGTCCTGCCCCGCGCATGTTCAGTCAGGACCCGTTGCACAATAGCATATTTGGAGGCCAAATGGACCGGGAAGAGCAGCAGCCGTCAAGCGACCCGCACGTGGTCGCGCCTGCGATCGACCTGTATCTCAATCTCCTCAAAAGGTCGTTGACTGATACATTATTCAGGGATGAGCCGGATATCAACGCGCCTGAAATGGATTATGCGGTGCAGCGAGTCCGGCATTACATGGAAGGTTCTGCGGTATCCATGCTGCCGCTAGCCAGATTCGATAATATGCGGGCCTGTATTGTAAATGTTGTGAAACTTGGCATTCCAGGCGATCTTATTGAAGCCGGCGTGTGGCGAGGTGGAGCAGCGATCTACATGCGCGGCGTCCTTAAGGCGTATAATGTGACGGACCGACTGGTGTGGGCGGCCGACAGCTTCGATGGATTGCCGATACCGGACGCGGAACGCTTCCCGCTGGAGGCCCGGGCCCGCAAGGGCGCAATCATACGCCACGGCTTCCAGGATTTGGCGGTCGATCTTGAGGCGGTCAGGCGAAACTTCAAGGCATACGACCTGCTCGACGAGCAGGTACGGTTTCTTAAGGGATGGTTCAAGGACACTCTGCCCGCGGCGCCGATCCAAGCTCTTGCCGTGATGCGGCTCGATGGAGACTTTTATGAGTCCACCATGGATAGCTTATGCAACCTGTACGACCGCCTGTCGATCGGCGGTTATGTAATCATTGACGATTATGGGGAGGATTCCTGGACCTATTGTCGTAGGGCAGTGGATGATTTCCGCCATAAGCGAGGCATTGAGGATCCCATGATCTCTGTCGATTCCACTTGCGTCTACTGGCAGCGCACGAACTGATCGCTCGGTCTATTGGTCTTGGTGGGGTTGGGTGTCTATGCTTCGCTGATTGGCATCTGCGACTGTTCGAGGGCAGAGCGCCGGATCAGGCTGGCAGACGTGATCCATTCTCTCGGCGAGCAGTTGGGAAATCCGGGTGACTCCGGCAGGATGGGTCTCGACATACTGCTGCTGCTGCGCGCGTAACTCAGCCTGCACGCGCGGCAGAGTGGTCAACGTCAACTGCTCTCCAAACCCTTCAGGACCTTGGCCAAGAATGCGGGAAATGATGAGATTGCCCAACGCCGGTTTGAAATGATTGGTTTCCCAAAACCAGGACAACTGTGTATGAGTGTCGCCCTGATTCGGAATCTTTTCTACTGTGTAAGGTGTTAGACCGGCGAAATTCCACAGCTCCACCTTGCCATCACCGGCAGCGGCAACGGTTTCGGTCAGACGCCGCAGCCATGCGTCATAAAGGTGCATTATCCCGGCTTGGCGGTAAATCTCGAGTTCGTCGGCATGGCCGGGCGTAATCACCACAATGACCCGCGAGCCGTGCGCCAGCGCTTCCGCAATCGACTGCCCGATCGGCCCAACGTCGAGTTGAGGGTGCTTTGGCAAGGGGATGATCTCGGCAATTTTTTCGCGGTCCTTCGCAACAAACAGGCTGTACTCGCCCTCGGTCTGGACAAGGCCCTGATAATTCGCCGCGGTGTTGAACCCGAGCGCTGTCAGTTTCCTGCTGGTGACGTCGCGCTGACTGAGCAAGGTCGAAATACTGTCGCCCAGCGCGCTCAGCGATAGGAGCGTGCTGGCAATGTCCCGGGCACGCGCCAGGCGTAGTCCGCCATTAGGCGCACCGCTCGCGGTGACGCGCAGTCGCTCCTCGAAGTCCAAGGATCCCCGTATGTGCGAGGCAGCAGCCAGGTTTGCACTCGAGGTCAGCGACTCAATGAAGTCTGTTCCAATCACCACCAACTTTGGTCGCGTTGTAGCAAGAGCGTCCTGCAGGTAACGCAACTGGGTGTAGGGATCGCTCCCCGGGATTCCCAGATTGAAGACCGGGCGCAGGTCTTGCGGCCAAGCCGGACTTTCCGGATCAAGTCCGGCCTCGACCCGCGAACTACCGATCAAGAGTGTCGCCGGCCGTGCGTGATCAACCAGATAGACTTTGGCCATCCGCGACTGGTCGACGGCCTGGGTCTTGTCCTGGTTCAAGCCGGCGATATTTATCCAGCCATAAATTCCGTACGGATCGACGCTGAAATTCGCCAATGCCGTAAGCGTCAGCAGTCCCACCACGGCTGTCAACCACCACCAGACGAAGCGCTTTGCCGCCATTCTTGTCTCGTCAGAATTGCCAGTAGAGGAACGGCGTGATGCGGTTCATCGCCAGAACCCCGAACGCCATGAGCAGTCCAGTGACCGCGGCCCATCGAACCGTGGGTTGCCAAATCAGGCTTCGGTCGAGACTCCGTACGAAGCTCGGTGCGCGGCCAAGCGCTGACGGTGCGGTATCAGTGATCGCCGGGTCATGATCGCGCAGGATTTCCAGCACATTGGGCGACCCAAGAACAACAAGCAGCAGAACCGCGATCCAGACAATGGTGGTCAGCAATTCGTGGAGTCCCCCCCCCGGTGAATTCCACGCCGATTCTCGCGAGCGCCGATCCCAGCGCGGGAAAGCGAACGTCAATTATCGCCGGTAATGCCGCGCCATGCAGATCAGCCATGCCCGCCACCAGATCCAGTGCCGCAGGAACCGTCTGGGCGTGAAAAAATACCAAGGCAATCGCTACGCAAATCAGAGTCAGCGGACCATAGACGAGACCCATGACCCGGTCGTGGCTGGGACCGTTCTTCCAGAAACGGGGGCGAAACATGCGCCAGGCGTGGTTGATGGCTATGTAGCCGCCAAACAGGATGCCCATGATCAGGTACTGATTGCCCGCCCCGTGCCAGATACCAGCCAGGAACATGGTGATAACCGTCGGGACGGCAATCAGGGCCAGAAACGCTTCGATCGTCGTGCGCTGACCTGCCAGGATCTTTTTACCCTTGGCCATGCGCCGTCGCGTCAGCGTCATCACCATCGGGGTATAGAGATACGCCGTCAGGAACCTGGTCAGCGTAATATGCCAGCGCGACCAGAAGTCGATGATGCTGGATGCCTTCAGGGGCGAATTGAAATTCATCGGCAACCGGATGCCGACCATGCGTGCAAGCCCCAGCGCCATTTCGGAGTAGCCGGAAAAGTCGAAATAGAGTTGCAGCGTGAAGCCGAGCGCCGCAGCCCAGGCATATACCAGCGACACCGGCTGGCCGGCAGCGGCATCGGCGAAGATCGGCGTCACATGCTGGGCGATGCCGTCGGCAATGACCGTCTTCTTGAACAGGCCAACTCCGAACAGGCTGATACCGACCGCCATATTGCTCCAGTCGAAGCGCCAAGTCGCCTTCTGGAATTGCGGCATCATTTCGCGATGGTGCACGATCGGCCCGGCGATCAGATGCGGGAAGAAGATCACGAACAGCAAAAAGTCACGGAAGCGGAACTCCTTCACCTGCCCGCGGCTCACGTCCACCAGCAGCGTGATCTGCTGAAACGTATAGAACGAGATGCCGAGCGGCAGCAGGATGGCCGCAACCTCGAGGTTCGTGCCGGTGAGCGAATTCACTGTCGACAGGAAGTAGTTAGTGTACTTGTAATAGCCCAGCAGCGCGAGATCGACGCCGACCGCGAGAACCAGGAATACCCGGCGCCGGCTTGCATCGGTGGTTCCCATCATCCGCTGCGCGAGCCAATAGTTGAACGTGATCGAGCCGAGCAACAGCGGCACATAGACGACATTCCACGCCGCATAGAAGCCGATTGAAGCAAGGATCAGCAGGATCTGCGCCGCGATCGGACCGGCATAGCGGGCCAGCAGGAAACACGAGAGCAGCACCAACGGCAGAAAGCCAAGGATGAATTCGTACGAATTATACAACATGCCGACGACTCGCTCGGGGCAGGGGCGCGCGCACTGACGGAGTGAGCAGGGGGACGAGGTGGGTCATGCCGCTCCGGTCTTTTCCTGCACCAGTTTGATCAGGTCGCTGACGTGTTGAACTGCCTCGATCTCGGCCACGCCGAACTTGATGCCGAACTTCGCTTCCAGCGCGAAGAACAGATTCAGATGGTTCATGGAGTCCCAGCGGGGCTCGTCCTGACGGGACAGGTCGGGTGTCGCCGTGAAAGTCGGATCGTCGAACATGTCGCGGAACGTTTCGGTGATCACGTCCACGATGCTGCTGTCGCTGATTGTCGGCATTGCTGGGCTCACTCGGCGGGT
>Ga0181530_10001529_pt1 | contig 29002 bp, 24 predicted proteins | sample PEATcosm2014_Bin_42_FD_119769 | JGI IMG/M metagenome (GOLD analysis project Ga0181530, IMG submission 119769) | Peatland microbial communities from MTU Mesocosm Facility, Houghton, MI, USA - PEATcosm2014_Bin10_60_metaG | ecosystem: Environmental > Terrestrial > Soil > Wetlands > Peat | place... | reverse complement strand
GCGCAACGATTCGTTCGTCCATTTCCTCGGGGGTTGGGCGATTCTTGGGCATGGTCATATTGTAGGCTCGAATCGCATAATCCCTGTTCAGGACCCATTGGGTCCTCTAAATGGGGCATCACCAATTCATTCAACTTCCCTCTCAACACCATCACAACCATCGCCGAGCTCTACATCGGCTTTCTCGTCGGGGCCTCATCGAATCGTTCCGAGCGCAACCTCGAGGCAACGCTCGCAAAGATCAGCGCACAGGACCAGCAGATAGATGACGTCGAACTCAAGCTGTCCCGAGCCTTGGCAGAGAACACCGCCCTCACGAAAGCGATCCACGAGCTCACCACGGTGATCCACGAGACGGTGTGCCTCAGCAAAGGAGGAGGAGACAAGTAGCGCACGGACGACCTTGCATGCCCGCATGCTTCTCGATATGGGCTATCCAGCGCGAAAATGCATGGGGTGTTGATGTCTGACTTCGCAGCGCCTTCCAATGGATGGGACGACAGTCGGAGCGTGCACGGACTTCGTCGAGCTCAATGCCTTCGCCAAAGTCCTAGCAAAGGAAATCGACTAGGAATTGCTCGCAGCTGCCCTCATCCTGAATCCTCCCGGGGGAAGTTCGCCTTCAGCCCTCGCACGCCGAAGGACAGATGACCACCACGAAAGATCGTCCAACACGATGCTTAAGGCGACGTCGGTCATTCGATCGAACGGCTTTCCTTCGTCGTCGAAGGCATCTCCGACCTTCGGGATGATGACGCTGTTGCGCAAGGGCACCATCTCAACTTCGATCGCGATGTGCGCGAGGTGCTCGACGGCCCGGGCGCCAGCGGCAATACCGACGCTGTATCCGACAGCGGCCATGGGCTTGTTCCGAAGTGCAAACGATACGAACACGCTGTCAATGGCGTTCTTCAAGACTCCAGGAACGCTGTGGTTGTACTCAGGTGTGATGATCAAGTACGCATCAGCTTCCTTCACCTTTTGGTTCCAGCGCTTCACGATTGGCTCGGAATAGCTCGGATCCTTGAAGTCTCCGACCGTCCCAAAGTGCTCGGCAAACATCGGCAGTGGCCAATCGCGAAGGTCGAGCACCTCGACGTCGAACGCGCCGTGTGCGATCGCTCTCCTCAAAACCCAGGGCACAACCTTGTCTGCTTCTCTCGTTGGACGGGTGCTGCCGATGATGATCTGCAACTTGGAGGGACCGGAAAGATCAACTTTTGTCATTGCCTCAAGTTATCGGTGATCGTGATTCGCAATGCAATCCCAAAGGAACGCTCTTTCCTCCCTGTAGACCGGCGTTTCAGGCTTCGAGACGACCTCTTTCACCTAGAACAGATGTCGCGCGGCACGCGGTTTTGAGTGCACGGACGCGCGCCGATGGCCGACAGGAAAGCTCCCTCGCGGCGAAGTCACCGAGTGATGCTCTTGCAGTGCCCAGCGGACTCGATTCCTGCTTGCATGACGCTCGGTTTCGGTTCTCCGCTCTTGGACCGCGTATCGAGCTGTATGGGAATTACGCGACCTTCTTCTTCCTCTTCTCGCTGACGACTTTCTTGGTCTCCCCAAGGACCTGCGACACGCGCTGAAAAGAGACATCGAGAAGATTGCCGATGTCTCGGACACTGAGGCCGGCAACGTCCTTGCATTGTTCAATGGCCCTGCGCATCGTGTCCTGGGCAGCTTGCTGCAGCTTTTCGACCTGGTCTCGCATTTCCTTGGCTTCGCTAAGCAAGTGTTCAACATGCGGCTCGAGCCTGATGTTGAGTTCGAGCTCGAAAGAGTCCGCAGGAACGTCGGCCACCTTCGACACGACGTCGCGTGCTGCATCTCTCACTTGGTCGAGACGCTTGGCTTGACCGTGTGCTCCTTGAATCTCGGGGACGGAAAACGCCCACCATCCGTCCGAGCGTTCGGCTGTGATTTCATAGGTCTTCACGACCACCACCCCTTTCCCAAATCCCTTTCCGCTGACCAATCGATCACCTGCGTGTCGATCTCATGTGCCAAAGCGAGAAGGGATCTGACACCTCGTAGGTCTTTCCCTTCCCCCACCTCTCGTGGTTGGCATTGGCGAGCGACCCCGTCCCGCTCGAACTCCTTGTGTTTCGTCGCTCGAGTCCTTTCATTTCGTCGGTCGGATCGCTTCACGCTCATTAGTCTATAGCATTAGACTTTAAAAGTCCAGTTTGATAGACGGCACACCGAGAATGACACGTTCCTGTTCAGACCCAGCCAACCCGACAAGTCAACGTCCTCGAGGGAGTCCAAGGAAATCGCATCTCGCCCGCGGACGACCGAGGCGCTTTTGCCTTTACGTCGATCTCTTCGCTCTTGCGTCGAAGGCTCGCCGATGATCAAGTTGTGGCCGTGGCGCATGAGCAGATCGCAACGTTTCGAGTTGGCGGCACTGCCGCACCTCCGATCGGCCATTGCATCAAGACACGGCGCGAGGAACCGACGTCGCCTCGTGACCAAGCCATGGCACGAAACGACCTCCCTGTGTCCGCGTGGGACGTCGGCGGCAAACGACACGCATGACCAGCGCCGTGGACGGCAATCCGCTTCTCGACCTCGACCTCGATTTGTCCCAGCACCTCGACGAATTGACCCTTGACGAGACCGAAGACGACGACGAGCCGGTGCTGCGCTGGAGGGACGGTCGCTTGGTTGACACCTGGCGGGAGGGCTATCCCTACGTCGAGCGCATGCCGCGCCCGAACTACGAGGTGGTCAAACGGCAGCTTCAGGTTGAATTGCTGAAGCTTCAGAACTGGGTCAAAGACACGGGCCAACGCATCGTCATCCTCTTCGAAGGGCGGGACGCCGCAGGCAAGGGCGGAACCATCAAGCGCTTCACCGAGCACCTCAACCCGCGTGGCGCGACCGTGGTCGCGCTGGAAAAGCCGAGCGAGAGAGAGCGAGGGGAGTGGTACTTCCAGCGATACGTCGAATGCCTGCCTTCGTCTGGGGAGATGGTCCTTTTCGATCGTTCGTGGTACAACCGGGCAGGAGTGGAGCGGGTCATGGGCTTTTGCACCGACGAGCAATACGAGATCTTCGTTCACCAGGCGCCCGTCTTCGAGGGGCTCTTGACCGGCGACGGGACCCATCTCATCAAGTTGTGGTTCTCGGTGTCGCGCTCTGAGCAACGCACCCGTTTCCTCATCAGGCGGATCGACCCAGTCCGACAGTGGAAGCTGTCACCGACCGACCTCGCCTCACTTGGCCGTTGGGACGACTACACCGTCGCCAAAGAAGCCATGTTCAAGCAGACCGACACCGCGTTTGCTCCGTGGACGGTGGTCAAGAGCAACGACAAGAAACGGGCTCGTATCGGCGCCATGCGCTTTGTGCTCAGCCAGTTCGACTACCCGCGGCGGGACGACTCCGTTGTCGGTTCTCCCGATCCATTGATCGTGGGACCCGCAGCCAGTGTGTACGAGCGTGGGGAGACGCCCGGCCCTATTTAGGTGCTGTCCATAATGGCGAGAACACACCCGGGACCGTGTGCCTCGTCTGGTGTGTCCGTCACGGCCGCTCCTCTCGAACAAAGGTGTGCAATACGCAAGTTCTTCGCGCATCGCCGCTTTGACATCAAAGACTGGTGATCTCGATGCCCAGACACCGGAGTGACGACCCGACCTCGTTTGGGAAAGGCGCTTTTCTTCCCTACACGTTCACGTCGATTACCGCACGCGTCGCGTCACAACCGTCGAGCATCTGAGGGAAATCCTGAACAGAACCATCCACGCGAGGTGTAACGATACGCATAGTGGGTTTCTTCGACGTAGATCGTCCATAGAGGAGGACACGATGTTGAAAGGCTTTAGGAACTTCTTGATGCAAGGCCAACTGATCGTCGTCGCGGTTGGCTTGGTTGTTGCATTGGCCTTCAGCACGCTGATAAAGGCGTTCACCGACGATGTCATCACCCCGCTTGTCAACGCGGCTGGCGGTGGTGGGGCAACCGGGAAAGGACTTGGCTGGACTCTCAACGGTCAGCACATCAACATGGGTGCTTTTGTCTCGGCGATCGTCTACTTCGTCGTCTTCGCCGCGGTTATTTACTTCGCGATCGTGTTGCCCTACCGGGGGTACATGAGAAAGCGTGGAACCACAGTTTTTGGTGAGCCGCCCGCGACAAAGACCTGTCCGTTCTGCTTGTCGGCCGACCTACCTGTAGCCGCAACGAAGTGTAAGCACTGCGCGAGCGAGCTCTCCGCCACCGCCTAGGGCCCGCCCGCTAAGGGTCCACTCGCGAGTGTTCTTGCTGTTCATCGGGATCGAGATGCTCGACCACGAGCGATGGCGAGCCCGGTCCCCGCTCGGTTGCGGCGAGTGAGGATCAACGGGTCTACCGTTGGTACGTGCCAACAGCCACCAACCTTGCGGCGTTCGCGATCACGGCGCTCATCATCATCGTCATTCCCGGACCGAGTGTGACCTTTATCGTCGCTCGAGCTCTCGCATATGGTCGAAGAGCGGCGGCGCTCACGGTTGTCGGAAATACCCTTGGTGAATATGTCCAGGTTGTCGCGGTTGCATTTGGAATTGGCCTCCTCGCCGAAAAGGCCGTTGCGCTGTTCACCGTGTTCAAACTGTGTGGCGCCGCGTACCTCATATACCTCGGAGCGAAAATGATCCGGGATCGAAGAGCACTCTTGTCAGTGCTCGACCCCGAGATGAAGCCGAAGTCCACTCGGCGCTATGTAGCGCAAGGGTTCATCGTCGGAGCTTCGAATCCGAAGACGGTGATCTTCCTCGCGGCCATATTGCCCGAATTCGTCACCCGTTCTTCAGGACGCGTTCCCGAGCAGATTCTTCTGCTCGGGCTCGTGTTTTCGGCCATCGCGCTCATTTGCGACAACATCTGGGGATTTATGGCGGGCACGGCAAGAACCTGGTTCGAGAGATCACCCGACCGGCTATCGAAAGTTGGCGGTATCGGGGGATTGGCAATCATCGGAATTGGGATCCGTCTAGCGCTCACGAGCAGGACCAATTAGAGCGCGGTCGACAAACGTCTCGTCTAGAGACTTCATGAAACGGCGCGTCTTCGCGACACGAAAGGACGCCGTCGATCAGTGTCGCATGTGCAGCAGCCTTGGCACATCGAACCAAACCGATAGCCCGCTGATCTCGCTCGGCTTTCCGACGACCGACGTGAGATAGCGAACGACCAACTGGGGACTCTTTCCTCTCGGCTGCACAACGATTGTGCTCACTTCATATTTTTCGAGGAAGGCTCTGAGCGCGAGACGAGTGGCGCGATTCAAAGGGACCGGAGGCAAGACATTCGTCGTTCCCGGTAACAGCGCAACTCCCGAGAGCGCTTCCCCAAAGAGCGCTTGCATCGTCGGCGGAGTGAGGTCGGCGGGCCAGGGGGTTCCGAGGCCATTAGTTCCCAGGAAAACCCCATAACCCCCGAGCAATTTGAAGCGGTACCCGGCGACGGCTTGCCAGAGCTGCGCTTCGCTGTAGTACCCAGGTTGGGGGTAGGGATATGCGAGGAGCACAGAGCGTTCGGGGATCCTCTCGACTGCGGAGCTCCGGAAGAGACTCGGTACGCTTGCGGGTCGGATCGGCAAGGGGATACTCGGCGCTATAGGAACCAACAGACCGAGGACAACAAGCACGAGCGCGCCCGACAAAACCATGGGGTGCGATGCGCGCGCTCGAAGTCTTCCGGCCCAAAGCGGCCTTCCCGACAGTTTCTGACGGCGAATGGCGCGCAACACCTGGTCGATTCCCACAGCAAAGATGACCGCGACGGCCATTTGTACGAAGAGACTGTACCTACCGGGAACTGCACCATCGATCAGGGGGATATGGGTGACGATCGCCCATGGCAAGGGCACGTCGAAAAGGTGATTGTTGATGGTGAGCCTCGTTCCAAGGGAAAGAACCCACGCGAACAAACCCATCGCCGTCATGGCGAGGACGAAGTGATTCCTTCGCATCGCCACGACAATGCTGCAACAGGTCACCAAGAGCGGCAATCCGACGTATATCCCACTTTCTGCGCGGTTGTTCGCGGCGTATGTCGACCCAATGACTGCCAAGGCATGCGGGGAGAAGCGTTGCAGGTACGTCGGGACGATGAGACCGAGCAAGTCCGAATGAAAGAGGTCCAATCCGGCGATCGGCTGCGACGGACCTGTTAGATGCAGCGGTCCTGCTAGCTCATACCACAGCAAGTACACCGAGAGCAGCGCGAATACTCCGATTCCAATTGCGCTTGATTCAAAGATGTATCGCATCCGTGTCCGCAATACGGGCCAATAGCGCGCTCCAAAGACGACGATGCAGAAGACGGAGACAAAGGCGGCGTCCGCGAGAAGTTCAATCGAAAGATACGCCTGGAGCGAAAGCGCACACCCCAGCGCGACGCCAAGATATTTCCGGTCGTAGCTCTGTCGAATAAACAATTCGAACAGTAAGTAGAAAATGATGGGCAACATGCAGGTATAGACGAGCGCTAAGTGCCCCAGGCCCTGGCCGATCATGTAGGGAGAAAACCCAAACACCAATCCGCCGATAAACGCGGAAAAGCGGTGCGAAACGAATCTGCGCAGGACGAAGTACATGCAAACTGAAGCACTAAAGAACGCGAAGCTCATGGCGGAATTGAACGCGGCAATTGGTCCTGCGAGCTCGGAAATGGGCCAGACGAGCAGAGCGACCGGCAATGCGATTGGATTCGTTGCCAGGTTCACACCGACCGGATAATTCGTCCAGAGGCTAAAGAACGGGCTCATCCCGTGAGTGAGCGCGTACCACGGCCATGCGATTCCGGCTACTTGGCCCGCTGGATCACCGGTTCCCCCGCCGACGAGCTGTGTGGACGACAGCAAAGATGCTGGCCAATAGACATAAAGCGAAAGAGCCGCGTACGCAGCGAGAACAACGACGGTCCAAGACGTCGTGCGCTTTGATCCGCGTGAAACGTGGGGTGTTTCTCGGAAAACAGCTGCGCCGGAGTCGACGAACGCCATGACAAATACGTGAGCCTATTCGTCGCACGTCACGCGACCGGAGCTGTCTACCATGGCGCGATCAATCCCTCTATGCTTAGCGGTGGCCGGGGTGACACGCCTTTCCGGACCCATTAGCTACCCGAACCTTCGGTGGCTTCTGCCAGGTGCGGCGGAATCGAAAGTGATCGGGTACGACAGGTGAGCGTTACTCCCCCAAGTGCAGCCACATCGCATATTCAGGGACCTTGCACGCGGGCGGCAGCATCGTGACGCTGACCATTGAAGACATTCGTCGCGTGGACGAGGTAACGACATCAACCGAACCCGACGATAAATGGAAAGCTTCGCCAATAAGTTCTGCCGTTACCGCACTCTTGCTCTTTGGACCAATAGCGGGAGTGGTGCTCGCCGCAATCGCCTTGTTGGGCAGAGGAGTGAGCGCTCTTGATCTCGGCCTTGCCGTCGTGTTCTACGCAATCACCGGACACGGGGTGACCGCTGGATATCACCGCATGTTCACGCATCGTGCCTTTAAGGCAAAGCGTGGCGTAAAGATCGCCCTCGCTGTCGCCGGTTCGATGGCCTTCGAAGGGGCGTTGATCGGCTGGGTAGCCAACCATCGCCGCCACCACGCGTACTCGGATCGCATCGGTGACCCGCATTCGCCTTACCTTTATGGCACATCTCCGTGGGCACGCGTCCGGGGTGCGGCCCATGCGCACGTCGGATGGCTCTTTCAAGGCCAAGACACCGACGAGGCCCGCTGGGCACCTGACTTGCTCGCGGACCACGACCTCGTCGTCATTGGTCAGCTCTTTCCCCTGTTTTGTGTTGTCTCCCTCGGTGCGCCGACGCTCATTGGCTTCGCTATCACCGGAACGGCATCCGGAGCACTCGGGGCTTTCATCTGGGCTGGTCTCGTGCGCGTCTTCGTCCTTCAACACTCCACCTTCGCGGTCAACTCAGCGTGCCACATCTGGGGACGGCGGCCCTTTCGGACGCGGGCGAACGACCGCGCAACGAACTTCGCTCTCTTGGCAATCTTGGCCATGGGGGAGAACTGGCACAACCTGCATCACTCGAATCCGACGCTCGCGCGCCACGGCGTCGATCGTGGCCAACTCGACTCGACGGCCCGTCTCATCCGCGCCCTTGAACGCTTCGGTTGGATCAGCGACGTTCGTTGGCCCACACGTGCTGGACTCGACGAACGGCGCGTTCGCATCAAAGAGACTTCCTTCGAGACTGCGGCCCTGATTTCCGACTGACCAGCACGGCCCGAATCTCTCCAAGCGACGGACAGGCGCGCAGACATCAGATCGTTGCGCGCGGTACGGTAGAAACCTATGAGCCCGACGAACAAGAGCACGCCGGACCCGGAGCGCACGGAGCCACTCGTCCCTCAAGACGCGGCAAGTTATCCCTTGCTCGATAGCGAGATCGACTTCGATGACGAGCGCGACGACGATCAGTTGCCACTCGATGAAGTCGAAGCGGTCGAGGCAAATGCGCTTCTCGACGACCCCGAAGCCCTCTCCTATGACGACGACTAGACGCCAGGACGTTCAATCGACCGCGTAGACACCTGAGGCTACTTGGTTGGTTGATTGCGCATCGATCACGCCATCGGGCAGAAGAAAAGTGACGAGCGCGCGGCGACAAAGTTCACAAGATGTCTTGCCGAGCCAATACACCCGCAATCGGATCTTCCGAACGCTCAGCTCGTGACGACACGTGACATTGTGGCAAGACGCGCGGCGGGTACCTAGCGCTGTACCCGCTGTGATTCAAAAGTCCCTTTCCTTTTAGTCGCGGCACTCCGCTCAAGGGGTGCACTTCATTGAGCGACCGACGTAGAGGTCGAGTCTTACACGGACTATTCGGGAATGGCCGTGAAGGTGACGCGCACCGTGTGGGAGCTCCCAGACGTGTCGACGAAAGTGACGCTTGCGCTCTGTCCTGGCTTGTACTGCGCGATCGCAGCGGTGAGGCCAGCTTCGGTTGTCACCGGGGTTGACCCGATCGCCGTGATCGTGTCACCTCCTACGAGTCCGGCGGATTCAGCAGGACTGTTCGCCACCACTCCTTCGATTGGAACACCTGCGACAGAGGGCGGAGCACTCGGTGTGCCGGTGTTTCCGAAGCCGAAGAATCCATTGCCCCCCAAGCCACCTGAGCTCGAGCTCGCTTGGGCAAGCTCAACGCCAAGGAACGGTGAGTACCCGATGGTGATCCCTGAAGCTCGCGTGCCTGAGGCGATCTCATAAGCGATCGTGGTCGCGTGGTCGATGGGGATCGCGAAACCGATCGTTTCCTCGCCATCGGTCATAGATGCCGCGGTATCCATCCCTACGACCTGGCCGTTCGAGTCCACCATCGGTCCACCGGAATCTCCGGATTGGATCGGTGCGTCGGTCTGGATCAATCCACTCAGGGTCTCAGGGTTTGCGCCGTCTTCGTCGCTCGCCGTGATCTGCCGGTCGAGCGCCGTGACGGTGCCAGACACGATCGACGGTGATCCACCAAGACCGCCTGCGTTGCCGATCGAGTACACCTGCTCACCGACGGTCACGGAGGAGGAATTCCCGAGCGAAATGACAGGCAGACCAGAGACACCTGCAACCTGCAAGAGCGCGACGTCCTGCGTCGGGTCGACACCGAGCACCTTCGCGGGATACTGCCCGTTGTCTGGACCGCTGCGCCCTGGGATTTGGACCTCGATCGTCGTCGCGTCCTTTATGACGTGATTGTTCGTGAGCACTTCGCCCGAGGACGTGATGATCATCCCGGTGCCCGCCGCCTGTTCGGATTCTCCGACCGCGCTCGCGACGTTGGTGTTGATGTCGACGATGGACGACTTCACTGAGTTATAGATCGCGCTCTCCGCGCTCGAGGTTCCTTGGACCGTGTTCGAGCCAGCAGAGTGCGGAAGCGAAGCAATGGAAACCGAGCCCGTGTTCGATCCTCCGCCGTAAGTTGCGCCGAGTCCTGCACCGAGGCCACCGACCAATAGGGCAACGATGACCGCGACGACGACGAACCACCCTTGATGTCGCGACGGGGGCGGTGGGGGCGCAAATTCATACCAGCCGTATCCATAGGGAGGGGGCGCCATCGGTGGGACCCCGCCTCCCCCGAAGCCACCTGAAGGAGGCGTCGGGGAAGAAAACGGAGGCATCGACAGGGGCATCGGTGCGGGGACCGTTTGTGGCGGAAGGTTTCCTCCGCCAACCGCGGTCCGCGTTGTCGTCGGGTCCAGCGTGTGCTCTTTGCCGATCGCGTCGGCAGGCTCTATCGCGTCCGTCGGCGCCGCGCCACCTTCTTCTTCAGGAGCCGAGGTCTCAAATGTCTCATCCATTGCGCGCTTCCTTTAGTTGCGTTGGCCTACTGGGTGCAGCGCCCGAAAGTTCGCCGAGAGGAGGTCGAACCGATCTTGCGATGCGTCGTGGACTCAAGCTGGACGTTGCCATTGCAAACACTTTGCCACGGAGATCTCGGACATTCCTTGGACATCTCTGAAAACTACCTGTGAGAATGTTCCCGCCCGTCGGCGCCGCGCTCAGGCCCATGTCACCACGAACAACGTAGCGGTGGAACTGCGCCGACGGTCATCGCCCAGGAAAGGCCGCCCTTGGGCCGAGAAGATATGGCATGTGCGACACCTTGACGGGACGCCTTGCTTGCAGGTGGTGCGTGCCGCCTTCGCCTCGTTCTCGCCGGCACGGCGCAAGCGCAAGGGTTCAAACCGTCGGTGCCAATCCAGCAATAGGAGAAGAATGCGTCACGTTCGCAGGAGAGCCAAGGACCTTGTTGTCCCCGAAGGAATAAAGCGCACCTGTCGAGGTGACGAGCTCGTAGCCCTTGTCGTCGCTAGAAGCGAGGAAGGCGACGATGCCGTGGGGTAGGCGTGCATGTGCCTCTGACCCATAAAAACCGGCATCTCCGTAGTTCGCGACGTTGCCTCTTTGAGTCACAAGCCAGTAGCCGAGTCCATCGGCAGTCGGAACGATCGCGACAATGCGGCGCGAAATCGGATTGACAAAGAGCGCCGAGTACAACGGCGCGTCACCGAAGTGATAGACGGTGCCCGATCGGCCAACGAGCCAATAGCCCTTGCCGTCGGGAGTTACTGCGAACGCGGCGATGGGCGTCGCGAGTTTTGTCCCTGACTCTCCTCCGAAGTACGTTGCGTCCCCGTAGCAGTAGACGTTCCCCGAAGCGGAGACGAGATAGTAGCCCTCACGGTCCGCCGTCGGAGCGAACGCGACGATCGGCGAGGGGATCAACGTCCTTGCAGCAGAGCCATAGAACCTGGCATCGCCGTAGTTGAAAACGTTGCCACGCGAAGTGGCGATCCAATAACCCTTGCCATCAAATGTCGAAGCAATGCCTATAACCGATATGACCTTTGTATTCACGTTGAGTGTCGAATGCGATGCGGCATCCCCGTAGGGATACACCGTGCCCGATCGTGTCACATAAAGGACTCCGTTTATTGACTCGGTCGTGATAACGATTTCTAGAGGCTGACTCAAGATTGCTCCGACACCGTTGGATGCAAAAATCGTGATCTCGTAGGTTCCGGGTACATCTCCCTTTTCGGTTCCTGAGACCGTCGCCGTGCCGATTCCATTGTCAAGGAAGCTCAGACCCTGCGGAAGAACGCCGACCTCGGTGAAAGAAGGTTCAGGGGAACCTGCTGCGCTCACAGAGACCGATGACGGAACGTTGGGATAGAACGTCGCTGACGTCGGTGAAGACCCTCCGTTGAGGGTCGCGGGCACGCCAGCGAAGTACCGCTCGGCGTTGGGAACCGCAATGTTGTTCGACGCCGACCCGCCAACCAAGAGCACGTAACCGCCCGCGAGGCTGACTGCAGAAGCGTCATAGCACGGTGTTACGAGTTCGCCGGTGGGCGCAAAGGTCTGCGTGGACGGCGAATACAGCTCGGCGCTGTCTGTTCCACTGATCGCAATGCCTAAGTTCTCGCCACCCGCGATGAGAACTCCCCCATTCGCAAGGAGCGTGGCATTCGCATTGTCGCGTCCAGTACTGGGCGTGCCCAGTGTCGTGTTCCAAGTGCCAAGGGTCGGGTTGTAGAGCTCGGCAACATCGAGCGCGACGCCTTGCGTATTCTCGCCGCCTTCGAAGAGGACCTGACCGTTGTACAACTCGGTCGCCGTTCCCTCATATGCAGCAGAAAGAAGCGGTGCCGTTGCGGTCCAAGTCCCAGACGACGGGTTGTAAACCTCGGCGTTGTTGAGCGCAGCTCCACCTCCGAATCCCCCTGCGAGGAGCACCTGACCATTTTCGAGCGACGCGGAAGACCCGAAGGCTTCTGCAACGAGGAGGGACCCGGTCGCGGCGGCGAGCCCGAACGTCGGATTGAACACCTCGGCCACGGTCGTCGCAGTTGGCGTGATGAGCGAAACTGAGGTGTTACCTCCCGCGATGAGCGCGGAGCCATCAGGGAGGAGCGCGATGTTCGCGCCTTGTACAGGCTGGGTGAGCGCACCCGTCAAGGAGAACTCCCCCGTCGCGGGGTCATACAGCTGTTCTGCGGTCGTTACGGACAACGATCCATTCGTGCTCGTCACACCACCGGATATGAGGACGTCGCCGTTCGGAAGCGTGACCGCACTTGCGTCGTACACCGCATAAACGAGAGAACCCGTGTACGCAAAGGTTTGCGTAGCCGGATCGTAGAGCTCGACACTACTGAGCGGGGATCCCGCAGTGTTCTCCCCACCTGCGATGAGCACGTCTCCGTTTGACAGAGCCACGGAACAAGCAAAGAACCGCGCCGTGTTAAGCAATCCAGGGGTTGCCTGCCACGTCCCTATGTTCTGGATGCTTTGAGCTCCACTCGTCGATGAGCCCACGATCTCGATAGCAGAGACCGCGGAACACACCGCCAAAATCGCGACAAGGAACCGCAAGACAAGCCGCTCGGAGCGCAAGAGAAGACCGGCACGCTTCGACAGCACCATCCGCGGAGCACCGGGCATGGGTCGCGCGCTCGCCGTCACCTCACAGCTCCTTCAGTTCCGACCGCGGTCCGAACGCCAATTGACAACGAAACATCAATACGAACGCACCGATGTCCATTCGCTGGGCACCTCACAGCATATGTTGAGCTGCGCTTGCACAAGGACCAGTTGCCCACCGCTACGTCGTTGCGCGACGCGATCGAGCGATCGGACAACGCCTAGCTCAGCTGAGTCTCTCTCGACGACAGCCTATGCCCACGGGCCTCACAGGATGTAGGACGCTCGCCACGAACGGCGACGACGCATCGCCGTGCCGACACGTTTGTCCATGGATGAAGTAAGCGATCCTTCGCCTGGCCGCTTCGGGTCAAGCGAGTGCAATGAGATCCGCGAGCTCGTCGCTCCAAAGATCTTCGACGCCGTCTGGCATGAGCAGGACCCGTTCGGGAGAAAGTGCCACAACCGCTCCTGAATCGTGGGTGACGAGCACGATCGCGCCGGGGTAGCTCGAAAGCGCCCCCAGCACTTCGGCCCTGCTCGCGGGATCGAGGTTGTTCGTCGGCTCGTCGAGCAGCAAGACGTTCGCGGAGGAAACAACGAGCGTCGCGAGCGCGAGACGCGTCTTTTCGCCTCCTGACAGTGTCCCCGCGAGCTGATTGATCCGATCGCCACCAAAGAGAAAAGCGCCGAGCACTCGTCGTAGCTCGACATCGCTGAGCGAAGCGGGCGCGACGCGACGGAGATTTGCAAAAACGCTTTCCGAGCGAACGAGGGTCTCGTGCTCTTGGGCGTAATAACCGATGCGCAGGCCATGACCTTGGATCACCTCGCCGACATCGGGACCATCGACACCGGCAAGGATGCGCAACAGCGTTGTCTTGCCGGCACCGTTCAACCCAAGAACCACAACCCGGCTGCCGCGATCGATAGCTATATCGACACCGGTGAAGACTTCGAGCGAACCGTATCTTTTCGCCAAACCCTCGGCGCTCAGGGGCGTGCGGCCACAAGGCGCTGGTTCGGGAAACCGAAGCTTCGCAACCTTCTCCGTCTTGCGCTTTTCGGCGATGTCGCCGAGTAGGCGCGCCGCTCTTCGGTCAAGGTTGTGCGCCGCACGCGCTTTGGTCGCTGTAGCTCGCATGCGATCAGCCTGGGACCGCATCGCAGCTATCTTCTTTTCTGCGTTCGCGCGTTCGCGCACACGTCGACGATCGTCCGAGGCCTGTTGAGTCAGATAGGCGCGCCAACCCATGTTGTAGATATCGAGGGTCAGGCGTGTCGCATCGAGGTGGAATACCCGCGTGGCCGACGTCTCCAAGAGCGAAACGTCGTGGCTGATGAGCACGATTCCGCCCTCGAAAGAGCACAGAAAACTCCGCAACCACGTCAGTGAATCGCCGTCGAGGTGGTTGGTCGGCTCGTCCAGCAACAAGGTGTCCGCGCCGGAGAACAACACACGCGCGAGCTCGACTCGGCGTTGCTGGCCACCCGATAGCGTCCCTAGGGACTGAGAAAGAACGGCTTCGCTCAGCCCGAGGCTCGAGGCGATCGAGGCCGCCTGGACCGACGCGGACCAACCGCCTCTTGACTCAAAGTCCCCCGTGAGGCGCGCGTAGCTCGCCATGGCCTTGTCAAAGAGATGGTCCTCAACGCTTCCGAGCTTTTCCTCGGCATCCGTGATCGCACGGGTTACAACGTCGAGACCACGCGCCGACAAGATGCGATCGAGACCTGACACTTCAAGATCGCCGGATCGTTGATCCTGGGGCAAGTAAGCGATCGTTCCCGAGCGCGTGACAGTGCCGAACTCAGGTTGCGCTTCGCCTGCCAGGACGCGACAGAGCGTCGTCTTGCCAGCTCCGTTGCGTCCGACAAGACCGACGCGATCGCCCTTCGCAATCTGAAAGGAAGTCGAACCGAGTAGCTCTCGTCCGCCTGCGGCGAGCGTTATCCCAAGGGCATTGATCATTGATGCGCGACGAATAGGCCATTCGATGGGGCATGCCGAGACACCTTGTCTCCGCGCCTACAGCATCTCACCTGCCACGAGGCTCGTTTGTCATCATGGCCATCGAGCCATTTCGATGGTGGCAAACAAGGGTCTCCACGGCGCCATTTCCGCGAATCGAGCCCACGAGTACGACGTCCGCTTTGCACAGGTACTCCAAGTCGAAACGTCGAGGTAGGTGCAGGCCAACAGGCGTGTTTCGGTTGCATCCGCATCGTCTCTGGAAAACGCGGCGTCTTCGTAGAACTCGAACGCCTTCACATCCCATTGCTTTCGTGCGCCGCGCTCGAATCTTCTCGCCGACGCGGCAATTGCCTGCGATCGTCCAACTCCGGGCATGGTTCGGCGTTCTCGTCATCGTCGAAACGCATGGCGCGGCGGCACTTCGCTTTGCCTCGTCACTCAGCAGGAACACTTCGAGGGCCACTAGGTTGTCGGTGTGGATCTCTTCGAGCGACGACGCGCCCCCTTTTTCTTCCTCGCGCTCGGCGTGGCAGGCTTCGTCGTAGCGAGCGCATTTGTTGGCGTTCTGGCTGCGAGTGCGACGACGACGAGCTCTGTACTCACAGCGGTGAAAGCAGCGCTGAAGACACAGACCGGCGTCCACCTGGTGATTTCCTCGAAATCTGGGTACAGCTCGACCTCTGTCGTCGCCGACTTGGGGACACAAAGCGGTTCAGAGAAGTACTCGTCGGGAAAGGTGACCATTTCGATCGAGGTGACTCGCACCGACGCCTATGTGAGCGGAAGTTCTGAAGGCCTGATGTCTTTCCTTGGCTTGTCCGCTTCGCAGGCGAAGAAAGTCGGCAGCGACTGGATTGCTGCGCAAGCCGGCACGTCCGAGTACTCCAAACTCAAGCCCGGCACGACGATCTCAGCGGTCGCCGGCTTGCTCCCAAAGGCCAAGGGCACGACGTTGTCGAGCGAAATCACCAACGGCACGAAGCTCTACGTCCTCAAGTGGACGACTCCGGCCACGGCTACCCTGCCGAAAGCGCTGAACACCTTCGCCGTCTCGGCCGTGGGAACGCCATTGCCCGTCGAGGAGACTGTGACCGGACCAAGCGGTTCGGGCACGACGCATTTCTCCAAGTGGGGCGAACACGTCGTCATCGCGACGCCACCGGCCGCCTCGACGGTCGCCTATTCCAAGGTCATGGGCTGAGCAACTGAGCTCTTCTTCGGGCCCGCGCCCGCTGTTTCATCGCCGAAGCACCCGTGCACCGACGGCCTTCCGAGGCAAGCTGACCATTGAGTTCTCGAGGCGCTGATCAAAGGTGTGAACATCGCCTGGGCTTAAGTCGACTCATCGCACGCTTCGCTTCGAGGCCTATCGCTGCCATCGTGGCCGGTAAAGACCGCGACCTCATGGAAACACGAAATGCACGGAACTTGAAACGCTTTGGTCATAGCTCTCGGCCAAGCCTGCGTCCTCTGGGCTTTGGAGCAAGGCGTCGCCCATGCACGCCAAAACCAGCAAGAGTTGCAGATCAGCTTGCCCGTCTTCTCGGCGTAGAAGACCATCGACAGCGTATGCAGAGACCTCGCAAAACGACGAGGTCACTTGGGCTGTTGTGTGGTGAAAAAGGCGCCGAGCGCTGAGTCACTGTTGACTTGCCGATATGGTGAGGCCGATGCGAGGACCGGTCGCGCTCGTTGGCAGCGGGGAGTTCCTCGACGTCATGCGCCCGATCGACGAGCAATTGTTGGAGGGGCGACCGAAAAGAGCGGCCTACCTCCCAACGGCCGCGGGCCCAGAGGGAATGGAGCGGGTTCGATACTGGCTGGACCTCGCCGAGACACACTTCCAAAGCATGGGTGTCGAGCCGATCCCCGTTCCGGTCGTCGATCGCAAGGATGCAGATCGCGCAGATCTTGCGTCCCTTGTCGACGGAGCGGGGCTCGTCTATCTGTCCGGAGGAGACCCCGCGTATCTCGCGAGCACCTTGCGCGCCAGCGCGGTATGGCAGGCGATCCTGCAGGCCTTCGGGCAAGGAGCAGCGCTCGCGGGATGTTCAGCTGGAGCGTGTGCGCTAACTGGTGCAGTGGGCAGTCTGCGCCGATTGAACCAGCAAATAGCCAAGGGACTTGGCGTGGTACCTCAACTCGCCGTCATACCGCATTTCGATCGATTCTCGACATGGGACCCCGATATCGTCGAGCGAATGATCACGAGGACGCCGAAGAACCTTCACATCGTCGGGATCGACGAACGAACCGCGCTCGTAGGCGGTCCGAAAACCTTCGAAGTCAAAGGAGACGGCGCGGTCTGGCACATTAGACGCGACGCAACGCGTGAGCGTTATGTCGCGAACGACACCGTTTCCTTCGAATTGGAAGAATCCTGAGCTAGCCGCACGCGCCTGCGAGCAGAACTAACGGGCTGTGCCGTCGCTCAGCTTTCATCGGCGCTCGAGCCGTCACCGATCGGGCCGTATTCCGCCTCATATTGCTTGAGCTGTTCGACTAATTGCGACGCTCGGGTCTCAGCGTCGGTGAGGGGAGTACCTTTTCGCGTCGCGTAATCGAGTGCCCCGAGTTCGCGCAGAAACGCGTCGGCGTGACGGCGCGCCTGGAGCGCCTCGATCTTTGCTTGGCCGGCCTTCCCGGCCTCTTGCGCCTTGTCAGCGAGCTGACTCGCCTGTTCTTTCATCTTGTCCAAGAAGCCCACGTCCTCCTCCTTTGTCCTGCGTTCATGCGTCGATGAGGCTGCGCCAGTTCTTGAGTTGCGGCGCAACCGCGGCTGGGCTGCGTCGAAGGGTCGACTCTGGGATGTGTTCGGCGAGTGCGCCGCGTGCCCAATAATCGTGGGCGACTCCTCCAAAGAGCTTTGAGCGCACTGCGACGAGGTCGGTCGGTGCGTCCGTGAGGTAACCAAAGCAGACGAGCGGCAATTCGATATCGGCTGCTATGGGGGCCCGGCCAAAGAGCGATGCCCTCCGCAAGGCGACGGCGACGGCGCCCGAAAGCACGTCCTCGGGCTGTTCACCGTCGGTGAGGACGAGTCGGTCAACGAATCTACGCGCGAGGTGGAGCGCATAACCCTGGTCTGGACCAGGCGCCCCGAGGCCCTTGCCACCAACTTCTGAACCCGGAACGAATTCAGAAGGGCGATGCGCTGTCCAGGGTTGCGCGGGCTTGAGGTGATAGCTCGGCCGCACCTCGTCTTCGATGGCGATCGGAGCGAACTTGGGTTGGGTCATCGTCGAGAATCCATCGTCGAGATCTCCTCCGTCATTGCTACACCGTGGTCGTACATGGCTCAAGAGCGCGGACCAATGACGTCTGCGCACGCTTGGTTTCTCCCCTCATCGCTCGGGCCTCAGAAACCGGTAGGGACCGCGCTAGGTGCTTCTTTGAGCGCTTTGTTCTCGCCTGATCGATCGTTCTCGGCTCGCAGCAATCCGAAGATGATCGAGTCGACCAGTGCCTGCCAAGACGATTCGATGATGTTCTCTGAGACCCCGATTGTCGTCCAGCTCCCGTTCGCGTCGGCAGTGTCCAAGAGCACCCTCGTCACGGCGCCGCTGCCCTTCTCGGTGTTGAGCACGCGCACCCGGTAGTCCGTCAAGTGCATGTGCTCGAGTGCTGGGAAGTACGGCTCGATCGCTTGACGAAGAGCTGCATCGAGGGCGTTCACCGGGCCATTACCCTGCGCGGTGGCGACGACGCGCGCCTCCTCGACGCGAACGATCACCGTTGCTTCGGTCGTGAGCCTTCCTTCATTCGCCCAAGGGTGCACCAAGGACTGTGGGATCTTGCTTCTGCCTTCTTCTCCTTCGAGTTCCGTCCAATCGGTGACGATCCGGAAGGACTCGATCGAAAAGAACCGGCCGCGGCGCGTGTCCTTGCTGTTCGACGCGGCTCGCATCAAGAGCTCAAGCGACCCGTCGGCTACCTCGAAGTGATAGCCGGCGTGCTCGAGGCGTTTGAGCGTGTCCAATACAAGCCCGTTCGCGTCTGAATCGAGGGTGATGCCGAGCTCTGCAGCTTTTAGCGAAAGTGTCGAGCGTCCTGCGAGCTCGCTTACGACAAAACGCGTCCCGTTGCCGACACTGTTTGGAGCTACGTGCTCGTACGCGTCGGAGCGCCGCGCGATGGCAGAAGCGTGAAGGCCGGCTTTGTGCGCGAACACGGCGCTACCAACATAGGGACTTTGCGGGTCCAAATTGATGTTCACGATCTCCGCAATGTGGCGCGCGACCGGTGTTATGCGCTCGAGTCGGTCGCGCGGTATCGACTCGATGCCCATCTTCAACACGAGGTTCGGGATTGTCGCAGACAAGTCAGCATTGCCTGCACGCTCCCCATACCCGTTGATGCAGCCTTGTATCTGGGTCGCCCCGCACCTCGCAGCGGCAATTGAATTAGCGACAGCACATCCTGAGTCGTTGTGGAAGTGCACACCAAGCACGCACGAAGTCCGGGCGCGCACATCGCGCACGACTCGCTCGACGACATGTGGAAGGGTCCCCCCGTTCGTGTCGCACAACACCACGGCTTCAGCACCAGCGAGCTCGCCGACCTCGAGTACCTTGAGCGCAAACGTCGGGTCGCGCGCATATCCGTCGAAGAAGTGCTCTGCGTCAAGGAAAACGCGCAGTCCGTGATCGGACAGATACCGGACGGAGTCTTCGACCATTGCGAGTGCCTCGTCGAGGGTTGTGCGAAGCGCTTCGGTCACGTGCAGGTCCGAGGACTTTGCGACGATACAGACCACTTGCGTCCCCGCCGCAAGCAGATGGGCAAGGGTCTCGTCGTTTCTTGCCGAGACGTTCGCGCGCCTCGTCGAGCCGAACGCGACAAGCGTCGCGTGTGACAAGTCGAGTTCGTCCCGGGCGCGCAAGAAGAACTCCTCGTCCTTTGGGTTCGCCCCGGGCCATCCTCCTTCGATGTAGGAAACACCCAGGTGATCGAGCTGCCGCGCCACCGAGAGCTTGTCCTCGACGGTGAGCGACATGCCTTCTTGTTGGGACCCGTCTCGAAGCGTCGTGTCGTAGATGTCAACGGCGCCCGGCAGACCGCCGTTTCCTTCGAGCTCGCCTTTTCCCTGCGCTTTTTCCGCGACCTTCGTGATGAAACGGGCCTTGTTTGTCGATTCGCTAGCGATTGACATGGTCGAGCCAATCTTTGTATTGACCAACCTCTCCTCGGATGGTCGCGAAGAACGCGTCTTGGATCGCACGCGTGATCGGTCCAGGTTCGCCCGAGCCAATCGTTCGGTCATCGGCCGCAACGACCGGAACGATCTCAGCCGCTGTTCCGGTGAGGAACGCCTCGTCCGCGAGATACAGATCGGGCCGGCGCAAGAGCTCTTCTTTGACGCTGTAGCCGAGGTCGCGCGCGATCGTCGTCACCGAGTCCGCCGTGACTCCGGCGAGCACCCCGGTGGCCGAGATCGCCGGCGTCAGGAGGTAACCATTGCGCACGAGAAAGAGGTTCTCGCCTGATCCTTCCGCAAGATAGCCGTCGGTCGTGCACATGATCGCCTCGTCGTACCCGGCACGGACCGCTTCGACTTTGGCAAGCGAGGAATTGATGTACATACCCGTCGCTTTGGAAGCCGTTGGCATCGAGCGTGGATCATGGCGTGCCCACGAGCTCACCTTGACGCGTATCCCCTTCTTGATGCCCTCTGCTCCGAGATAAGACGCCCACTGCCACACTGCAATCGCGACGTGTGCCTGACTGAGAAGCGGATTGAGGCCCATCTCCCCATAACCGAGGTACACGAGGGGCCGGATGTAGCAGCTCTCGAGACCCGACGAAATCACCGTCTTGCGCACTGCCTCGCAGAGCTCGGCCTCCTCGTAGGGGATCTCGATGCCCAACAAGTGCGCGGAGCGAAACAGTCGTGCGATGTGTTCTTGGAGGCGGAACACGGCTGCGCCATCGCCTGCTGAGTACGCGCGTATCCCTTCGAACACGGCTGTGCCGTAGTGCAGGCTGTGCGTCAGGACGTGGACGGTCGCGTCTTCCCAGTCGACGAGCGAACCGTCCATCCAAACCTTGGGCGTTGGGGTAATCGGCATGATCACAGCCTCTCTATGACGGCGTCAGTGAGCGCAGTCGTTGTCATTGATGCGAAGTTCATTGCAAATTCTTGTTGGACTTCCAGTACGGATTTTTCGATTCGAGCTGCGGCATCGTCCTCGCCGAGGTACTCGAGCATCATCGAAAGCGAGCGAATCGCTGCGAGTGGGTTCGCCTTCCCGGTGCCCACGATGTCGTGCGCTGCGCCGTGCACCGGTTCGAAAAGTGCCGGGCCTTTATGCGCGGCGTTCAGGTTCGCCGACGCGGCCAACCCGATTCCGCCGGTCACCGCCCCAGCTAGGTCGGTGAGGATGTCGCCGAAGAGATTGTCCGTGACGATGACGTCGTATCGATTGGCGTCGGTGGCGAGGTAAATGCAAGCCGCGTCAACGTGATTGTAGGAACGTGACACTTCGGGGTATTCGCGTCCGATCTCGTCGAACGTCCGCTGCCACAGATCGCCTGCATAGGTCAAGACGTTCGTCTTGTGCACGAGGCAAAGCGCGTGCCGATCGCGGCGATTCGCGAGCTCGAAGGCAAATCGGATACAACGTTCCACCCCGTGGCGGGTGTTCACCGAACCCTGTGTCGCGACCTCTTCTGGTGTTCCGCGCCGCAACTGGCCACCTTCGCCCGCGTAGGGCCCTTCGGTGTTCTCCCGGACGACCACGAAGTCCGCGTCTGGCGCGATCGATCCGGGCACACCACGGAAGGGGCGAAGGTTGATGTACAAATCGAGCTCGAAGCGCAACCGCAAGAGCAGACCCCGCTCCAAGAGCCCCGTCGGCACGTCCATCGAAGAGATGGGCGGACCGACCGCCCCAAGCACGATCGCGTCAAAGGTTGCGAGCTCGGCAAGGGTTGCATCGGAGAGCACTTCACCGGTCTTCAGGTAATGCGCCGAGCCGAGTGCAAAAAAGACGGTATCAAGGGCAACGTTCGCCGCGCGAACGACACGAAGGGCCTCGCCGACAACTTCTGGGCCGATACCGTCGCCCCCAATGACTGCGACCCGGTGTGTGGTCACTTCGATCTCGACTTTCGGGCTCTCGACCCTGTAGAAAACGACCCCAAGCTCGTCCGATTGCACCCTCTTCCAAGGGCAATGTTGCGACAAAAAAACCGCCCACAGCGTGGACGGTTACAGGCGCACTCCTCTTGGGAGAGCGCCCTAGGTAATTACGATGCAAGACGTGTAGGACATGTTGGCCGACAGTCTTGCGAACACCAGCCACTTCGTCAACCCCAGGGCGCCCGATCCCCCGCTTTTCACCGGGTTTCGAACGAGATGCCCGAAGAGGCGGTACCCTCGAATTCATGAGCGAGACGCACCTCACGCCCAAGACCCATGAGCGGCTCGTCGCCGAGCTCGAGGACCTAAAGACCCGCGGGCGCATCGAGATCGCCCAGCAGATCGAAGCGGCCCGCGCCCTTGGAGACCTCTCCGAGAACGGCGACTACCACGCCGCGAAGGACGCCCAGGGCAAGATGGAAGCCCGCATCCGCCAGCTTGACGCGATGCTCACTGGCGCGGTGATCGTCGACGCGAGCTCATCTCGGTCTTCTGTCGTTTCAACGGGGACGACCGTCGGGATCCGCTACGACGGCGACGAGGACATCGAGCAGTTCTTCGTCGGTTCGATCGAAGAGCGCCGAGAAGACATCGCTGTCATCTCACCGGGATCGCCCCTTGGCCAAGCCCTGCTCGGCAGGGCGGTCGGAGAGTGCGTCGAGTTCGACGCGCCGAATGGCCGGCTCAAAGTCAGCATCGTCTCCGTCGAGTAGAAAAGGCGCCATGGCAAGGACGATGACGGAGAAGATCTGGGACGACCACGTGGTGCATCGCGCATCGAAGCCTGTCGATCCCGATCTCCTCTACATCGACCTCCACCTCATTCACGAGGTCACCTCGCCGCAGGCCTTCGACGGTCTGCGCATGGCGAATCGCGGCGTACGGCGTCCGGACCTCACCGTCGCCACCGCGGATCACAACGTCCCGACGATCGACACCGACAAGCCGATCGAAGACCCGATATCGGCCCGTCAGCTCGAGGTGCTCGAGGAGAACTGCAAGGAGTTCAAGATCACGGCATTTCCGATGGGGGATGAGAACCAAGGCATCGTGCACGTGATCGGGCCCGAGCTCGGCCTGACGCAACCCGGCATGACCATTGTCTGTGGCGACAGTCACACCTCGACACACGGTGCGGTCGGAGCCCTTGCGTTCGGGATCGGCACCTCAGAGGTCGAACACGTCCTCGCGACGCAGACCCTCGCCCAGAAACGGCCGAAGACGATGGCCGTCGAGGTCGAAGGCGAGCTCCCTTCGAGCGTCACGGCCAAAGATCTCGTACTCGCGATCATCGGAGGACTCGGAACCGGCGGGGGCATCGGACACGTCGTCGAATACCGCGGCAAGGCGATCCGTTCTTTGTCGATGGAAGGACGCATGACGGTATGCAACATGTCCATCGAAGCCGGTGCACGAGCGGGGCTCGTCGCGCCGGACGACGTGACCTTTTCCTACCTCGAACACCGCGAGTTTGCGCCCAAAGGCAAGAGCTTCGAGAAAGCGCTCGAAGCCTGGCGGGCGCTCGCCACAGACGAAGGCGCCGTTTTCGACGCGACCGTCCACTTCCAAGGCGGCGATATCCGTCCCCACGTCACGTGGGGAACGAACCCGGCTCAAGTTGTCCCGATCGACGGTGTCGTGCCGGACCCATCGAGCTATGGCGACCCAGCAGAACGAGACGCGGCCGAACGCGCCCTCACCTACATGGGCTTGACCTCGGGCACGCGTATCCAAGACATCGCTCCCGACACGGTCTTCATCGGCTCGTGCACGAACTCGCGCATCGAGGACCTGCGCGTCGCCGCATCGGTGCTCGCCGGACGAAAGATCGCACGGCACCTTCGAGCCCTCGTCGTTCCCGGGTCGCGCCGAGTGAAGCATCAAGCCGAGGCCGAGGGCCTGGACGTCATCTTCAAGGACGCGGGATTTGAGTGGCGTGAGCCGGGGTGTTCGATGTGCCTTGCGATGAACCCGGACAAGCTCTCCCCGGGCGAGCGGTGCGCGTCGACGTCGAACCGCAATTTCGAGGGCCGCCAGGGCCGAGGTGGGCGCACGCACCTCGTCTCACCGGCGGTCGCCGCTGCCACTGCCGTTGCGGGACACTTCGCGACACCAGAGCAGTTGGACTGAGCTCGAAAACAGGAGCACTGAGGATTCATGGAACCTGTTCACATCATCTCCGGCAGGGGCGTGCCCCTTGACCGCTCGGACGTCGACACGGACCAGATCATCCCGAGTGACTGGCTAAAGCGCGTCGAGCGGACCGGATTCGGCGCTGGTTTGTTCTCCGAGTGGCGCGACAACCGCGACTTCGTCATGAACCAGCCTGAATTCGCCGGGGCCCCGATCCTCATCACGGGGCCAAACTTCGGCATCGGCTCGTCGCGCGAGCACGCCGTATGGGCGCTCGTCGACTACGGGATTCGCGTCGTCATCAGCGCGCGCATCGCCGACATCTTCAAGAACAACTCGACTCGCTCGGGCCTCGTCCCGGCTGAGGTCACCGCGGAGTTCGCACGAAGATTGATCGATGCGGTAAAGGCCGACCCGCGCCTTGAGATAACCGTCGACGTCGATCGAAGGAGCATCGAGGTTCCATCCCTTGGGCTGCTTGCGCCGTTCACTTTGGATGAGAGCGCTCGGGAACGGCTCCTCGGCGGGCTCGACGATATCGGTGTCACCCTCGCGTACTCGGACGAGATCGATCGCTTCGAGACGGCCCGGCCCGACTTCATGCCTTCGCTCCGCTAATCGACAACGTTGGCAAGCAGGCACGGGCGAGGCGCGACGGCGGTCAGTCGCGTTCCCGCCCGTTGACCGCAGACACGACCGCCTTCAAGCCCGCGGCGAGGATGCTCGCATCGATGCCGACTCCCCAGCGCCGTTCGCCACTTGCGTCTCGCGTCTCTATGTACGCGACCGCTTGTGAGTTCGCGCCGGTCGTGATCGCGTGTTCGGAGTAGTCGAGAACGTCGAGCTCGATGCCGAGCGCGTCATGCATCCCTTGAACGAACGCGGAGATCGGTCCGTTGCCTTCGCCGGTCAGCGTGACGTGGCGCCCTTTCACCAACAGCTGCGCGGTGACCTTGTCCATCCCGCCGCTCGGGTAGATCTCCTGGGACAAGATCTCGATACCCCCCGCAGATGACAGGTACTCGGCGCTGAATACCTCCCACATCTCCTCGGGTGAGATCTCCGTTCCGGTGTCCTCGGTAACGTGCTGTATGGCGTGGGAGAACTCGATTTGCAAGCGCCGCGGCAATACCAAGTGGTGTTCGACTTCCATGATGTATGCGACCCCGCCCTTGCCCGACTGTGAGTTCACCCGGATGACCGACTCGTAGCTGCGCCCGACGTGGTGGGGATCGATCGGCAGGTAAGGCACGTCCCACATTTGATAGTCCCGCTCGAGCGCGGCCATTCCCTTTTTGATCGCGTCCTGGTGTGAGCCCGAGAACGCCGTATAGACGAGATCCCCGACGTAGGGGTGGCGAGGATGCACGGGGAGGCGATTGCAATACTCAACGACACGACGAAGCGCGTCGATGTCGCTCACATCGAGGCGCGGGTCAATGCCTTGGGAGAAGAGGTTCAACGCGAGTGTCACGATGTCGACGTTGCCCGTTCGCTCGCCGTTGCCGAAAAGACATCCCTCAACGCGATCCGCGCCCGCCATGACGCCGAACTCCGAGGCGGCGACCGCGGTGCCTCGGTCGTTGTGGTTGTGCAGGCTCAAGATGACCGCCTCGCGCATGGGTATGTTGCGGTGGAAGTACTCGATCAAGTCTGCGTAGATGTTCGGCGTTGACATCTCGACAGTCGACGGGAGATTCAAAATGATCGGTGCGGACCGATCTGGTTCGATCGCGTCCATGACAGCCGAGCAGATCTCAATCGCGTAGTCGATCTCCGTTCCCGTGAAGGACTCCGGTGAGTATTCATAACGGATCGACGTACCGGGAAGGCTCGACTCCAAGGACCGACAGAGCCGAGCAGCATCGACCGCGATCTTCGTGATGCCTTCCTTGTCGAGCCTGAAGACGACTCTTCGCTGGCAAACCGAGGTCGAATTGTAGAAATGGACAATGGCCTTCCTTGCGCCGCGCAGGCTCTCATAGGTCCGCTCGATGAGCTCGGCACGGCACTGGGAGAGCACCTGGATCGTCACGTCGTCAGGCACGAGGTCATCTTCGATGAGCTGTCGGACGAAGCCATAGTCAGGGGCCGAGGCCGCCGGGAAGCCGACCTCGATCTCCTTGAAGCCCATCTTCACCAAGGTCTCGAACATCCGGCGCTTTCGTGCGGGGTCCATCGGATCGATGAGCGCTTGGTTGCCGTCGCGCAAGTCGACCGCGCACCACATGGGCGCTTTTCGGATCACTTCATTCGGCCAGCGCCGATCGGGAAGGTCGACGAGCCCGTAGGCCTGGTACTTGTCATATGGCATCTTCTTCGGCGTCACGTTCGGCGGTGGCATCGCACTTCTTTCACTAGCTCTCGGTGTTCGGGAAACAAAAAACCTCCTGGCCCAAGGCACAGGAGGTCGCGGCGAGCCCAAAGCGGCGCTCGCCGTCAGGTAAGGAGCAGGACCTGGTCAAGCAAAGGCACACGCATAGGAAACTCATTGTCCCAAACATGCGCGCCTACCGTCAAGAAGCCCGACTTCTTACATGCGTGGCGAACCGAGGACACCGATGCGTTCGAGGTATCCCGGCCCGCCGAGGCGCGCATCTTGGATGGTCCTAGGCGGTGGCGACCTGATGGACCTCCAAGATGCCGGGCGCTCCTTCGAGCGTGGAGATGACCTCATCGGAGACGGCCCTATCGGTCGACAACACCATGAGTGCCGTCCCACCGCCTCTCGTCTGGCCTACCGCCATGTTCACGATGCTCACGAGTGCGTCCCCAAGGACGGTTCCGACAATGCCGATCATGCCGGGCCGGTCGTCGTTGCGCACGACGAGCATGTTCCCATAAGGCGGTACCTCGAGATCGTGATCGTCGACATTTACGATGCGCGCTCTTGTCGCGTCATTGCCGGCGAGCGTGCCGGCGACGATGTGCGCGTTGGAGCGGACGGTGATGAGACTAAGGCGATCCGATGATGCCGAGGTCTGTGTTTCGCGTACGACAAGACCGCGATCTCGCGCGAGCTGGGGAGCATTGACATACGAAACGGGCTCTTCGATGCTCGAAGCAAAAAGACCCTTCAGCACCGCGAGGGTGAGGATCCCGACGTTCTCGCCAGCGAGGGCTCCTTGGTATTCGACCTCGAGCTCATCGGGCAGTCCGTCACACAGCCCGCCGAAGAACCGACCGAGGGTGTCTGCCAGGGACAAGAAGGGTCGGACGGTCTCTGAAGGTCCCGAGGCGGCGACGTTGACCGCGTAGGGAACGAAATCCCCCGCGAGCGCAAGCACAATTTGTTCTGCGATCTGCTCGCCCGCCTTGTCTTGGGCTTCGCTCGTGCTCGCACCGAGATGTGGCGTCACCACGACCGTATTGAGCTCGAACAGCGGTGAAGACGTTGTCGGTTCTGCAGAAAACACATCGATTGCCGCGCCGCCGACGTGTCCAGATCGGATCGCCTCTGCGAGTGCATCCTCGTCGATGATCCCGCCGCGCGCTGCGTTCACGATGCGTACGCCGGGCTTTGTCTTTGCGAACAGCTCCTTGTCAAAGAGGTTCGCAGTCTCTTTGGTCTTGGGGAGGTGGATCGAAATGAAGTCCGCGCGCGCAACGAGATCCTCGAGGCTCAAGAGCTCGACACCCATGCGCTTTGCTCGCTCGGGCGCGATGTAGGGATCGTAAGCGACAAGTTGCATCCCAAAGGCCAACGCGCGCTGGGCAACGAGCGCACCTATGCGCCCGAGGCCGACAACTCCGAGGGTCTTGCCGTGCAGCTCGACGCCCTCCCAACGCGAGCGCTCCCAGCGCCCGGCGATGAGCGCCGCGTGTGCCTGGGGGACGTTGCGAGCTTGCGCGAGCAATAGTGCCATCGCGTGTTCTGCAGCCGACAAGATGTTGGACTCTGGTGCGTTCACGACCATGACGCCAAGTGCAGTGGCCGCGTCGACGTCGACGTTGTCGAGACCGACGCCCGCGCGTCCGACGACTTGGAGAGTCCGACCATGAGCAAGTGCCTCGGCGGTCACTTTCGTCGCGGACCGAACGATGAGCGCCGCTGCTCCCTCGAGCGCGGCGTTCAGTTGTTCGGGCGTCAAATTGAGCCGGACATCGACGTCATGCCCGGCGCTTCTCATCGCGGAAATCCCGCTCTCGGCCAGCTCTTCGGTGACGAGGATCCTTGCCATTTCTAAAGCTGCTCCCTTCACTAAAGACGACTCGTCCAATGCCGAAGCCGCGACGGGAAGTGGACTGCCTCGGTACCTTCGTCGTCGCGTTGTTGTCGGATTCCTTCGTACCCGGCCCTCACTTAGGATGCGTCAGTCGCGCGCTTTCGAGAAGAGCTCAGCAAGACGCTCCATGCCCTCTTCGAGGTCCTCGTCGGAAAGCGCGTAGGAAAATCGACCATAACCGGGAGCGCCGAAGGCTTCACCTGGGACAAACGCGACTTTGACCTCATCGAGCACGATCTCCGCAAGCTCGAGGGTGTTTCGTGCGCACCGACCGTGCAAGTTCTTCCCCAACACACCTGAAAGGGACGGAAACGCGTAGAACGCGCCCTCGGGCTCGACGCAGCTCACTCCGGGGATCGCGTTCAACATCTCGTGGATCTTCTTCCTTCTTCGATCGAAGATCTTGCGCATCTCTTCGACGAGCGAGGGGTCACTTCCAAGCGCAGCAAGCGCAGCGCATTGCGCGACATTGTCGACATTGGAAGTCTCTTGTGACTGCAGGTTCGTCGCCGCGTCTATCACGTCTTCGGGCCCGATCATCCAACCCACGCGCCATCCCG
>Ga0181530_10001528_pt1 | contig 29013 bp, 23 predicted proteins | sample PEATcosm2014_Bin_42_FD_119769 | JGI IMG/M metagenome (GOLD analysis project Ga0181530, IMG submission 119769) | Peatland microbial communities from MTU Mesocosm Facility, Houghton, MI, USA - PEATcosm2014_Bin10_60_metaG | ecosystem: Environmental > Terrestrial > Soil > Wetlands > Peat | place... | reverse complement strand
CGCGCCGGGGGTCGTCTTCGACTTCCGGCTGCCCCGGGTCAAGTCGATCAGCGCCTCGGGGCACAAGTTCGGGCTGGCTCCGCTGGGGGTGGGCTGGGTCGTCTTCCGGGATAGCTGCGAGCTGCCCGACGACCTGATCTTCCACGTCAACTACCTGGGCGGTGACATGCCGGTGTTCCAGATCAACTTCTCCCGGCCGGCCGGGCAGATCATCGCCAGCTACTACAACTTCCTGCGGCTGGGTCATGAGGGCTACCGCCGCATCCACCAGGCGTCCTACGACATCGGCCAGTACCTGGCCGCCGAGATGGTCAAGCTCGGCCCGTTCGAGCTGCTGTGTGACAGCAACCCGAACACCGGGATTCCGACGGTCACCTGGCGGATCCGCGACGGCGCCGACCCCGGCTATACCCTGTTCGACCTGGCCGACCGGCTGCGCGGCCGGGGATGGCAGGTGCCTGCCTACACCCTGACCGGGACGGCCTCCGACATCGCGGTGCAGCGCATCCTGGTCCGGCTCGGCGTCAGCCAGGACATGGCCGACCTGCTGCTGGAGGACTTCCGCGACGCGGTGGCCCACTTCGGCAAGCACCCGGTCACCGTGTCCATGACCAAGGAGGAATCAGGCGGGTTCAGCCACCTGTAGCGGCCCGCCGCGGGGCCGCGTCTTCCTGCCGGGACGATGGCCCCTGGGCGCGGTTTCCGGCCGCTGCAGGACTTTCGACGGGCGCAGGCCCTCGCCGTCGCTCGTTGCGATCGTGCTTCGAATGCAGGCTCTGATCGATCAGCGGCTGGGCCGGTGTGCAGAGCACATCCGGGAGCAGGATGGGTGAACCGGCGTAAGCAAGCCAACGGCACATGCGTTGCTCCTCTCCGTCCATGGACGGGAGCCGTATGTGCGCCCTTTCTGCCAGCCGCCCGGAGGGCAGGAATCACCCGTACGGGGTGAACGGTGGCGGCTGTTCACCCATGGGGGGTGATGTCCGAGTCGCGGGCCAGCCCAAATCATTGAGGGTGCACCCCATAACCACCACAACCCGGCAGGACGCCCGAGGGCGACCTCGCTGACGTGAATGAGAAGGCAGGCCAAGAAATGATACTTGCTGCTTCATCGTCGTCATATCCGCTGCTGAACATATTCTGGACGATTCTCGAGGTCTTCCTGTGGGTGATCTGGTTCTGGATCCTGATCATGGTGTTCATCGACATCTTCCGCAGCCATGACCTTTCCGGCTGGGCCAAGGCTCTGTGGTTCCTGTTTGTGCTGTTCATCCCGCTGATCGGCGTGCTGGCTTACCTGATCGTCCGCGGCGACTCGATGCACGAGCGGTCGGCCCGGCAGGCCGTCCGCTACGACCAGGAGGTCCGCGCTGTTCAGGACTCCGGCGGGGGCGGCACCGCAGAACAGCTGACGAAGCTCGCTGACCTGCGCGACCGGGGAGTTATCACGTCCGAGGAGTTCGATCGCGAAAAGGCTAAGATCCTCGCCTGAGGCGACCGGCGCCATGACAGTAACGACCGTTAAATAACAACGGAGGATGTTGCCATGACTGACGGTGAGAACAGCCGGACCGGACCGCAGTTCGAGGCTGGCCCGCTGATGACCAGTGCGGTGCTGGTAGGAATCGGCACCGTCCTGGTAATGGCAGGTCTGGCGGTGGGGGGCTCACATCTGGCGCTGGCTACCCGGCAGTGGGTCAGGGAGATGGAAGTGCCGCCCAGCGAGCTCGCGAAGCTCAAGTGGGCGCAGGCCAGGAACGCCGCCGCGGCCGCCGCCACCGCCTGGCAGAACGGCACCCCGGTTAGTCCCGCCAGCGTTTCCTGATCTTCCGGCGGCAGGCCTTAGGCAGGCTGGAGCCCGGGTTACCCGGGCTCCAGCCTGCTGGCATTTATCCCGGGGGTGGCCCGTCCGGTGGCACATCCGGGTCGTGCAGACGGTGGACCTCCATGATCTGCACGCCGTACGTCTCCAGCCGGGCCAGAAGACCCTGGAGGGCGGCCTGATCCCGGAGCGGGCCGTGCAGGACGGTTTCGACCGGCTCCACCGAAGCGACCAGCCGCTCGAAGTCGAGCAGGGCTTCGGGCGGCAGGACACCGACGACGCGGATTTCGTAATAGAAGGGCGGCAACGGAGCCCCCAGCGGGTCGCGATGAAAACGGGTCAGCTCCACGATCCCGCTGCGGGGGGACCGGCGCCCCATGCACGGCGGGTGAATCCGTCACCCTGGTGAGATTTGCAGCGGGGTGATGACAGGTCACCCTCATGCGCGAGACCACTGACGTACAGACGAGCTAGCCCTATGTACGCGGTCACGCGAACGCGGAACTGACGTCGGCACGGTGCCGGCCGGATCAGAGGACCACGGATGGTGACGAGGACGGATGCGGACCTGGCGGTTCGCTCTGGCGTGCGGGCGGACGGTGCCGACGATCCCGTCCTGACCTCCAAGATCACCGTACCCAGCCTGCCCGGCTGGGCGGTCGAGCGGGCGCGCATCGAAAGGCTCATCGCTGCGGGCGTGCGAGGGCCGCTCACCACGATCACCGGTCCTCCCGGCTCCGGCAAGACCATGGCGATCGCCTCCTGGGCGGCCAGCAGCGCGGACCCTGGCCTCCTGGCCTGGGTCACCCTCGATGACTATGACAACCGGCCGGAGGTCTTCTGGTCCTATATCCTGGCGGCCTTGCGGCGAGCTGGCGTCGCCGTCCCCCCGGTTTCGCCAGCTGCGGACGGCGGGACCGCCGACCACATCTTCCTGCTGCGGCTGGCATCCGTGCTGGCGGCCCAGGAGCGGCCGGTGGTGCTGGTCCTTGACGACGCCCATCTTCTTACCGAACGGGACCTGCTGGACGGCCTGGCCTACGTGCTGAGGAGTGCGGCGCCGGGCCTCCACCTGGTTGTCTCCTCGCGGATGGACCCGCTCCTTCCCCTGCACCGGTACCGGCTCGCGGGGGAGCTGACCGAGATCCGGGTGGACGACCTCGCCTTCAGCCTTCCCGAATCCACCGCGCTCATGGCCCAGCATGGCATCACGCTGTCGGCCGGAGCGCTCGAGCGTATTGTCGCGCGGACCGAGGGCTGGGCGGCGGGCATTCGCCTGGCCGCGATCTCGCTGGACGGCCATCCCGACCCTGATCAATTCGTTAAGGAATTCGACGCCGAGGACAGTGCCATCACCAGCTACCTGGTGGACGAGGTGCTGAACGGCCAGCTCGCCTCCACCAGGGAGTTTCTCCTGCGGACGAGCATCCTGAACCGGGTGAACGCGGACATCGCCCGCGAGCTGACCGATGACGAGCGAGCGGCGGACGTGCTACCGATCCTGGCCAGCGCGAACGCGTTCATCCGGCCGATTGGGCACGGGTGGTATCGCTACCACTCGCTGTTCAGCGCGGTGCTGCGCCTGAAGCTCCGGCGTGAGCAGCCGGGCCAGGTGACCGAGCTCAACCGGCGAGCTGCTCAGTGGTATCAGCGGCGAGGATTTCTCACCGAAGCGGTGCGGCACGCCGCCGACGCGGGTGACTGGCCGTTCGCGGCCCGGATCGCCCTCGATGAGCTAGCGATAGGCCAGCTCATCGAACCGCGGGGCAACCGAGCGCTCGCCGCGAGTTTCCGGCGCATGCCTACGGAGCCGGCCTGGACCCAACCTCAGCCCCTGCTGGTGGAAGCGGCGATCGAGCTCTCCGCCGCGGACGGCCTTACCGGCGCGGCCACGCTGAGTGCAGCGGAAGGCATCCTCGATCAGCTTCCCGCCAGCGACGAGATCCCGGCCCGGCTGGCCGCCGCGCAGGTCCGGCTGGCCGTTGCCCGCCGCGCCGGGGATCTCGATGCCGTGCGGGCCGCGGCTTCCCAGGCCGGGACCCTGCTCGAGGAGATCCCCGGGAGCGTGATCGTACGGCATCCTGAGATCCGCACGCAGGTGCAAGCCGGCCACGGAGCGGCCGGACTCTGGTCCGGCAACCTCGACGAGGCGGCCGCCACCCTCACCTCCGCGCTGGCCGCCATATCCGATCCCGCCGGCACGTACGGGCGAGCTGAATGCCTCGGGTATCTCGCGCTCGTCGAGGCCCTGCGCGGGCGGCTGAATCAGGCCACCGAGCGGGCCGGCCAAGCGGCAGATGCCGCCAAGAGCAGCATGGACGGGCTGGCCGACTTCACCAGCCCCGCCGCGGCTGTTGCCCGCGCGTACGCACATCTGGAACGCGACGAACTCCCGCAGGCGCATGGCCAGCTCAAGGTGGCCAACAGCGTTCTGCGGATAGCTCCGGACAAGCTGATCGGCGCCATCGCCTATCTGGTCGCCGCGCGCTGCCGGCTGGCCGAAGGCAGTACCAGGGCCGCGTCGGATCTGCTCGGCCGGGCCCGGCAGGGCTGGTCGCCACCGGCCTGGCTGGAACGCTGGCTGATGCTCATCGAGTCGCGGGTGTGTGCCGCGGCCGGGGATATCACGTCCGCCGTTGAGGTCGCCGAACGCGCTGAGCCGGAGTCCGCGCTGGACGCGGCCGTCACGCTCGCGCAGGCATGGCTGGATGCCGGCGATCATCAAGCCGCGGAGCGCGCCCTCGCCATCGGGATGGCCAGTCCGGGTGACCCGCCCGGGCGGGTCCGTCTGGAGAGATGGCTAGTCGATGCCCGGCTCAGCTATAGCGACGGCGACCCAGGGCGTGGCCGCCGATCCCTCGAGCACGCCCTGCGGCTGGGTAAAGCCGAGCAGCTCCGGCTGGCCTTCGCCACGGAGCGCATCTGGATGCGGCCGGTGCTGCGGCGCGATCCCGAGCTTGCGTCCGGCTATCAGGACTTGCTGGAGACTGGACCGGCCACGGGCCGGCTCGCGGTCCCTCCGTCCGGCCCGGGCCAGACCACGCCGGTGATCGTCGAGCAACTGAGCGAGCGTGAGCGTGAGGTGCTGCGGCTCTTGTCGGGAATGCTCAGTACCGCCGAGATCGCCACCGAGATGTACATCTCGGTGAACACCGTCAAGACCCATCTGAGGAGCATTTACCGTAAATTGTCGGCGGCGCACCGCGGCGAGGCGGTCCGGCGCGCACGGCAGCTCGGGCTGATCTGAACCCGCCACGGCGAGCCTACAGGACGCCGGCCCGGTGCCCTTTCTCGACGGCGCCGAGCCGCGTGCTGACGTCAAGCTTGCGATAGATCGCCCTGGTATGAGTCTTGATCGTGTTCTGCGACAGCTGCAGTTCCTGCCCGATCTCGCGGAGCGAAAGCGAGCCCCGGAGCAGGCGCAGCACGGTCACCTCTCGCTCGGTGAGCGGATCCGCCAGTGACTCCAACGCCGGCGGCTTCGTCGCGATCTCCCGCTCCAACCGCTCCAGCCGGGCCAGTTGAATCTCGGCGCCGTCCGGCAGCAGGGTCAGTATGTCCCTGGCTTCCCCGAGAAGTGCGGCCGCCCCGGGACGGTCACCGATGTCGGCCAGCAGCGGCGTGAGCCGGAGCAAGGTTTCCAGCGTCGGCCATGGGCTCAGCCCGGGCCACCGCCGGCGTGACCGGAGCGCACGGTCGAACTCGGTGCGCGCCTGCTCCGGACGCCCCTCCAGCGCGTGAATCGCACCGATGGCTGCGTGCGCGAGGGAACTCTGCGGAGCGCAGCCGAGATTGCCATCGCCCGAGGCGTGCCGGGCGGCGCCGGCCAGTTCCCTCGCTTGCGCGGAATTGCCCTCCTCGGCCGCCACGAGCGACGCGGCGGAAAGAGCCATGATCCGCACGAGCGGGACGGACGGCTCACACTTGATGGCCTGCCCGAGCGGCTCTGCGGCCCCAGGCTCCCCGGAAAGGTAGAGGCTGAAGCCGAACGCCGTCAGCGCCAGCGCCGACCAAGGCGACGTCGGATCGCGTCCCAGCTCGACGGCCCTCTCGGCTGATTCTCGCATGGCCCGGATGCCGTCGAAGCCGAAGGCGCCGCCGAGCAGCGCGGCCGAGAACTCCAGCGACGGCATGCCATCCGGAAGAGGACCGTCATGCTTTCCTGCCCTGACGACCGGTAGCCAGCGCCGTACGGACTCCCGCTCGCCGAAAAGAGCCGCGACCCACGCGGCGCTGTGCGCCGCCAATGGGTGGGCGGCAATCTGGCCGTCACCGAGCGAGCGCAGCCAGCCGCGAAGCGTCGCCACCCGGCCCGAATTGACGTAACCGAACCAGTGGCCCGCGATGAGATCGACGGCCCCGGCGATGTCACCGCCGGCCAGTGCGTGACTGATCGCCTCGTCCGTCGATCCTGACTGCCGATGCCAGGCGCTCGCCCGCTGGTGCAGGGCCGGACCGATGTCCGGCTCGGCCCTGGCGAGCTGACCGCGGAGCACTTGCGCGAACAGATGGTGATAGCGGTACCACCGTCGGCGCTCGTCGAGCGGAACGACAAAGAGATTCTCCCGCTCCAGCATTCCGGTGATGTCCGCGGAGTTGGACGTCCCGGCCACGGCGTCGCAGAGCGGCGCACAGAATCGGTCGAGAATGGCCGTCCGCGCGAGGAACTGCCGGATGTCGTCCGGCTGGCGGCTGAGCACCTCCTCGGCGAGAAAGTCGACGATGAACCGGTTGTTGCCGGAGAACTGGCGGATGAAGGATCGTGGACTGGAGTGCCCGCGCAGGGAGAGCGCCGCGAGGTAAATTCCGGCGGCCCATCCCTCGGTGCGCTTGAGGAGAACAGCGAGATCAGGCGGGCTGAGGTTGTCGCCGGAGACATTACGGACCAGTGCCGCCGTCTCCGCGGGCGTGAACCGCAGCTCGGGTGCCCGGAACTCGAGCATTTCCCCACCGGCCCGAAGCCGCGCCAATGGCAGCGGCGGATCAGCCCGGGTGGTGAGCACCATCTGGGCCGAGGCCGGCAGATGAAGCAGCAGGAAGGAGATCTGGTCGTGGCAGCTGCGTTCCCTGATCACGTTGTAGTCGTCGAGCACAAGAACGACCGGTGCGGGCAGCGCGGCCAGTTCGTTGACCAGGAGCGGGAGGGCCGTTCCGGTGATGTTGGGGGCCTGGACCCGCAGCGCCCCGAGAACTTCATCGCCGTCCAGATCGGGGCACGCTCGCTGCAGCGAATGCACGATATGCGACCATAGGCGGCCGGGGTCGTCGTCGCCACGGTCGAGGGAGACCCAAGCGAATCGCCGTTTCTCCATCGCGCTGGCCCGCCACTGCGCCATGAGAATGGTCTTACCGAAACCGGCCGGGGCTTCAGCAAGGATGAGCTTGGCGGCCGTGCCCGTCAGGCGGTCAATGAGCTCCTGCCGTTCCACCCATTCCTTGCGCAGGGTGGGCGCATGAAGCTTGGTCTCGATGGGTACGCCGGGGCGCGCGCTGGACGTCGGAACGGGCACCGCCCGCAGACCGCGCTTCCCATCTCGAACTGCGCTCCTCACCTATTCAAGATTTTGTTATGTCCGCCTGCATTACCAGGGTCCAAGGTCCTTAGCGGGAGGACGCCAACCTGGCCGCCGGATCACCCGCGGCGGGTGGGGCGGGTGTGAGCCCGGCTTGATGGACTGGCCGGACATCACCGGCTGAGGAGAAGGAACGCAATGGCTGATCTGATCGCGATCGGATATCCCGACGAGGCCACCGCCGAGGCCGCCGCCGATGAGGCACGCCGGCTCGCTCAGGACCTCATCATCCAGCCCGACGCCATCGCCGTGATCGTCCGGGACGCCAACGGCGACTACCACGTCCACACGCAGCACCACCTGGTCGGACGCGGAGCGAGCTGGGGTATGTTCTGGGGCCTGCTGTTCGGGCTGTTGTTCTTCATCCCCGTCTTCGGGATCGTCATCGGCGCCGGGCTGGGCGCGCTGATGGGCAAGATCACCAAGTCCGGCATCGACAAGGAGTTCCAGGACCAGGTGCGCGGCTTGGTGCAGCCGGGCACCTCGGCGCTGTTCCTCATGCTGGAGAAGGTCACCCCGGACAAGGCGACCGAGGCGCTGAGCAAGTACGGCGGCACGGTGCTGAAGACCTCCCTGTCCAAGGAGGGCGAGAAGGAACTGCAGGACGCCCTGCACGGCGAAAGTGCGGGGTAAGACGACTTGGCCGTACCCACCGCCGGAAGCTGGCGGTGGGTACGGCCTACTGCTGCAGGGGATCAGCCGGGCAGACATCGGGCCGAGTCTGGCCGCACGCACCGTCCGGGAGCCGTTATCTGTCAGGTGACCAGCAGGTAGATGCTCTTTCCGGTGAGCCAAAGGCCAAGCAGCAGGAAGATCACGATGATCACCTGATCCCGGTTCGTGTCGAGCCACTCACGCAGCCGGTCCAGCCGGACGCGGGCCGCGGTGGGTACGAAGGCCGCGTACAGCTCAAGGAACAGGAAGCTGGAGGTGCCCAGCAGGCAGAAGAGGACCAGCGTCACGTAGTCCCCGGCGGTGGAAAGCTTGGCCTGAGTGACGGTTGCGGCGCCGGCCGCTACCAGGGTCCACGGTTGCAGGAACGCGGCGGCACCGGCCGCGGACCAGATGGAGAGCCGGTCCAGGCTCGCCATCCAGCCCGGCGGCTTGCGGGGACGGCCCATCCGGCGCCGCTGGCGGACCGCGAGCAGGATCAGCGCGACGCCGAGGGCCAGCTTGACGGCCAGGACGGCGGTCGACGGGGCGGTCTGCGGCTTGGGCGGCGCGCCCCCGGTCGTGAGAACGACGGCGGCGATCACCGCGACCAGGCACGCCAGCCAGCCGAGGATGAACGCCAGGCCCTTCATCGTGCCCTTCTCGGCGCTCAGCAGCAGGATGAATGCCGTCAGCGGAAACGGCTCCAACGTGATCGCGAGCCCGATGAGCAGAAGGTCAAGTACCATGCCGCCGCCATGCCCGGGTCAGCCGGGCGTCACAGGTCGCGCTCGGCGGTGAGCCGTCCCGATGTCACGGCGTCGACGAGAGCCTTGTGGTCACGCTCGTTCTGGTCGGCGTAGGCGGCCGCGAACTGGGTGATGGCCCGGTCGAAGACGTCCGACCCGCCGAGGTAGGCGGCGATGGCGATCCGGTCCCCGGACCGGGCGTGCGCCCGGGCCAGCGTCCAGCCGCACAGTTCCCCGTACAGCCGCAGGCCGGGGGGCACCATGGTCTCTATATCGACGGAGAATTTCCAGTCACGCAGCTGGCGGACATAAAAGTCGCGCTGCTGGCCGTCCTGGCCCGCTTCGGTGTGCTGCCAGCCCAGGAAGATGTCACTGGACGCCTGCATCAGCCGCTGGCCGGCCACCACCCGCTGGCCCTGGTTGGTGTATTTGCTGGCCCCGGCGAAGCGGCTGAGCACCGAGACCTCGGCCTCCTTCACCTGCAGGAACAGCGGATCGGCCTGGTCACGGCCGAGCATCAGCACGATCCAGCACCGCGTCCCGACGCTGCCGACGCCGACGACCTTGCGGGCCATGCCACCGAACTCGAACTGGTCGAGCAGGTACCGGCGGTCCGTTTCCATGGTCCGCCCGTACGTGGAAATCATGCCGCTGAGCTGCGCTTGCAGGGACGTCTGCTGCGCGGTGTCCGGGATCAGCTCATCGATCGGGACCAGCAGCGGCGGGTCGGAGATGATCCGCGGGCGCCCGTCCACCATCCGGGTCAGCTTGGCCACTTCCTGCATGCTGTCCCTGGTCCGCGCCTTGGCCAGGCCTTTCTGTACCATTTTGCGCTGCCGCGGCTGAAGCTGGGATTCGAACTGCGCCCGCAGCCGGTCCATGTCCGCATGCGCGTACCAGACATCCAGGTTGGACATCCCGGCGAAGCTGCGCATCGCCTGCCGGTAACGGGCCACGGCGGCCGAGACGATGTCGCGGCGCTGTTTGCCGGGGAACCCGTTCCCGCGGGCCGAGACCTCCAGGCTGGCCGCCAGCCGTTTGACATCCCATTCCCACGGGCCGGGCAGCGTCTCGTCGAAGTCGTTGACGTCGAATACCAAGCGGCGCTCGGCCGACCCGAAAATGCCGAAGTTCGACAGGTGGGCATCACCGCACGCCTGGACAGCCAGCCCAGACACCGGGGTGGTGGCCAGGTCGCTGGCCATCGGCAGCGCCGCGCCACGGTAGTAGGTGAACGGGGACACCATCATCCGGCCGTACCGCACCGGGACCAGCTCGGGCACCCGCGCCTTGCCCTGCTCCTCCAGCAAGCCGATCGGGTCAGGCCGGCCCGGGGGCGGGTCGAACACCGCGTGGCTCTCCCGTGGCACTTCGGCCCGCGCCTCTTTACCACGAGCCGCGCGCTGCGCCGGGGTCAGCCGTCCCACCCCCGTATCGAGCTGATAACGCCGCTTCACCCCGGAGGGAGCCTCCGCTGTGCGTGCACCCATCATCGGCTCCTCTCTGACCGCTATCCCGCACAAGCCACCATTGCGTCCGGGCCGGCCGTCCGCCTCACCCTGCGAGGATGAGGCCGGCGCCCATTTGGCCGGGGTTATCTTCACAGGGCGCGGAGCAGGGGTTATCTTCACAGGGCACGGGTCGGTACAGGAGACGCCGTCGGCGATGGGCGACTCGTTGCCGCCGGGCCGCAGATAGATTCACTCAGCGCTTGACCCTTGAAGAGGGCCCCCGTGGGAATCGAAGGGAACGCACCGGACCTGCCGGCCTCATTGCCGGCGGACGGGAACGTTTATGGCCAGTCCGGTGCTCCCCGGCACCGGCGGCGCCCCCGGTCGCGGTGGGCCGTCTGGCGCGCCCGCGCAGCTAGGCCGATCGCCGGAGCCGTGGCGCATCACCCTTACCGGATGATGCGCCGCCGCGGAGCCGGCCAGATGCTGTCGGAGGGGAGAAGGAGGCAGGACCATGGCCATCGGGCCCGTGCAGCTGATCGTACTGGGGTTCAACCATCCCGACTTCCACGGTGAGATCATCGCCGAACTTGAACGGCTCCACGCGAGCGGCACGGTGCGTGTCATCGACTCGCTGGCCGTTTACAAGGACGCCGACGGCGAGCTGGAGGTGGAGCACCTCAGCAACCTCACCGAGGCGGAGGCGATCGAGGCCGGCACCAAGATCGGTGCGCTGATCGGCCTGGGCATCGAGGGTGAGGAGGGAGCCGAAGCCGGCGCGGCTGCGGGCGCCGAAGTCGCCGCCGCCGAGGGCCGCGTCAACGTTTTCACCGAGGAAGAGGGCTGGGATGTGCTCGAGGACATCCCGAACGACTCCGCGGCCGCGCTCGTCCTGCTCGAGCACCACTGGGCGGTGCCGCTCCGTGACGCGATCGTCCGCGCCGGGGGCTTCCGGCTCAGCGACGGCTTCATCAGCCCGCTCGACCTCGTGGAGATCGGCCTGGTCACGGCCGAGGAAGCCCAGGAACTGCACGACCTGGAAACGGCGGCTGCGGCAAAGTGACCGCCTCGCGAATCTGGAGGGCATAAATGTTCGGAGGACGCAGAGTAGCCCGGCGCACCTCACGGCGCACCGCCCGGCGCGTCTCCCGCCGGTAACAGCAGCGCAACCCCGCCAGGCGCCGGCTAGCGCTGGCCGAGCCGGCGCTGGCTGGTGCAGGCTCATCCGCCGTGCGTCTTGACCAGCTACGTATCGGCGGCCAGGTAGGCCGCCTGGGCTGAATCGGAGTATGCACGGCATGTCCATGACGAGTTCTCCATCACCGGCCGGCGGGACCGGTCAGGCGGCGTCGCCCGCGCGGGCCAAGAACGCGGGCAGGAACAGGGATCAGCGCGGGGCCATGGTGTGGATTCCGGGCGGCACGTTCCTGATGGGCTCGGCCGCCTTCTATCCGGAGGAGCGCCCGGTGCACCGGGTCACCGTGGACGGATTCTGGATGGACCGTCATCCGGTGACGGTCGCGGAATTCCGGCGGTTCGTGACGGCAACCGGTTACGTCACCGTCGCGGAGCGGCCACTGGCGGCGGCGGACTACCCCGAGGCCGACCCTGCCCTGCTCGTACCCGGATCGCTGGTGTTCCAGCGCACGACGGGCCCGGTCGACCTGCGTGACTACCACAACTGGTGGGCCTACGTCCCTGGTGCCTGCTGGCGGCGTCCCGAAGGACCGCGCAGCGACTGCCGTGGCCGGCAGCGGCATCCGGTGACCCACGTCGCGGCCGAGGACGCGGACGCCTACGCCGCCTGGATGGGCAAGCAACTGCCGGCCGAGGCCGAGTGGGAGTACGCGGCCCGCGGCGGCCTCGACGGGGCCGTGTACGCATGGGGCGATGAGTTCGCGCCGGGCGGCCAGCAGATGGCCAACACCTGGCAGGGCGAATTCCCGTGGCAGAACCTGCTCACCGACGGCTATGACGGTACCTCGCCGGTGGGGTCATTCCCGGCCAACGGCTACGGGCTCGAGGACATCACCGGCAACGTCTGGGAGTGGACGAGCGACTATTTCACTCCGCGCCATCCGGCCGACGCCGCTGATGCGTGCTGTGTGCCGCGGAACCCGAGGGTGAGTAGCCCGGATAGCAGCCTGACCGCCGGCACGCCGGGCGCGCATCTGCCGCGCAGGGTCATCAAGGGCGGCTCGCACCTGTGCGCACCCAGCTATTGCCTGCGCTACCGGCCGGCCGCCCGCCAGGGTGAGGCCGTTGATACCTCCACGTGTCACCTCGGCTTCCGGTGCATCAGCCGCGGCGGGCCGCCCGTCACCCGGTAAAGCTACTCACGCGCCAGCATCGCCTGAGCCTCACGCTCGAGGTCGACGTACGGGTCCCCGCTGACGTCAACGGCGACACGCTTGATCGTGCCGCCGGTGAAGGTGTGCGGGTGCTCGCCAGGATAGTCGCCGGTCACCGGCTCGCCGCTGTCACGGCCGACGCACAGACCCTCGCCGGCCAGGCTGAAGAGCCCGGGCTGGGTCTTGATCCGGCCTTCGCCGACCTTCTTGTCCCCGTGGTACAAGGACAAGATCCCGGTGGAGATCCCGGGCGGATCCTCGCCGTCCTTGTCGAACGAGGCGGACAAGATCAGGTCCATTCCGGTCGGGACGTCCTGGTTGGCGTCGATCTTCTGCTCCATCATGCCGACAAAGTTATAGACGTAATGCAGCCGGTCGTCCTTGATGTACAGAGCGTGACCGCCGAACCGTGACCCATGCGCGAACAGCACGCCCTGTGCTCCAGGGACGGGGATATCCACGAGCGCGCCGATGCTGTAGGAGCGATTCCGGATGTTTACCGCCTGCGCCTCGGGCACCTCCGCGGTGTCGGGGAAGTAGGCGTACCGCTCGCGCGGTGCGGCTAGCTGCGGCCGCGGGGTGGTGATGATCTCTACGGCGCCCCGGTCATCGAGCGGGAACGCCCCGTTGTCACCGGCTTCGGCGAACCACAGGTTGACCAGTTCGCGGACCTTTTCCGGGTGCTCGGCGGCCAGGTCGTGTATCTCGGCCCGGTCAGTATCGGTGTGGTAGAGCTCCCAGGTGTCGTCGTTGAAGTGGCTCCAGCCGCTGATCGTGGGGTGGGTGGTGACGGCTTTCCAGCCATCGTGCCAGATCCCGCGCGAGCCGAGCATCGAGTAGAACTGGGTCCTTCGGGCCGACGGCGCGGACGGGTCACTGACGCTGTAGCGCATGCTCACCCCGTCGAACCGGGACTGGACGTGGCCCTTGATGGTGGCGGGCGGCTCGACGCCGAGGGTGTCCAGGATGGTGGGCACCATGTCGATGGCGTGGTGGTACTGGTGCCGGATCTCGCCCCTTCCCGCCGCCGCGCCGGTGGTGGCTGAGGGCCAGGAGATGATGCATGGGTCGGCGGTGCCACCGTTGAATTCGTACCGTTTCCACATCTTGAACGGCGTGTTGAACGCCATCGCCCAGCCATTGGGATAATGGTTGTAGGTCTTCGTCCCGCCCAGCTCGTCGATCATGGCCAGGTTGGCCTGCATGTTGTCGGGGAGCCCGTTCGCGAAGACGTTCTCGTTCACCGACCCGTTGGGGCCGCCTTCGCCGCTCGCCCCATTGTCCGACACGAGAATCACCATCGTGTTTTCCCGCTGCCCGGACTCCTCCAGATAATCGAGCAGGCGGCCGATGTGGTGGTCGGCGTGGGCCAGGAATCCCGCGTACACCTCGGCCATCCGGCAGAACAGGCGCTTCTCGTCCGCGGTTAGCGAGTCCCAGGGCCGGGTGACATCCAGCGGCGGGAACGGCTGGCCGTCGGTCCCCTGGCGGGTCTCGGGCGTGCCGATCGGGTTGATCGGCGGCAGTTCGGTGTCGGCGGGGACGATGCCCATCTCCTTCTGCCGGGCCAGCGTCTGCTCCCGGATGGCCTCGTAGCCCATGTCGAAGTGGCCCTTGAACTTATCGGCCCATTCCTTAAAGACATGGTGCGGTGCGTGCGCGGCGCCGGGCGCGTAATAGAGGAAGAACGGCTTGTCCGGGGCGACCGACTTTGCGTCCTTGATGAACTCCAGCGCCCTGTCGGTGAGGTCGGCGGTCAGGTGGTATCCCTCGGTCGGCGACTTCGGCTGGTCCACTGGGTGGTTGTCATAGACCAGGTCCGGGTACCACTGGTTGGTCTCCGCGCCCAGGAACCCGTAGAACCGCTCGAACCCGCGGCCGGACGGCCAGTTACGCCGGGTCGACGCCAGGTTCATCTCCACCGTCGGGCACAGGTGCCACTTGCCCGTTATGTACGTGTTCCACCCGCGTTCGCTGAGGATCTCAGACAGCATCCCGTTCTCCGGCGGGATGGTGCCGCTCGCGTTCGGGAACCCGACCGCAGCCTCGGTGATGCACGCCATCGAGTTACGGGTGTGGTTGCGCCCGGTCAGCAGGCATGAGCGGGTCGGGGAGCACAGCGCCGTAGTGTGCCACTGGGTGTAACGGGTCCCGTCGGCGGCGAGCCGGTCGATATTCGGCGTCTCGATGGGGCCGCCGTAACTGCTCATGGCCGAGAAGCCCACGTCATCGAGGACGATGTAGACCACATTGGCCGCGCCGTCCGGCGCCCTCGGCGGCTCGAACGGTGTCCAGTCCGGAACCGAATCGCGGATATCGACGTTGATCGTGCCCTTGAACGGCTCGCTCATTTCTTACTGCTCCTCGCGGCCCGGCGGTCATCTGGCGGGATCTCCACCCGGGGAGATCTCCCGGTTCCCGTCACAGAGACCCACCGTGAATGCTCGCCGCGCGCAGCTAAGCCACGCATCACCCGCCATGGGTGAGTGGTCAGGTGAGCGACATGACCGTGACCCGGAGCTCGCGCCGGAGCACGAGGCCGCCGATGATCTCGAAGATCCCCATGACAATGAACCAGATACCGAGCAGCACGGTGAGGACGGTCAGCGAGGAGGAAGGGTTGGCCGCGACCACGATCCCCGCGATCACGCTGATGACGCCGAAGGCGATCCACCAGGCGCGGCCTTCGCGGGCGTCGCTGGAGATCCCCCCGATGAGCGCGGCTACCCCCTGGACGATCCAGGTGATACCGATGATCAGGCCGACAATCGCCACGGTGAGATGCAGATGACGGATCAGCACGACGCCGACAACGATGAACATCAGGCCGGCGATGCCGAGCCAGACCCGGTGCGCTTCCTCCGGGTCGAATACCCGGATCAGGTGAAAGATCCCCGAGATGATCATGAGGATGCCGAGCAGGACCGCGGCCACATTCAGGGACCCGCCGGGATGAAAGGCGACCACGATCCCGAGGATCAGGGTCAGCACGCCCACGATCAGCGTCGCCTGCCACGATGATCCGGCCAGCAGCGATGGAGGAGGCGGCGGCTGCGCGTCAAATTCGGCGTCAGAATCGGCGGATAGCATCGGCACTCCTTCGCCCTCGCTTACGGGCTTGGTCCCTTGAGTAGCGGCCCGCGCCGATCTTGCTCGGGGTCGCCTTTTGCTCGGGCTGCCGCCCATCCCCATGCTCCGCGCGCACGCAACCCAGTGCCCTCACCCGCCCCGGGTGATTACGGCCCCCGCGCCGAGGCCAGACCCTCAGGGGAGCGGATGTCGGAGGCGCCATCCGCGGAAGGGGGCGGCCGCGATGCACGAGGGCCCGATCGTCCCTGACCCGCTGCGGGCCAGGAGCCCGCTGAGAACGCCCCGCGCGGCGGCCCTCGCCGGGATCATCTTTTCCGTGCTCCTGATGGCCGCGCTCGTCCTGCTCAGGCTCTCCGTGCCCGCTCGTTCCGAGGTCCCCGGAGCATGGCTGACCGACTCGGGGCGCCGCACAGCGGTGGCGGTCGCCCTGAACATCGTCCCGTTCGCCGGGATCGCGTTCCTGTGGTTCATCGGGGTGATCAGGGACCGGATCGGCGAACGTGAGGACCGCTTCTTCGCGACCGTGTTCCTGGGCAGCGGCCTCTTGTTCGTCTCGATGCTGTTCGTGGGCGCCGCGGTCGCCGGCGGCCTCATCGCGGAACTGCCGTCCAGCCCGCCCGGCCCAGGCACCCTGGCGCTGGGCCGTGACGTCACCTCGATCCTGCTCAACGTCTACGCGATGCGGATGGCGGCGGTGTTCACGCTGACCACCGTCACCATCGCGCGCCGCACCGAGATCGTCCGCAGGTGGCTCACCGTCGCCGGGCTGGTGAGCGCGCTGGTCCTGCTGATCGGGGTAGGCCTCTCGCCCTGGGTGGAGCTGCTCTTCCCGGCCTGGATCCTGGCGCTGAGCATCGACATCCTCGCGGCCGGCCTGAAGGCGTCGTCGGCGGGCACCGGGGGAGCGCCGCGGGCCTAGTACGCGGGCCTAGTACGCGGGCCTATTACGCGGGTCACCCCGGGAGGGTGATGACCATCCGGCGCCCACGACCCAGCCTTCTAACGGGGACCACGGTGAAACGGGAAGCCCCATCGAACGCGGAGAGGATGACAGGTGGGCGTGCAGTCCGGGCTCGGCGCTCAAGTGGAGAGCTTCCGCGAGGCGCGCCGGAATCTTGAAGAGTCAGTCCTTCCGCTCGCCACCTCGGTGGACGGACGCCGGTTCTCTTTCCAGGCCTCGCTGCACGGCCTGGAATTGCAGGTCGCCGGCTACGTGATGCTGGAGGGCGGCGGCACTGTCCACCTTGGGCAGATCCTCAGCCTCGAACTCGACCAGCTGAGCACGGAACTGACGCTGCCGGCTCATGCGGGGGGCGCCCCCGAGAACCGGACGCAGGTCCAGATCCGGTACGCGCGCGGCGACGGCGTCATCCTCGAAGGTGACCCGGCACCGTTTCACGATGCGCTGGTTCGGGCCGCCACGGGGGCGGACGTGCACGCCTGGCTCCGGCGCAGCGACCGCCGCTACGCCCAGCTGCAGCTCGGCGAGCTCGCGCTGGCCCCGGGTGTGCCCTGCCTGGCGGACGCGGGCGGCTTCAACCGGCATACGTTCCTCTGCGGTCAGTCGGGGTCCGGCAAGACCTATTCGCTCGGGGTAATTCTCGAGCGACTGCTGATCGAAACGGACCTGCGCGTGGTCGTGCTCGATCCGAACTCCGACTTCGTCCGCCTGGGGGACGTGCGCGGCGGCGCCGACCCGGCGCTGGCCGAGCGCTACCAGCAGGCGGCGCGCGGGGTCGCCGTTTACTCCTCCGACGCCCCGGGAGGGCGAAGGCTCCGGCTGCACGCGGCTGAGATCGATCCGGCCACCCAGGCCGCCCTCCTCCGGCTGGACCCAATTCAGGACCGCGAGGAGTTCGCGACGCTGGCTGAACTGCTCGCGCGCGAGGGCCCGCCGAGGCTCGACGCACTGACCGAGGACGAGAGTCCCGAAAGGCGCCGCCTCGGCCTCCGCATCCGCAATCTGGGCGTCGAACGCTTTACGGTGTGGGCCCCCGGCGAGGCCGGTTCGGTCCTCGAGGCGGTCCACGATCAGGGCGTCCGCTGTGTGGTCATCGACCTGGGCTCGCTGCCCAGCCGCGAGGAGCAGTCACTCATTGCCGCTGCGGTGCTGGGCGACCTGTGGCGGCGGCGGCAAGAGCGCCGTCCGGTCCTGATCGTGATCGACGAAGCCCACAATGTCTGCCCGGCCGAGCCTCCCGATCAGCTTGTCGCGATGGCGGCTGAGCACGCCGTACGGATCGCCGCCGAGGGCCGCAAGTTCGGCCTGTACCTGCTGGTGTCGACGCAGCGCCCGCAGAAGATCGCCGAGAACGTCCTCTCCCAGGCCGACAACCTCGTGCTGATGCGACTGAACTCGCTCGCGGATGCGGCTTTCGCCCAGGCCGCGTTCTCCTTCGTTCCGCCGAGCCTGATCGAGCGCTCGGTCATCTTCCGCCAGGGCGAGGCCCTGATCGCCGGAAAGATCTCGCCCGAGCCCGCCCTGCTCCGCTTCGGCGAACGGATCTCCGAAGAGGGTGGCGCCGACGTGCCGGCGACCTGGGCCGCCGCCCGCTGACCGGACATGGGCGGCCCGCGAGCTCTTCGCGATGGCGGCGGAGCAGGGTGAGGTACAGGTCTTTCTTCGACTCGAAGTGACGGTACAGGGCGGGCTTGCCGACCCCGGCACGGGTGAAGCTGCTCAGCGCTTTCGGCCGACGGTGTGAAGACGGGATTGGCAAGCGTAGGGTAGGGAGGCTGCTCCGGACCCGGCAGCGGCGCCCGTGAACACAGCGGGAGCCGCGCAGGATCCGGAGTTTTCACGTTCAGGCTGCACGCAGAGATGGAGGCGAAGGTGACGGCCATAGGCTCGCCCCCCGCGGGTCCGCTTTACGATGCCCGGCGCCGCGTCTACTACGCCAAGCCGGTCCTTCGCGGCTGGCTGCACTTGTTCTGGTTCGCGGCGTCGCTCGTGCTCGGCCCGCTGCTGCTGGCCCGCGCGCACGGGGCCACGCAGATCACGGCGGTCGCGGTCTACTCGGTCAGCGTGAGCGCGCTGTTCGGGTTCAGCGCTCTGTATCACCGCGGTACCTGGACTGCCGTCTGGAGGCAGCGCCTGCAGCGCCTGGACCACGCGATGATCTTCTTCCTCATCGCGGGTACGGCAACCCCCGTTTTCCTGCTCACCGCGCACGGCGCCTTCGGGCTGGTCTGCGTGCTCGTGATGTGGACACTGACCCTCGCCGCGGCTGGGATTCACCTGGCGTGGATGAGCGCACCAGAGCTCCTGGTTGGCGCGACGTTCGTTGGGCTGGGCTGCGCGGCCGGCCTTGCGCTGCCGTGCGTGTGGATCCATGCCGGCGTCGCTCCCGCGGCACTGATACTCGTGGGCGGCCTGCTCTATATCGCCGGAGCGCTTTCCTATCATCGTCGCTGGCCGGACCCGTACCCGTCGGTGTTCGGCTACCACGAGGTCTTTCATGTCTACGTTTGTGCCGCCGCGGCCTGCCAGTACCTTGCGATAGCGCTGTTCATCCACTGAGGCGGACGCCTCTGTGACCAGGTCGTGGTGCCGGCCAACCGGCGGCCGGCTGACCACGCCTTGCCGCCCAGCAGGAAGGCGCACCCATGTTCAGCGCGGATCTGAGTCCATGTGAAGCCAGCGGGCGGGCCGTCATGGTGGTGAAACAGCAACCCACCGGAGCGCGGCGTGAGCCGCGCTGGAGGAATCCCCGTCGTTCACGGCGGGGAGGATGTCAAAGCTGGTGCCTGCGACCTTCGGCTATCGGATGGTTGTGACGTCTGGTGTGGCCGGGTGCTGATGAGTGCCGGTGCGTGCCGCCAGGCGAGGCAGGCGAGGGCGCCGAGGGGGATCGGCGGCAGGTAGGTGACGGCCAGGGGGCGCTGCAGCGCGCGGCCCGCCCGTAGCGCGAAGGCCGGGCTTCGCAGGAGGAGGCCGAGCCCGCAGGCCATGGTGGCGAGCAACGCCATGCCCACCGCTGCGGCCGTGATCAGCGCGGCGCCGGGCCGGCTGCCCGTGGCCATGACCAGCAGGGCGAGCGCGGGCAGGCCCAGCAGGGCGAAGACGTTCCAGATCCCGGTCACGAGGGTGCAGAGGACGTAATCGGCGGCGCTGAGGCCCCAGCTGGAGAGCATCGCCCAGCTGACGCCCATGGCGAGGGCGCCGCCGGCGGGCAGGGTGTTGGCGACCGCGTTCGAGCCGAGGCTGACCGCTGCCGCCTGGCGTACCCGGATCCACGGCAGTACCGCGCGGATCGTGATCCAGTAAGCGGCCATGCTGGCGGTAGCGGCGGTGCCGACGAGCAGGGCGTACGGCCAGCTCATCGCGCACACGCTGGCCCACACGCTGCGATAGGACGCGACATGCGGCAGGGCGAACCCGAACGCGGCCCCGATAAGGACGGCCGACACCGCGGGCCGGAGGAGCTTGCGGGCGGTCCGGGGCCGGGTGGTGGCGCCTGCGGGCTGAGCCCGTGGGCGGCCCAGGTCAGCGCCCGGCACGCTGGAGGGCGGGCTGGGACCGGTGCTGGCCGGCGGGGCGGGCCGGATCGGGCCAGTGCACGGCGCCGGGCATTTCGCCGGTGATGGCGGACCTACCTGCGGGATTGTTGCCGAAGAAGACGAGGGCTGGCTTCCCGGCCAAGCCGGTGAGTCCGGCGCATGCCGACGCCAGCTGATCACGCCGGACCGCCACCAGGACGACGTCATAGTCGCCGCCGCCATCCGGCACGACGGCGGTTTCCGCGCGGGCGTGCTCACCGCTGAGGACATCCCGGGCGGAAAGTCCCCCAGTGGCGACTTCGTCGGTCCTCACCCCGTGACTCAGCACCCAGACGGTGTTTCCCGCTGCCGCGAGGTGCGCCCCGTAGACGGTTCCGATCACGCCTGCGCCCACGATGAGCACCTTCACGATGAGCTCCCAGGGTCGGTGACCCTGCCGCAGCTAGGTCAGGGATCGGCGCGGCTGGTGTCCTGCGGGTCCAGTGCCTCGTGGGCCAGCGGTGGCTGAGGTGCGGCCTGCCGGGAGTCGTCGCCGCCCGGCAGCGCCTCCGGCACCGCGGTGGCGCCCGCCACCGCCATGCCCGCGTCCTTGCCCGGGTGGTTGCCCGCGTCCTTGCCGGCGTCGGGTACCCCCCTGCCGGCCTCAGGCCATTGCTTGAGCTCTACCTGCGGGATCAGCCAGGCGGCCAGGAAGGCGAGCGCGGCGATCGGCACCGCGACCAGGAACACGGTCTGGATCGACTCGGCATAGCCAGCCACGAAGCCCGCGTGCACTACGGCGGGCAGGTGGGAGAGCAGCGCCGGGGTGGCGTCCGCGCTGCTGAAGCCGTGCGGCAAGGTGACCCCGTGCAGGTGCCTGGCCAGGTTGCCGATCAGCACGTTGGAGAAGATGGCACCGAAGATCGCGGTACCGAACGACCCGCCGATCGAGCGGAAGAAGGTGGCGCCGGAGGTGGCGACGCCCAGTTCGCTGTGCGGCACGCCGTTCTGCACGATGATGACCAGCACCTGCATGACGCCGCCGATGCCCATGCCCAGTACCAGCATGTACAGGGCTTCCAGGGCGGTCGGGGTGGTCACGCCCATCAGCGACAGCAGGTACATGCCCAGGGTCATCAGCGCGGTGCCGGCAATGGGGAAGAACCGGTACTTGCCGGTCTTCGAGATGATCTGCCCAGACGTGATCGAGACCAAAAGCAGCCCGGCCATCAGCGGGAGCAGGTACACCCCGGAGATTGTCGGCGAGATGCCGCGGACGACCTGGAAGAACGCGGGCAGGTAGGTAATCGCGCCAAACATCGCGAAGCCGACAACGAAGCCGACCAGGCTGGTCACCGAGAAGGTGCGCAGCTTGAACAGGTGCAGTGGCAGGATCGGCTCGGCGGCCCGCCGCTCGACCAGCACGAACACGCCGATCAGCAGCACCCCGGCCACGCCCAGGATGTAGATGGGTGCCGACCGCCACGGGTAGGTCGTGCCGCCCAGGCTGGTCAGCAGGATTAGCGATGTCACGGCGAGCGACAGCATGGCGGTGCCGAGGTAGTCGATGACGTGGTGCACCCGGCGCAGGTGACCCGGCACCTGGATGGCCACCACGATCAGCGCGATCACGCCGATCGGTACGTTGATGTAAAAGATCCACCGCCAGGTCAGGTTGTCAACGAACACCCCGCCGAGCAGCGGGCCGATCACGCTGGCGAAGCCGAAGACCGCGCCGAACAGCCCCACGTACCGGCCGCGCTCGCGGGGCGAGACGATGTCGCCGACGATTGCCTGCGCGCCGACCATCAGCCCGCCGCTGCCCAGGCCCTGCACCGCGCGGAACGCGATGAGCTCCATCATGGACGTGCTCAGGCCGGACAGGATCGAACCGGCCAGGAAGATGACGATCGCGGCCTGGAAGAAGATCTTCCGGCCGTACTGATCGCCCAGCTTGCCCCACAGCGGCGTGGACACCGTGGTGGCAAGCAGGTAGGCGGTGATCACCCAGGCGATGTGCGAACCGCCCTTGAGGTCCCCGACGATCGTCGGCAGCGCCGTGGACACGATCGTCTGGTCCAGTGCGGCGAGCAGCATGCCGAGCATGAGCGCCCCGATGATGATCAGGATGCGGCGGCGGCTGAGCCCCGGCAGGGCGCCGTTGCCGGCGACCTCCGCGGCAGGCGCGGGAGTGGCTGAGGCCATCAGTGGTTGTCCTTCCTGCCCGCCGCAGGCCCTGGCAGGGGGTCCTGGGGGGGGCGTCCCCCCGGGCTGGCACAGACGTGACGGAGATCGCAGCGCTCGGGCAGGCCGTCGGCGACCGCCCGGAACGCCAAGTCGATCAGCTGGCTGAGCGGCACCGTCCCGCCGGAACTGGCCCAGAACGTCATGCTCGCGCGGAACACGCCGGAGGCCGTGGCGGCCAGCAGCCCCGGATAGGGGTCCAGTTCCGGATCCGTGCCGAGCCGCTCGGCGAGCCCTTCGCTCATGGCCCGCTCGACCATCGCCATCTGCGCCGCGTGGGCCGCGCGCAGGTGCGGGTCGGCACGCGCCTGCTTCATCCGGCTCAGCCACTCCGCTGGGTCGCCGCCGAGCTCACTGAGCTCCTCGGCCACCGCCCGGGCGTCGCTGACCATAACCATGCGCAGCGCATCAAGAACGGGCTCGCCGGGCGCTAGCTGCACGATGCGCTGGCGCAGTTCCGAGGCCCGGTCTGGATCGGTCCCGAAGAGCGCCGCCTCCTTGGACGGGAAGTAGTTGAAGAACGTGCGCGGCGACACATCCGCCGCTTCGGCGATGTCATCCACGGTGACGTGCGCGAAGCCGCGCTCGGCCACCAGATCCAGCGCTATCCGGCGGAGCGACCGGCGAGTAGCCAGCTTCTTGCGCTCGCGCAGGGAGACGCGAGGCTCGCCTCCGGAAGCCGTCGTTGCCAGGGTCATCGTGCGCTCACTACAACTTTGCATGGAATATAAGTTTGCACTTGAAGCAATGTTACCTGAGATGCAACAGGAGCCGGTCGGCAGATGTTCCCGGCTAGCCAGCTACGGCCGGCCGGTGTGCCCGCGCCAGCGTGCGACCGAGCGAAGTGAGGTAACGCTGCTGTCGCCAGATGACGGTGGCGCGCGGGTGCACCGGGACGTCGAGGGGGGTGATCGGTGATTCTTCACCATGCGCTGAGGCGGGTGGTGGACACCCCCCATGTCCCACACGATGTCTTCGCGCCGGCTGACGACTACCGGCACCAGCCGGACCAGGAAACGGCGAAGGGGAGAACACGCCAGGCAAGCGCCTGCGCGCCGGAGGCTTGCGTGGGTGGCGATTCCGTGTGCCCGAATTCGCTGATTATGGGAAATTATTGCGCCCGAGGGGGATTTGAACCGATTGCCCATCGTCGCGCTAGTCGCCGGGTTCCCGCTTGGGTACAAACCCGTTTTCGGTGTGCATGCAGCCGCCATCCCGGTATGAGGCCGAAATCCGGCGCGTACCGGCGTGTCCTTAAACGGAACTACACGCCGACACCGCTAACGTATCGGTACGAAATACGAATCCCTGACGGCTGTCATCGAGCGTTTGGGCTGACCGCAAAGTAGCTCCTGCCCGCTGAACGATAAGAAGTCCCGCCGTCCTGTCCATTGATGATGCTTAATTCGGCGATATGCGTTGGGAAGTAACGATCATGCGCTTCCGAAGGCGCGAAGGCGCAGCCGGCCTGTTTGGCTCTGCCGGCGACGGCTCTGGGCTCAGCCGTCGCGAGATACTGGCGGGCGGCATCGGCACGGGTGCCCTCATAGCGTTGCCGGACCTGGACCCGAGCCGCCGCTCGGGCGTTCGGCCTGCCGTATCTGGCGGGGACGCGTTCCGTTATGCCTTCCTTTACGGTTTGCCCGACCCGGCGACGTCCCCTGGCGCGTCCGTCGTGGCTGTGATGTGCCCGGCGTCGCGGTCAGCACTGCGGCATGCGCCGGTCCAGGTCGCCACCAAGCTCGCGGCCGCACCAGTCTCATCACCTGACCAGGCCACCACCGCCCTGGCCACGGTGCACAACGTGGACGACGGTGCGAGGGTTACGCTGACCCTCATTGACACCGCCTCGGCAGCCATCGCCGGGCAGGGGTCGGTGACCGTAGCCGACGTCCCAGATGGCGCGAATATTCTCGTTACCCCGGTCTTCGCCCCTGGCTCCACGATTATCGCCCTGGTCCTGGCCATCACGGTGCCAGTGAGCCGTCGCCTGGTAAACAAGGCGCACCCGGCCGGCGGCGCCGGGACGAGCCGCTGGGCGACAAGCTGGAGCTCGCATCATGCGCTGGCCTATTTCGACCGGCGCAGCGGCTCCTTCACGGGACCATTTCATCTCTCCAACGAGCCGTCTCTCGCATTGTCCACCGCGGCCGCCAACAACTCCGATCTGTTGCTGTGGACGACCAGAGAGCCGCAGCCCGGCGATCCCGCCGAGACCCGGAACCAGGCGCTGCTGTCCCAGATGAGCGTTTTCCCCCTGGGTTCGGGTAAGGCCAGGTTTTCGGGACCAGCCCCTGCGCCATGGCCAGCCGGGGAGCCGGTCGTCACGCTTCCGAACGGTGACGTAGCGCGCCTAGTCAGAGGCCGCGACGTGCAGGTCTGCTCCGCCCGGACAGGAGAGGTGACTGAGCTGGCCGTCGAGCCGCTCAGCGGCGTCCGGGCCAAGCCGAGTGCCGTCACCATGCAGACATGCCCGGACGGCACCGTGTTCATGACCAAGCCGGGGGTCGGCGTTGCCGTCGTAGCCGATCCGGCGGACTCGTTCCGGGTCAGGGCGCACATCGGCTTTCCGGCGCCCGCATCGCCGCACGGCGCTCCGTGGAGCAAGGCGGTGCTGGCACCAGCAGGCGACACGCTCTACGTCGTCGGCTCGGCCCGCACCGGGGGCCTCTGCGCTTACGATGTGGCCTCTGGCGCGCTGACCGCCTCCTACAGCGAGGGGCGCCAATATGCCGGCCTCTACCGAATGCCCAGCGGGACCCTCCTCGCGGTGGGGACCGAGAATCCCCGGCTCGCGTTCTTCTCTTCCGCTCTCAGCCCGCTTGGCACAGCCAACACGAGCCTTCACGTGTCGGCCCTGTTCTGAGCAGGCAGCATCGTCGTGCAGACACCGGGCCTTTCGGAGGATTGCCAGCTATGAGCGGATATGACACCGCAGGGAAGATACAAAACACCTACGCATCAGCGCGCCGTGAATTCGGCGTGGACCCGGCCTTCTGGATCAGGTATTTCAACCCGTCCCCGGCCGCTGACCTGTTCAGCGACGATGCCGTCGCAGAAAGCCAGGGAGCGTGGGACAGCGGGGGCCACTACGTGGGCTGCATCTCGGCCCCCCGGCAGTCCCGGCTGAGCGGGTCCGCCGCCGAGGGCCAGGCCGATGCGCAGGCCTTCTGCGCGTCGATGCTCGCCGCCTACCATGCGGTCGGCCCCCTTCGGCTGCCGTCCACCGGTCGGCTGTACTGCTGGCTCGACCAGGAATATTCGACGTCGCTGAGCTCGGATTACTGGGATGCCTGGGCACACTACATAGCGGAATACGATTTCGCGGGCCGGGGCATCTATCCGCTTTACCCGGGCCTGTACTGCGATCCATATTCGCCTTATCCCAATTGCTCGACCATCGCCAAAGTGCGAGGCGTCGATAAGCCCAGCGCCATCTGGTCGAGCGAGCCCGAGCCGTGCGGCAGCCTGGCCAAACCGCCCCACTGGCATCCGGATGAGTGCCCGGCGGTGGGGACCAGGCTCTGGCAATACGCAGAGCAGGACGCGTGCCACCTGTCGTCCAACGTGGACCTCGACGTTGGCGGCCCGGGATTCGTGATGGCCGGCTTCTGCTTCCATGTCAGCTCGAGGCCGTAGCGGGAGGCTGAGTGACCGGCTTTGACCAGGCCACCTCGTCAATCGTCACTGGGTGGGTCGTCAGTTGCGGCGTGGTTCTCGTCGTGGCCGGGGCGAGCAAGCTGTACCGCGGCGCGCGGGGAGTGGATGGTGCTACCGCGATGAGCCGCGCGCTGCGGATGTCCCGGCGCCGGTGGAGACGCGCCGAACTGACGGTGGGCGCCGCGGAGCTGGCGGTGGGCGTGCTCGTGTGCAGCGGAGCGTCGCCGATGCTCGGCGGGGTCGGCCTAGCCTCGTTCGGGGCGCTGTTCTGCGTCTTGCTCGGTTATGTGCGCGTCAAGCGGATCCCTGGCGACTGCGGGTGTATCAGGTGGCGCCCGGCACCAGAAACGGCGCCGGAACCGGCTACCTGGCCGCCGATCGTCCGCGGCGGGATGCTGCTCTGCGCGGGTATTATTTATGTGATTGTGTCGGCCGACGCAGCGCGCGCGCCTTACCTGGCCTGGTTCGGTGGCGGACTGCTCGCCGGGGGAACTGCCCTGGTGCTGCTGAGCATGGGCATGCCCGTGCGCACCCCTGTCTGCCGGAGGCCGCTCCGGCGCCGGATGCGCGCCACGCTCCGCGTGCTGGCCGGGCATGAGATGTTTGCCGCGATGACCGCGTCGGCCGGTCCCTTCGGGCCGGTGGCCCGGTACCGCCGGACCGGATGCACCGACGAGTTCTGGTTTTCGGCGGCGGCCGGGCAGGGCCAGGCCGTGGTATTCCAGGTGAGCCACGCGGCGCCCAGCGGTCGACTTGCCGTACACGTGTCGGTGCGCGACGGCCGGACGCCGGGATCGATGTGGCCGGCCCGGGCCGTCAGCGTCCACGATTTGCCCGGTTAACGGGAGGGAGACGCCATGAGGTTCAAGGTGGTACGTGATTCGCAGGCACGATCGGCGGGCGGTCATCGGCTCAGCATTGCCGGAACCCGTAGCCGAGCGGCTACCGCGGGTGCTCTGGCCGTGGCGGCCTGCGGACTGGCCGTGACCGCGTGCGGCAGCCAGAGTCCGCCGCAGGCGGCAGCGTCCGCGACGACCGGAGGTTCGACGATCGCGCCGAGCTCGCCACCACCCGACAGCATCGCATCCTGTGTCGCGTCTCAGCTGAAAGTCAGCATCTCCAACAGCGGGGCTCTGGCGGGCCAGGCCGGTGGCTACCTCAGGTTTACCAACGACAGCCAGACCCCGTGCCGCATGACCGGCTGGCCCGTTGTGACCGGGCTGACCGCCGCAGGGACGGCCACGCTCCTGCAGCAGGCGCAGTCGACCATGTTCGGCGCCTGGCATTACACGGCCCCGCCACCCGTCGTGACGCTCCAGCCAGGAGATTCCGCCTACGCAGTGGTCGCGGCCGATGATCATCCGGCTGGAGGGCAGGGTCGCTGCCCCGCACCGTACGTGCGCCTTCGGATCAGCCCGCCGGGCGGTTCGGGAAGTGTGGTTATCTCCGCGTGGCTGCCTGGCGCCGGGTCGTACCTGCCGGCATGCACGTCGGTGAATGGCTCGACGACAGCCGAGACGTCGACGATTACAACGCTCTCTAGCCTTCCGCACTAGGGACCGACCGGACGAGGGCACCGGGCCGGAGCCGAGTTGAACCCCGACGGTCACGATCCTGAACCAGCCGAGCGTATCGGGCCTGGTGACCGCCGCCGCCTGCGTGGGGCGGCCCGGTGCCGTTCACACAGTCGGCTACTCCCCGCCGAACTTCTTGATCTCCTCGAACTCGGTCTCGGTCAGCTCGCGCGGCACATCATCATTGGCGACCTTCGAGCTCTGCACGTACTGCCGGATGCTTTCGACGATCTCGGGGTTGGCCAGCGTGGTGACGTCTCCGACGTCGGCGAAGTTGGAGATCGACGCGATAACCCGGCGCATGATCTTGCCGGATCTGGTCTTCGGCATGTCGGGCACGATCCAGACGTTCTTCGGGCGGGCGATCTTGCCGATCTGCTCATCGATCGCCGCGCTGACCTTGTCCTGCAGCGCCTTGCTCGGCTCGAAGCCGGGCTTGAGCGAGACGTACACCTCCACGACGCGGCCACGGATGTCATCGATCACCGGCACCGCGGCTGCCTCGGCCACCTCAGGAACGGTGAGCGCGGCGGACTCGATCTCCTTGGTGCCCAGCCGGTGCCCGGCCACATTGATCACGTCGTCGACACGGCCGAGGATCCTGAAGTAGCCGTCGGCGGCCTGGAGAGCGCCGTCACCGGCGAAGTAGGGCCAGTCGCGCCAGTCCTTGCTGTCCGGGTCCGTGTTGTACTTGCGGTAATAGGTGGCCACGAATCGGTCGGGCTGGCCCCAGACGCCCTGGAAAATGCCCGGCCAGGGGTTGCGGATGCAGATGTTGCCCGCCTTGCCGCTCCCGGCTGCTACCTCGGTGCCGTCCTCGTCGAAGATCACCGGATAGACGCCGAGGACGCCGGGCCCGCAGCTGCCGGGCTTCATGGGCTGCAAGGCCGGCAGCGTACTGCCGAGGAAACCGCCGTTCTCGGTCTGCCACCAGGTATCGACGATGGCCGCTTCGCCCTTGCCCACCTCGGAGTGGTACCAGCGCCAGACTGCGGGCTCGATCGGCTCGCCCACCGTGGTCATGTGCTTGAAGTGGTAGTCATACTTCTTCGGCTCTTCCGGGCCGACCTTGCGCAGCATCCTGATCGCCGTCGGCGAGGTGTGAAAGATGTTGACGTCGAGTTCCTCGGCGATGCGCCACGGACGCCCCGCGTCGGGATAGGTCGGAACCCCTTCATACACCACCGAGGAGGCAGCGAGGGCGAGCGGCCCGTAAACGATATAGGAATGACCCGTGATCCAGCCGATATCGGCCATGCACCAGTACACGTCCTCGGGATGGATGTCCTGGATGTATTTCGAGGTCCCGGCGACGTAAGCGAGATACCCGCCAGTACTGTGCTGACAGCCCTTCGGCTTGCCCGTAGTG
>Ga0181530_10001527_pt1 | contig 29024 bp, 39 predicted proteins | sample PEATcosm2014_Bin_42_FD_119769 | JGI IMG/M metagenome (GOLD analysis project Ga0181530, IMG submission 119769) | Peatland microbial communities from MTU Mesocosm Facility, Houghton, MI, USA - PEATcosm2014_Bin10_60_metaG | ecosystem: Environmental > Terrestrial > Soil > Wetlands > Peat | place... | reverse complement strand
TACAACAGTCCCAAGGCGGGGGCCGAGGCCGTAGCGGTCCGCTGGATGCTGAAACAGGGTTATTCCGTGCCCGACATCCTGTGGACCTACGACGCCATGAAGCAACTCGCCTGGTGGAAAGATAAGTTCCTGAACATGCAATCGGTCAAGCAGCAGATCGGGGAAATGCTCAAAAAGAGGATAAAATCATGAAAGTTTCGGATGAAGTCAAGGCCAAGATCATCGCGGCGTACCAGAATAACGACAAGGTTCAGGCAATCATGCGGGAATACAAAATCGAGGGCGCCGTTTTCTACGCCATCTTGAAGGAGGCCCACGTACCCTATCGCCGGGCCTCCCATGGTGTGGCCAATGTCAAGCCAAAGTCGAAGGCGACGGGCGATCATGCCCCGGCAACGGCAGCGCCTTCACCGGTCCCGGTGGATCAAACGCGGCGCGAAAGGTGGGAATTTTCCCCGCTGGCGCTGGCCCGCGATGAGATTACCTACTTCCGGGGCCAGATGAATGAAAAGATTAAACGGTACGGGCCGAACAGCGTCGAAGACTCCTGGGGCGAAGCCTGGATGGAGTACGTTGACCACCTTGAGGAGCGACTGGAGCTCTGGGTAGTCACCCTGGCGGCGGCGGAACCGTTCGATGTGCAGATGGGAAACATCATGGCGATTGATGCTTTTCTCATCGCCATCCGGGGCATTCACAGTCTCTTGCCGAATGCTAAAACCGGACCGAAGAAAGAGGGCTGAAGGGTGGGAATTAACAAAAAGGCCCCGGGATTATCCGGGGCCTTTTCTTTTTACTTTCGATGCGGGTGGCGGTGATGGTGATGGTGATGGATCGGGGTCGAGGGAACAATCCGAAATCTCAGGGTTGTCACCGTCGCCTTCCGATGGTCATGCCGGTGTTCTTCTTCCGCCATGTGACCTCCCTTTACTGGATGGTGAATTGCAGTGTGGTAACCGTAACAGGGATAGTGAACGCTTCAACTTCCGGACCCGAGTCCGATCCCTGTTCAGTCGCGGTACCGGCGAAATTCGAATCTCCGGTATAGTTACCGACCGGTAGCGGGCTGGGCGTGGGCGCTGAAGACGAGTAGTTACCGTTCGAATCGGTAACAGCCGTCAGCTGCGGGCCGGCTGAACCGTCCGGATTGGTTACCTGGGTGACTACTGTTACCCCGACAACCGGATTTCCCGACACCTTTTCTGTTACAGTCCCCTGTGCTAGGAATTGCATCTTGGTTCCCCCCTTTTTATATTAGCCGTTTAAGGCTTCGGCTTTATCCTAAATGATTTGGCGGTGTTAGTCAAGCACTTTTCATGTGGAATGGTTTCCATACCACCCAATATCGGTTCACCCCCACATACATGGGGAATACGCACGGGTACGCTTCCCGGTCATGGTTGATCTCGGTTCACCCCCACATACATGGGGAATACGACGTTGAGAACATAAGCGTACGATTCTACCGGCCACCAGCTTTTCCATAATACCGCCTCCGTACTTTATTCTCCGAAATGTTCACCCACGTCAATCAGGTCCAGTACACTGATTGTACCATTATCCGCGATGTCTTCGGGGATCCAACCCGGGGTGCCGGTTTCGCCGACAGCCTGGGCGACGAGAATCAGATCCAGCACATTCACCGGCGCGAAGTCCTGGGCGACATCGCCCTCCTGGTAAACGTTTATGGACAGGGCTTTCGTGGCCGTCTGGGGCGTAGGCTCGGCATCCGTAACGGTCACCGTGAAGTCATACACGCCGGGCGAGCCGGTGGGCGTGCCCGTGATCGTGCCCTGGGTGTTCAGCGTTAAGCCCGGCGGCAATTCCGAGTAAGTCGTCGGGATGACGGCCGTGGTCGTCGTGGTAGAACTGGTCGCTGCCGCGTTCTTCTCTTTCCGGGGCGGCCCGCAGGCCAGCACCGACAGGAGCATGGCGATCAGCATTACGAACAGCAATATTCGCTTCATCGATGCCCTCCCGCGTCAGGTTGCGCCGAAGTTCTGGCCGATCAAAATCAGGTCCAGCACGGTGATGACGCCCGCTTTCAGGAAATCTTCGGGGATCCAACCGGGTGTGCCGGTCTGGCCGAAGAAGCCGGCGCAGATGACCATATCAGCGGCGTTGACCGTACCGTCCAAGTTTAAGTCCCAGACTGAGGCAACCTCCGCTTGGTTTATAGTTGGAGATGATAAAGGGACGGCCACCCCGGCAGGTGTCCCCACGATTGCATTACTGATGGTGAATGCTGAGGTTGTTCCTGCGGTAAGCGCCGTGCAGGTGATGACGGCCAGTGATCCGGGAGCGGTGACACTTTCGCCCGCGCCCTCCATGGCATCGGCCACGTTGACCAGCGTACCGTTCGTATTGTTGATCGTGCCCGGCATGAAATAGGTATTGGGGTCCGTCGCCTTGAAGATCGTGCCCTCGGCAACGCTATTCACCTGGACGGCGGCCGGGTTCCATCCGAGGTTGAACTGGGCGCCGGCGATGGAAACTCCCGTACCCGGCGTAATGGCGACGGTGACCGTGAACTGTTGCCCCGCGGTGACTACCGGGGCGGATGGGGTGACTGTCATGACTGTTTCGCTCATTGTCTTTACCTCCCTTATACTCCCTATTATTATAACCGACATGAGAACAAACCATACGAGCACGCCACAAATGGCGAGAAGGACTTTATGTTGTGACACTTGGCACCTCCGTAATCGGGTGTTTTATACGCGGGGAAAATATGAACGGACTTTCCGCGATCTTGAGAAAACCCTGCTGCATGAAGAAAGATAGCTGTGTCCGGTTTTTGGCATCGCAATAGTCCATGATGTGCACGACATGATTCTTGGCGGTTTGCAGACTACAACCGCATTCATTTGCGATTACCCGGTTGGTGGCCCCTCGGAGCAGCAGGTCCAAGATTTGCATTTCCCGCTTGGTGAGTACAACGACCCAGCCTTCGGTCTGAATGCCGTCGGGCGTCCATTTCCCGTATTTAGCCTTCTTCACCGGCGCCACCTCCGCAGTAACCTTTTCCACCGCTGGCAGCGCAAAAATCCGCGGACACGGCGGCGGTTCCATTTATCCCAACCCGGCGAAGAGTAGAAATGATCCACGGATGCTCCAAAAACAAAGAGAACCGGCGACGAAACCGGTCCTCTTTGTGCAAGCGTAATGTGTGACAGACAGCCCCCAGGCTGTTATTCAGCCATTTTGGCTGACCAGTTGCGAGCCCACTTGTTCGCATCTGGCGCATGGTAATTGGCAGCCTGGACACCCGATTGATAGTTGGCAGTTCTCGTGGGGCCGAACCCGGCGCCCTGATAACCTGCAACCATCCGGCCTTTCGCAGCGTTATAGCTGGCGGCCATCTGGGTGGCCTTTCTGGCCAACTTTGCTTGACCCTTCGCAGCAGCATCAGCAATCGCCATAATAAGCCTCCTCTCAAGATTTGGGTACTGTCTTCAGCATAGATCATGTTCTTTTACCTGTAAAGCCGCCAGGCGCGTCTACGGGGTGGGTGGGGGGACTTGACACCGCCGGAAAACTATGCTTCAGGCTTAACCTCCCCTCTTTCATGACCGAAAGAGCGCATATACTTCTCGCAATCCCGGAGGTACTGCGGGAGAAACTTGTTCGAGGCGGCCGTGAGATTTTCCTGGTCGCCGGCATAACGGGCCATACCTTCCGCGCAACCGACCGCCCAGTCCATGGCCAGGTCGATGATCCCGGGTTTATATCCCAGTGCGTTGAGCTCTTTCTTGCGCCGGGCGATGAGACTGTTTCTAACCTTCTGCGGGTCCTGGGTTGCCATTCATCTCCTTGACCATGCGGGCCTCCGCGCGGGCAAACACGTCATCCAGCGTTTCCCGACTCGGGGCCACGTGGGTTGTCAGCCGGGTAATCCATTGCTGCTCGGAAATTTTACCGTTTCCGTAATCCGTCGCCCATTGCTGCACCTTGGGATCGCCGATTTCTGCGGCCACGGCGTTGGCAAATGCTACCTCGGCGGGCTGGGGCTTCGCTTTCGGGGTGGTGTCTCGTTTCGCCCTTTTGGCCGGAACGGGCTTCTCTGGCCGTTCTGGGCCTTCTGCCGAGCCGTTAGCGGCCGGCGGCAGTTGCTTCGGCTGACTGGCTGCCCGTCTGCGGCCCGCGGCCGGTGATTTCGGCGCAGTCGCTTCCTGCACGGTCTTGATGCGGTTCTCCAGATCTCCCGCCCACTTGCCGAGCTGCTCGAGGTCTTCCACCTGTCCGCCGCCCTGCGCCAGCCGGATCAGGGAATTGGATCCCCGCAAATCCCGCAGCGCCATACGGAAAACATCGGAGACGTTCGCCATGGAGCTCGGTCCGGAGCGCCAGGCCGGCTCGGCGGCGTTGACCTTGGCCAGTATCTCGCGGCTCTTCTGCACCACGGACGGGGCCGCGGCCGACTTCTTTTCCCGGGCGTCTTCCAGCGTCGCGGTCAGCATATTGTAGACGGCCTCGAAGGTTTCCGTGGGGGTCTCGCCGAATTTGGGACGGCCGCCCACCAGGGCGTCGTTCATCTCGCCCAGCATCTGGTCGCCGCTCCGGATCGTGGTCGAGACGGTCGAAACTCCACTCTTGAAAACCTCGAGGGCGCGCTGGGTCACTTCCATAAATACTTCATCGGGTCTGCGATCGAATACCATAACCTACCCTCCTATACGCCGAAAGCTTTCTTGCGGATGTCGGCCGAACGGTCCTTGTTGGTGGCCTGCTGCAGCAGGGTGCCGGCACGGTTTTCCCGGTCCTGGGGCGTACTTTTATTCTCCGGCTGGAAAGAGTCACCGCGGAGGGCGGTGCGCTCGAAAATTCCCACCATGCGGTCGACGGTCTTATCCAGGCGGCCGGTCGAGTCTTTGATCAGCTGGACCACGGGGCTGTTATCCGTAACGGCGGTATTGGTGACTCCCAGCGCCTGGCGCAGACGGGCGATTTCGTTGGGGTCGCCCAGCGGATCACGGGCCGCGATGGCGGCCATATTCGCTTCCATCCGGTCGCGCCACTCCTGTTCCCTGTCTGCCTGTAACTGCTGGATCTGCGCTGCGAGTTGCTGGTTGCTCTGGAGCAGGGCCTGATAAGCGGGATTACCGTTCAGGTCGTCGTCATGGCTCTTGTCGAACATCTTGTCGATCAGCTTCTCCATGAGTTTCTCCTGGAAGTTCATCGCCGGTTTCGCCGCCCTGCCGGGCGTTTTGGGTTCACCGCCGGTCTCGCTTTCTTCTTCCGTTTCGGCCTTCTGGCCGCGTTCCACGGCCTTGATGTAATTGGCTCTTTGCGCCGCTTCCAGGGCATCAGCATAAGTCATCGGACCGCCGGCAACGGGCACCCAGTCGCCATCCCGGTCTTTGCCGATCCTGTATCCCACGCCGGTCGCATCATCCAGTTTCTGTCCGATAGATTTCCCGTCGGTTTGTCCCGGCTTCTTGGCGCCCTTGCCGGCGCCGAGGTCTTCATCGTCTAACTCGAACTCCCCGGCCGGCAGGTTATGACTCTTGGCATAAGCGGCCATGACCAGACGGAGCTCTTTGGCGGCGATGAATCCCGACGCGTGCCGGGTGAGCACCTCTTTCAGCCACGCCAGGCTGTCGGTATCGCCATCGAAAAAGAGTTTGCTGATGGTTGGTACGACGTTCTTGTCCACGCCCACGCTCTTGAGCAGACTTTCGAAGTCGGCCTTGGCGGTGGCCTTCAGGTCGGACGATTTCCCGCCTTTGTCTTTGATGGCCTCATCGCCCTCCGGGGCGTCCGGTTCGATTACGTCCTGTATGCCCAGGGCCACCTTCAACTGGTCTTCGGTCACCCCGTCAATGAGCTTGAAACGGCCATCTTCCAGTTTCTCGGCCACGCCTTTCTTGACGAGTTCGAGACAAGAGTTGTGGATGCTTTTCTTGGTGGCATTGATCTTGGGCTTGAAGTCATTCGGCAGCATCGGTGTATTCTGGTTGGCCTTGAGCATGTCTACCACGGTCATTGCGATGGTCATGATGGTTTCACCTCCCGTTTGGATTCTTCGACGGCTAACTGCTGATGCTGGGTATAGGCCAGGTTGAAACAATAGATGAAGAGCGCGGTGAAGGTGTTTTCCTTAATATAGCCGCGGTCATAAAGATAGTCCTGGAACGCCTTCAGCCGTTCGACTTCATTATCCGAGATCTTCAAGGCCCGGATGTTATTGACGTCTTTCCGTTCGACCTTGAGCGGGAGAATCACCTCATCGTCGTTCAGCGCCAATACCTGCGCTAGTAAATTGGGGTCGATTTGCTGTGCTTCTGCCATTTAGCTACCCTCCGTTAATCGTTTAATCCGGTCGATGATATCTTCCGGGTCAAGACCGTACTGTTTTCTGAGCTCGGAAATTTCCGCATGGTCCGGGAAACAATCGCCCACGTTGATGCGGTACACATCCGGGCCGACGCCGGAATAGTCCGACATGGCCTCCATCAGCGCCGATGCCGCGCCGCCCTGCGCGGTGCCTTCTTCGACGACGAACACCGAGCCCGCCTGCTTACAAAGCGCGGCCACCAGGTCGGGGTCAACCGGCTTTACAAACCGCATGTCCACGACTTCCCAATTCAGACTCGGCAGCCTGGGGTCGCAGATGGCATGGGCCAACCGGTCGCCGATTTCACCCACGGTCACCACGTAAATCCCGCCGCCCTGTTTGAGCATATCCGACTTGGGAATGTCGATTATCCGCAGGTCATGGTCGATATCCACGCCCAGTGACTCGCCGCGGGGAAAACGCAGGCAAAACGGATGATCTTGCTTGAGTCCGGTATAGAGCAGCCGGCACATTTGGTTCTCGTCGCGGGGTACGCTCACAATCATGTTGGGCGCCAGGCGCATGAACGCCAGGTCCAGCAGTCCGTGATGGGTGGCGCCATCCTGGCCGACAAACCCGGCCCGGTCCATGGCGAAGACCACCGGCAGGTCATTGAGGCAAACGTCGTGCACGATCTGGTCGAAGCATCGCTGCATGAACGTCGAGTAAATGCAGACTACCGGCCGCATCCCGCAGCGGGCCATGCCGGCAGCCAGCGAAACGGCGTGTTCTTCCGCGATCCCCACGTCCAGCACACGTCCGGGAAATCTCTCTTTGAGTGAGGTCAGACCGGTCCCCTCGAGCATCGCGGCGCTGATCGCCACGATCCGGTCGTCGGCCGCCATCAGGTCGCCAAGGCACTGGGAGAAGATGGCCGAATAGGTGGGCCGGGGCTCGCTAACCTGGCAGGTGAGGTCGAGGGCATATTTTTTACCGGGCTGGTGATAGGCCACGGGGTCTTCTTTCGAGGGGGCATAACCGCTGCCCTTGTCGGTCAGTACGTGGACAAAAGGCACGCGATCGCTCTTTTCTTTCGCCCGGGTAAACATTTCGATGAGGTCTCCAATGTTATGGCCGTCCACCGGGCCGAAATAATTGAAACCCATTTCATCCCAGACCCGGCCGATGCCCGGCACCGTGCCGCGCTGAATTGTCGACTTCACGCCCTTGCCCAGCGACAGGAAGAAATCGCCCATCGGGACTTTACCGGCGAGCCGGGTCGTAACTTCCTGGAACGTCTGGAAGTCTTTGTCCAGTTCCAGATTATCCCGCAGGTGGGCCAGCCAGCGGGTCCGCCAGTCGGCGATCCAGCCGACATTGGGCGAAATGGCCATGCCGTTATCGTTGAGCACGATCATCAGGTTGCGGGGGTTCATGGCCACGATATTGGAGAGCCCTTCGTAGGCCAGGCCGGTGGTCAGGCTGCCGTCGCCGACCACGCTGACAAAATACCCTTCGTACCCCTGTAACGTGGCGGCCGCCGCCAGTCCCAGGGCCATCGAGGGCGTACAGCCGGCGTGTCCCATCGTAAAGAGGTCATGCTGAGACTCCCGGCGGTCAAAATAACCGGAGTAGCCGCCGGTAGTACGGATGCCGGAGAAATTGGCCGCCCGGCCGGTGAGCATCTTGTGGGTGTAGCTCTGGTGCGAGACATCAAACAGAATCCCGTCGCGGGGAGAATCGAAGACATAATGCAGGGCGATGGTCAGTTCGACCACCCCCAGGTTAGAGGCCATATGGCCGCCGTTACAGCCCACGGTCGCAATGATCCGGGCGCGGATTTCTTCGGCCAGCGCCGGCAGGTCTTTGACCGGCAGCGCCTTCAGGTCGTCGGGAGATTCGATCTTCTCAATCAGGGTCATATCAGTTTCCTCACCTGCTCGGAACCGATGCGCCGCAGCACTTTACGGAAACGCTCCGAATCGACAACCCACTGGCTGCCGGTGTAGCGGATCGCCCGCTTGGCGTATTTCTGAGCGAAGGTATCTTCACCGTGGCCGCTGAGCGCCCCTTCCACCAGGTCGAGAAAGGTATCTTCGGACATTTCCACTTCGCCGGTGTACTCGGCGTGCTCTGCGGTCGGATTAAACTTGCCGTTCTTGATCTCGTAAATCAGGGTCGTATCATGCTCGCCGATGATGGTCCATTTTCCCACCCAGCCATCGGACTCTTTCCAGTCTTCTTCGTCGGCCACCTCCGCAATCTTGCCCATGAGGTAAGTGACCAGGCGTTTTACGTTAGAATTTTGCTGATCAGCCATCGTTTCACGCCTCCCTTGTGTTTCTTGAGCAGTATCGGCTTGTTATACAGGAGAGCGCCGACAATCTCCGCGACCGTCTTGCGGCGTATCTCTTCGGCAGCAAAGGGGATCGCCCCCAGAAAACGGACTCCCATTTCGGCCGCCAGCTGATACACGTCTTCCGCCTCGCGGTCGAAGGGGTTCGACAGACAGCCGCAGTTCGGGCAGATGTAGCCGGCCATGTTGGCGACGACTCCCGCCACCGGCGTTTCGGTTTCCCGCAGAACGTCCAGGGTCTTGGCCAGGGCCAGTACCGCCAGGTCATTGGGCTGGCAGACGACGACGGCGCCGTAGATGTTGGGTAAGTTCAGCAGCAGGGATTGAATCTCATCCCCGGAGGTGGGCGGCGTGTCCACCACGATCCAGTCGAGGTCCGGCGCCCAGGCGATAGAGCTGGTGGCGATTTGCTTGACGGCTTCGGCCTTCTGCTGTCCGTCCCACATGTTGGCTTCCGTGTCTTTGAAGAGCAGCCCGACGGAGAAGATCTGAAAACCTTCCCACTCGATGGGCCGCAGCTTGCCGCCGAGAATCGGGTCATAACCGGGGTCGGTGGCCATGTGGAGCGCCCGGGGCAGGGCGGAAGCGTGGATATCGACATCGAGCAGGCCGACTTTGAACGATCTTTCTTGCAGGGCTTTGGCGATGGAAATGCAGGTGGTAGTTTTACCCGTCCCACCCTTAAGGCTGCAAACGACGAGCTGGTTGGGATTTTTCATTGAGCCTCCTGTCTTTGGAAAAACGGAGAGGCGGCCGTTCCAAAATTGCCCCATCCCCTATAGGCAATTAAAGAATCAGCCGCCTCTTCGTCAAGCCAGCGGTCGGGAGGGAAACCTCAAGGTAGTCTGGACCGGATTTTGACCCGGCCGCTCCATCAGTCCCCCTAACCCGACTTACACCTTACCACACCGGGTAAAACTTGTCAAGAGGGTCAAGTTTTATCCTTGGGCGGATTCAGATAATAGAATCTTCCCTGCCGGCCCGCTACTTTGGAGTAGATGTTCAGGGTATCGGCCACGGCCTTGCCGATCTTGCATTTGGAGGGCGTCGGCTGCGGGTACGGCGGCTGCGGCGGGATTACGCCGTCCGGAACCATGTGCTGCATTTGCGCGTCCAGTTCGCTGAAAACTATCCAGAAATAACCGGGCGTATTCTTGCCGTTGACCATGCAGCCTTTAGCCCAACCGGTACCCCAGGAATTGCGGCAGAGGTAAGCGCCGAGCGATGCGCTGTAACCGACCACGCCGATATCATGCTCGCCGACGACCGGGTCGCTGTCGCCCAGATGAATGTAAACCCCGCCGTCATAATTATAGAAAGACTGATGGACCACGAACGACGCGTTGAGCGGCGTGGTATCCAGCATGACTTGAATGTCCGTCGGGTCGGTGAGGGTGTCCCAGCTGGCCAGCTTTTTGCCGCCGGTCCACCAGTTGGCGCAAATCCCGGCGCCGCAAGCCTGATCCACGTCCCGGTAGGGCAGGCAGGCTTCGGTACAAACGCCGTTGAGCAGAAAAGCCAGCGTATTGGGAATGGTATTGCCGTCCGTGCAATTACCGCCGCTGCAGAAGAAGACGTGAGCCTCGGACAGCTTGATCGGATCGGTGGGTAGATTTTCCGCGATGCGGATGCAGGCTTCCATAATACCGATATTGCCGAAAGCCGTGCAGGAGCCGCAGTTACCTTGATCCTGAATCGGGCTCATCCACTGGAGCAGAACGCTCGACCCCGAGGGCGTTCCCTTCAATTTCCGGCCCGGCGCCGGCACTTTTGGGTTTTCTTCCCGCTTCAGACCGAACCGGCGGCGCTGCAGCGCGGGGTGGAGCTCGCTAACGGAGGTCAGGGCGGCGGTCCAGGTGGTCGGATTGACCTCGACCACATCCACCGGAATGCCCTCGATCTCTTTCGGGAGAATAGAATTCGGTTCCATCAGAGATTCCGGCAATTTCTTTCTGACCTGGACGGTAATCGCCGGTACCTTGGTGTCTACACCCTTTGTAAATTTGGTTCCCAGGCCGACGTTGAGAACATAAGCGTACTTTTTCAGTTCTTCCCAATGGCGGTCTAACACTTGTTCACTCATAAAATCTCCTTAACCATACCAGACTGAGGGGAATTTCACCTGCCGGCAGAACCACTCGAAGTCGGTGTTCTTACCGCATTTGGGACAGATGCAAAGCGGATTCGGCGGATATTTGGGCCGCCCCTCGACGGTCAATTTGAACTTTTTCTTGCACTCCCGGCAAACCATGATGTAGGTTGTTTGAGTCGACATCAGTAACCCCTCGTTTGCCAGCATGAAATCAGTTCCTGAACAACGTCGTCGTAGGTCCGTTTTCCGGTTTTGAGAGTCTTCAATCTCGATTTTGTTAGGAGTTAATGAGGGCCCATGAATAAGCCCGACAACACCCGGAAATGGGTCCGCGTTCCTGTTTCCGAACTAGTACCGGCGGTAGAACGCCATAAAGATATACCGGCTGGAAGCCTTGGTGGTCAGGCCGGACGGAGGGCTGATCTTTGCCGGAGCGTGGGGCGCGATGGATTTGATGAAAGCGCCGGCAACCCCGGAAATCGCTGCCGTCAGACCCATGCCGGACAAGAAAGCGCCGATGCAGGACAGGGCATTGTTGGTGATCCCGGAATAGTTGAAACCTTCGGCAATACCGGCCGCGGTCCCGGCGGAAACGATCAGCGCCGTAAGCACGCTGACTCCAGACAGCGGCGGGCGGGGACTCTGACTCGCCCATTGCAGGAATGCGTTGGCCACGGCCCCGAGCCACGCGAAGAACGCCACCAGAATGATGATCGCCGTTGACATTGTAGGACCCATTTTAGTTACCTCCCGTTTTTATTTTTACTTTGCCCTACTAATGACAAAATCTAACAGTTGGTCGAATTCATCTGCCCAGGATTTGGACATACCCAGGTCAGCCAGCAACTTTTTCGCCTGCTGCGCATGGGATGAAATTACCGCTTTCGCTTCTTTGTCGATGCACATGCTTTCGAGCCAGGAGCGCATTGCCCCGGAGTCTTCCGGCACCACTTTCAGAGCTTCCAGCCACGGGATTACTTTATCCGGGTATTCTTCCATCGCGATGACCACGGGCAGCGAACGTTTGCCTTCTGCCAGGTCATTGGAGGTTTTGCCGACCTCGCCGGCATCGCCCCATATTCCCAGGTAATCGTCTTGCATCTGAAACACCCGGCCCAGCAGGATGCCGAAACGCCGGGCGGCCGCCCGCCAGATCTCGGGCTGATTGCCGCAGTACCCGCCGATTTCACAGGCCGCCCCGAAGAGCGCGCCGGTCTTGCGGTCGATCATCTCCTGATAGATGGGAAACGGTACGGACATTTGTCCCTCGAAGGAAATATCCGAGTACTGCCCGCGGGTCAAATCGATCACCGCATTTTCCAGAATTTCGAGAACATCGAGGATATTCCCCTCAGAATAACAGAAGTTCTTCATGCGCATGGCGGTCAAACGGCCAAAACAGGAAAGCGCCAGTCCGGCGTTGATCGCCTGCTCGGAAGAGAAAACCTTCCAGGCGGCCGGCTGGTTATTGCGCTCCAGCCCTTTATCCTGTATGTCGTCGAAGATCAGCGAAGTCCGGTGAATCAGTTCGAGCGCCGCGGCCGGCGAAACGGCCACCAGCGGATTTTTGCCGCAACCGGCGCAGACAGCCATGCACATGGCGGGCCGGATCATTTTTCCCTTCATCTGGTTGGCCGGGTTTCCTTTTCCATCGGCAAGTCCCAAATGGTAGAGATAAATTTCGTCCAAATCGAAGAGGGGGGACCTCGGCATTCCGAGACTGGATTTTATCTCGGTGGAGATTAGGACTCGGAAATCCGAAAGTTTGCTGCTCATGCGCTCATACCTCCGCCGGAAAATTTCCCTTGCAAAAGCCCAAGTTATGGCCTATTATAGACTTTAGCTTTTGATTTTTCAAGACATCCGCAAAACGGCAGCCAGATAGGAGGCGTACAATGTTGAATCCATTTCTGCAAAAGACCCTCTACTCTCAACCCGTCCAGCCGGTCATGGTTGAAATCGATCCCGCCAAATTCTCCCAAACCCTGAGTCAAATCCAGGGATTATTCGGCGCCAGCGGTCTTTTCGGGGCCAAGCCGCCCATGTTGCTGGCGATTCCTTTCTTCAGCTTTGCCGGTCTAACCCAGGTCACCCCGGAAACCATTCTGGCGATCAATAACCTGCCCGGCGTCCGCGCCGTCCACGCGGATGTAGTCAATAATATCCTGATGGCGCCGACCGACTCGACAACCTGGTGGCCCACGTCCCAGAGCCGCTTGATGTTAGGCGCCGATGTGGCCAACAAGGCGGGTTACACCGGAGAATCGGTTACCGTCGGGATCTGCGACACCGGCGTAGATGCCCTTCATCCGCAGCTGCGGGGCACCGAATTCTATACGACCATGATCGACAAAGAGATCATCGACGAAGTCGGCCACGGTTCTCACGTCGCTTCGACGATTGGGGGAAAGACCCTGAATTCCATCGGCGGCATCCCGGTCCAGGGCGTTTCGCAGGCCCGGATGATCTGCGTGAAATGCATGGGACGCGGTGTCGGTACCGGTTTCAACTCGGAAATCGCTAACGCCATGGCCCTCTGCGCCCAGAAGGGCGCCCAGGTAATCTCGATGAGTCTCGGCTCGGATTCGCCCCAGGGCGGCATCGCCAACGATCCGCTCTGCCGGATGGTCAGCGCACTCACGCAACAGGGAATTATCGTTGTCATCGCGGCCGGCAACTCTGGTCCGGACCCGAACACCATCGATTCGCCCGGATGCAGCCCCGATGCCCTCACGGTGGCGGCCGTCAATCCCGACGGCTCCGTGGCGTCGTTCTCCAGCCGCGGCGGTTCAACTTATCCCGGTAAACCGGATTGCGCCGGTCCGGGCGTGCTGATCTACTCGGGCACCAGCGAACTATCGCCCATGTCGGTGGAGCAGCCGAAGGCGGGCTATGGCTACGTCGCAATTTCCGGCACCTCGATGGCGACCCCGCATGTGGCCGGCCTGGTGGCCCTGCTCAAGCAAAGAACACCCACCCTGACCACGCCTCAAGTCAAATCGGTACTGGCGTCCCAGGGCAATTCCTGGAACCCGGACACCGGTTTCGGCGTTCCCAACTGGAATATGTTCTAATAAGGAGGACCGCGACCATGCCGAGAAAGACCGTAGCGCCGCCGCGATTACCGGTACTGCCGGACCATTTGCCGGGAGAAGAATCCATTTCCCGGAGTGTGGACAAGTTTCTCGACTTCATGGAGCGAGAGCCGCTGCACAAGGGGATCAACCGTCTGGTAGACAAAATTCCCATCGTGCCCTCCACCGATTTCGCCACACCGCTCGGGGTTTACAAGACCCCGGAGGTTTACGTTCCGGAACTTCAGCCGGCGCGTTTCGATGCCAAACACCGCGAAGCTTTCAAAGCGGCGGTGCTGTCGGACGTTGCCGAGCTGGTTGATGCCATCCCCTTCCTGGGCGCCGCCGCCGACCCGGTTTCGCATACGCTGGAAGACAACGCTTATGCCAAAATCACGGAGACGTTGACGCCCCAAGAGCTCACTTATTTCAAGAGCTACGACGACGTGGACCCGTTCAGCGTGATTGCGATGATACGGACCATGGTACGGACGCAAAGGGAGAGTTAACATGGTATCAGGGAAAAATGGCCCGGGTGGAGGCAACGATACCTCCAATTTCTTCGCGTTACTGGCGCACCTGCCCTCGCCGGAGGCAATGTACAAAGAGATTAAGCGGATGAACGATAATCTCGAACGCATTCAGCCGGACATATCGAAACTGGCGAACGGCATCGGCACGGTGAACCCCCAGGATCTCCGCAACTTGACTTCGGCGATGCAGGGAATTGACGCTTCAAAGTTCCTGCTGGCCTTGAATGAGGCCAACGGCACGATCAAGAACCTCTACAACAAGCTGTGGGGAAAGCCGTGAGTTATCACCCGGATTCAATGAGTCAGGCCCGCATGCTCATGGCTCTGAATATCCTGGCCGGCAATGGACCGGTGCCCGCCCTCCCGAGGGCGACGACGCTGGACGAAGAGCAGCGCGCCGTCGTGAAATCGTTCACGGACGTCAGAACGCAGGGCTACGGGGAAATTCGGGTAACCGTGATTGCCAGTCATCTGGACACGGTCTATACGACCCAGGTGCGCAAGCGGCGAGACTTTGAGAATCAGGGATGACAGGTACTTGACAAGACCAATTTAATGGAGTAGATTTTATATGTCGCCCCCGTGTGGGGCGTGGATTGAAACAAACAAACGACCAGCCAGCGAGAAAGACGAGGCGGGACACACAGATTGTGTCTCGCCTTTTTCTTTTTGTAATGCTTTTGAAAGGAGGGAGAACACATGGCCCGCAATAACAGCATGGGGTTGCCCAATCCGGGAAACTTGAGATCTCCTCTCGAAGGCGTTGACCTTGTCGCAGACGGCATCAACCGACTGGGGGCTCTTCCGGGCCAGTTCGTCGGTCGTGTGCTGGATGCATCGGGCAATGCTTTCAACCAGGTGACCTCGGATCTTGAGAATCCCCGCCAGCAACCTGAGCGACCAATCCCGCCCGACGTGCTCCTGAAACCCATCCCCCAAGCAGTTGGACACATGGTTGGCGGCGTCATCGATGTGGTTAAATCCGGCGCCGATGCTATCGTCCAGAACGTGGACGGAGCGCGCAGTGAGCTCGAAACTTTCGTCCGGGGATAAAGGTTTATTCCCAAGAATAATTAGTTAGGAGGCCAGAAATGGCGAATGGAGCATCACCTTTAGCAGCCCCGTTTTCCCAGCTGAAACAACTGGGGACGCAGGGCGTACAGAGTGTCAACAGCCTGAACCTGAATCTCGCCCAGGCGCTTAACCAGGGCCTCGACGTTCTGTCCCAGGGTTTGCCCGCCCTTCCCACGCCCGGCGGTCAGTCCCTTTCCCTCCCACAGTTACCCGGTTTACCCGGCGGCCAGTCCGCCCCGGGCGCAGGCCCCGCAGGGTTACTGCCGTCCCAGCTGACCCAGGCACTGTCCAATGTCAATCCCCTGAATTTCCTCGGCGCACTCGGCAAAGCGCCGAACCCCGCTCCGGCCAATCAACCCGCGGCACCCGCAGCGGTCGCACCCACCAAGGTTACCCAGTTCCGGGGAATGTAGATTCCCAAAAATATTAAGTTAGGAGGCCATGTTTAACATGCCAAGAGATTGGGGTAACACCATTACCGTGGCGAGCGTTCTCGCCAATACCGCGACTCAGTCCGGAACTCCGAAGACTTATTATCCGACTGACAACACGCAAACCAAAGAGCAGCTTCAGTCCAGTTATATCGCCACCGAGCAAATCACGATCAACGGCCGGTCTTATACCCTGAACCAGATCACCCAATGGGATGTCAAAGTCTTCGCGGATGAACTGGATGCGCGTCTCCGCCGGATGAACCCCTTCATCTGGGAAATCTTCGCCAATAACGCCCTCAACTGCCTGGTGGCCATGCGGTTGGCGAACAACGAAGACAGTCAGGGATTCGGCGGCGCCGTTGGTAGCGGCAATGCCATCGACGATGCGATCTTCGCCGCCCGGACCTTCTATGATCCCGACAACCAGCCCAATAACCGCCGGAATTCATGGGAGCGGACCATTGCCGCCACCGGCCCTAAGGATTTCATTGTCGGCGCCACCTCCGGTTCTTCGCTCTCGCTGACGAAGTACGAATCCATGATCTTCCTGGCCTGGTACAATCCGACCGATGCCCCGCTGGTCGATATGTTCCAGATCACTTACAACACCATTGCCTACGACTGGCAGGAAGTTGATTTCGAAGAGAACAACATCCAGCAGGGCGATGTGGTCTGTGAGTGGAAAGAGCCCTGGATTCTCCCGCCCAACGAATCCGGCTATGTGGCCGTGGATTACTACAAGACGGGTCTCGACATGATGCGTCCCATCGGCCTGTACTTCAAAGAATCCAAGAATATGCGCCAAATGGCTTCGAGCCCCGCTGGTACACAGCCGACCTCTGGCGTCGCAATGGGCCAGAACTAAACTCGACAATCTGGGCTGGCTAATCGCAAGGTTAGCCAGCCTCTACCGCAGGCTGTCGGAAGGTTTAAGCCTCCGGGGATGAATCCACGTGAGGAAACAGCCATATAGTTAGGAGGCCAGAGATGGCACGAAGAGTTATTACCCCGGCGTCAAGAGTCAACGGCGACCTTGACCTTAAAGTTGAACCCCGGTACGGCAACCGGACCTCGCGTCTTTATATCGGCGGACGGCTGCTCGCCTATCAGGAAATCAACCTGAATCTGGGCTCGTCAGTCCAGAACTACCGGCTCGGCGCACGCGCGCTGGCGGATGAGTCCATCTACCGCTATTGTTACAATGGCGGCGGGGCCCTGGCTGCGGGCGTTCTGGTCCAGTCACCGGTACCCCCCACCGATTGGAAGGGCCTGGCGCTGGTCACCAACACCGTCGCCGGCGCGACGTCCTTCACCATTACCCTGGGCGCCACCACGGCTGTCACCCTGAACCAGCTGGCGGGCGGTTACCTCTGCTGCGACGCGGGAGCAGGCGGCGTCGGCGTCCGTCTGCGCATCGCCGGCAACACGGCGGCCACCGCGACCAATCCCACCACGATTACCACGGTGGATGCGGCCCCGGTCGCTTTCACCGCCGGCACCCATACCTTCCAGTTCACGATGAGCCCCTACATGAACGTCATCGTGACACCCGGGACAACTCCCCCGACGGCCAAGGTCCTGGGGGCAACGATCTGCGCGGTCAGCATCAATTACTACTTCTGGCTGTGCACCCGTGGCCCGGTCGTGCTCACCAATACCACCGGCACCCCGACTTCCGGCCAGACGGCGGTGGCCAGTCTTACCGGCGTGGGGACTTTCGATGAAGCCCCGGCCGAATGGATTGCGACCACCATGCCGATCGGCACAGTGAGAAGAACGGCCAGCGGCAGCGGTGTCACCACGATTGACCTGATGCTGGAGTAATTGGTCACCAATTTAGCTACCACAACGACGGCGCCGGGGCGGGAAGCCGTCCCGGTGCCGTGCAATAATTTAGGAGGCGAGTAATGCTAGAACTGAAGCAAAAGCCCCAGTTCAATATCCAATTACCGCCCCGGATGCTGGAAGAGGGTTATCTGGTCTACTTCCCGACCACCTGGCCGTCGACCTATAATAATGTCCGAGGTCAGATGTTTCAGGTATCGGTAGCCAAGCAGATGCCTTATGACATTCCGTATATCATCCCGGGTGGCGATTACCGCGACGTGGATTTCAGCAACGGCGGCGGTACCTTCCAGGAAAACCTCTACCCCGAGAACGATGTTACCCTGGAACAAATCGGCGTCAGTTTCAAAGAAGGCGATTTCCTGGCCGAGTTCTTCATCCCGGCCAATACCACCTACGACTATCTGGAATACGCCGGCATGACCCCGACGCTCACCGACCCGAAGCTGATTTATCTTGGCGCCTACCGCTGGCAGGATAGCCCGTACAAAGACCCGCAGTTCTTCTTCTACGCGATCCACAAGTTGACCCCGTTGATCATGCGTCTCTATGCCGAGAAGAATGTCGATTTCGCCCACATCATGACCGGCCTGATCGTCAACAAGATGCTGCTCTCCCCGATCCCGAACCCGACCCAGGCGCAGCAGACCCAGGCCAAGGTCATCCATTATTATGACGAGTTGAAATGGTAAGGAGGATTTAACATGCCATCCGAAGTAGTTACCGCCACCAATACTCCGGCCGTTGGCTCCGGATCGCCTCCCGGTGCGTTAGTCGCCGCCCAGATCACCGTCAAGAACCATGAGCTGAAAAGCATCATCATCGACAACAAGCAGGGGGCGTCTGACCATCAGGTGATCATTTACGATTCTTTCACGCCTTCGATCACGAACGGCGTTGCCTCTCCCGTTTTCACCACCGAAGAACGCTTCGTCATGGACGTGATCATGGGAGACGTGGAAAGCTTTAACGAAGAGGACCTGAGGGGCATCCGGTGTATCGGCGCGCTCAGCGTACTGGCGGATTCCGTCGATACGAAGTGCGTCATCACGGTCGGCTACGAAAGCAAATAGCGGGAGGGCTCAGCCATGGCCACAGCGCAGACAAATCTGGTGTCAGCCCTCACCGGACCGAATCAGCAGTTTGGACCTGGACAAGAACAAGCAGGCCCCGGTCAACTGCAAACTGTAACATCGGCTCCGATGCCGCTGATACCTGTCGGTTTACCCGAAACCCGGTCGCCATACCTGGACCTGGGATCACTGCCGGTTGCCAACTTGCCGTCGGTCGCCGTTCCGGCTGTCGTCTTGAACCAATACAGCGGAAATGACCAGACCTGGCAGGTGCTGATCGAGTGGGATATTCCCGAGACCGTGTACGGCAACCTCAAAGAAATTTCCCTGCTCTCCAACAATGACGCGAAAACCCGATATCGCATGTTCCTGGCCAACATCAACCAGAACCTGCCGACCGACAGGCCGACATCAACGCCGGTGAGCTGGCCGTTCCCGGATAACCAAATCCCCGGCGGCACCTCGGTCCGGATCGATTGCCTGTCCGTCGATGGCACCGCCATCGTCGTCAACGGCACACTTTCCGGCATACTGGGCGTCCTGCCGAACAGTCCCTCGGCCACACTGGTCGGATCGCAACCGCCGCCGCTGATACCGGCCGCGAGTTAGGAGCTACTAAAATGGCAAATATACCCGGCATTACGATTTCAATACTCAGGTCGCAGACCTTCGGACAAACCGGCCAGCCCCTGCAAATCAGCGGCCGGGTTACTGCCTTTAGCGTTCCGTTGCCCTTGTCTTTTGTGCGCGTTTCTCTGACCGGGCCGGATTACGACCCGCAAACAACAGCCTTCGACACGCTCGCCGACCCTGAAGGCAACTATGCCGTGGGAGTCGTGGCGCCGGCCGACGGGAACTATACCGTCAAGGCCGATGCTTATCCCTTCCCGCTGTTGCCCCAGGGTCCGCTCATCGCGCAACCCATACTGCTGCCCTCGATCGGCGAATCCGATTCGCCGCCCCTGGTCTTCGGCGCACCCGGGCCGGGAGGCGTAATTGCCAGCGGGCCCAATGGCGCCGCCAACCTCGGCGCCCCGGCGCTCACCCAACCGGAGCTCAACCTGAATCTTGCGATCGGCAATCAGGGAGGAGGAAGCGGCGGCACGGTTGTCTTCCCGGGTTACCCCGCCCAGGGCGGTGGTCTCGGAGGCGGAGGCGCAACACCCCCCAGTTTACCGAATCCCGGTAGTCCCATCGGAACAACACCCGTGAGTACACCGACGACGATTGCACCCCCGGTAACTGTATCTGTACCGACGAGTCCTACCATCCCCACACCGCCAACGCAGGTATCGAAACCCACGGTGACTCCCGCGATACCCCTGGCGACCCCCGGGTCGGCAACGCCGGCACCCGTACAAGTGGGCGCAGCGGTTATCCCGATAGGAACCGCCGTGATCACCCCGCAAGGTACCCTGGGCGTTGTCAGCGCCGCCCCGAATAATCCAACGGGCAGCATCTATAACTTTGTGGAAGGTCCCGGTTACGGGATTAAATTAAACGGACCACCGACTACCACCACTGTCCCAACGTCGCCCGCCGGTGCGTCCAATGTCATTACGTCCCAGGCCGCGTCAAATGCGGCAGCGACCGCAACGCAACAGGCGGCCGAAGCGGCAGCCGCGCTTTCATTACAGCAATCCGAGGCGGCCCTGCAGCAATCCATCGCCGCGACCAGTTCACCAGTAGTGGTCCCGACTTCGCCGACCGCGCCGACTTCGCCGTCCTCCATCACCAGCGCGCTTTCTTCCCAGTTCGGCAGCGCCCCGGCCGTGCCGGCTGCGCCAACCTCACCGATCCCCGCCCCGCCGCGGCCATCTTCTCCCGCATCGACCAGTCCCGTGGCCCCGAAATTACCGGCGGCCCCGACTGTAACTAAGCCTGGCGTCAATACCAAGTCCATACTCAGCGATGTTGTCACCGCCATTTCCCCGGCCATCGGCGCCACCCTGACCGCGACGGGTGTATTGCCGAAAGCCGGTTCATCCGTCATCACCAAGCCGTCAGTGACCCCGGCCCAAACCCCGGTCCTGCCGAAAGTTACCGTACCAACCCCAGGAACCATCAGTACCCCGGCATCCGGCATTGTCATGTATAATGTTTAGTAAGAGGCTCAGAAGAGCAGGACGCTCACCCGGCGCCCACCTGTCAGGAGTTTAATTATGGATTGGAACGGCATCTTTCAAGGCATCGAGGCGGCGGGGGTTGTCGGGGGCGCAATAACGGTCTGGCTGGCACTGAAGAAACAGGGCGACGATTCGCGGGAGTCGCGGGAGAAAGAGCGCAAAGCCCGTGAAGCCGAGATCGCGCAGCACGTCGAGACCTGGACCAACCTGACCCGCGACATGAAAGACATTAACATCCGTATTGACGGAGTCAACACCCGTTTCGACGCCACCAACAAAGAGATCGAGGAAATTAAGCGTATCCTGGGCAACGGCTATTTTGGCGGGCTCAAAGAAGAGATCGCCAACATGGAGAAACAATGCGCCCGGGAAATGGGCGAGCTCGCCAAGCAGGTGGAGATGGACACGCCCCGCATCAAAGACCTGGAAGAATGGCGCCACGGCTTCGACAAGAAATAATCCCGGCCACCCGCCTGCCAAACAGGCGGTAAAATTCCCCAAAATATTTGCGTAAAACCACTTGACAACCCCCAATGGGAAAGCTTATAGTTTATTTTGCCGTTAAATTTTTATTTATTCGAAGGAGTGTAGTGCATGCGTAATTTAATCACCCTCTCAGACATCCCTACCGAACTGCACCAATGGTACAAAGACGAAGCCCACCGGCGCACACTAGCAAAGAAAACCCATGTTCCACTCTATACCGTCATCAACGAGGCCCTGAACCGGTACATGGCCGAAGTTGAACAGGCCCGGCAGTTGCAACCCCCGCCGCAAATGCCAAATGGCAGTACAGACGGCAGCCCGCCCGCCCGAAAGACCCGGAACCACGATTTTGACTACTTCATCAACACCGGCGGCGGCCCGTACCCCGATGTCAGGACCGCCCTGCAAAATCTCGACATTCCCGAAGTAGAAAAGCCCAAGCATAACCGTTACGAACGGCTGTCCGCAATACTCAAGGTCCGGATTCAGCGGCGTCCGAAGACCGAGGCGGTGACCGATGGCGGATAGAATGGGATCGATGGATGAGATCAGCTCGCTACTACTGCAAAACATCAAAGAGGTCGAGCAGAAAGACGAGAAACAGGTCCTGGCCGAACTGGCCGGCGAAAGTCTGACGGAATACATTTACGAAACCACCGTGGATGAGTGGGTTACCGACGAGAAAGGCCATCGTCACAAGGAAAAAAGACGCAAGGTCAAACTGTCATGGGTCGGGACCCGCGAGGTCGCCCGCAGCCACGGCAAAATCATGTTATCGGAACCCGTGATTACCGATGTCGGGGATAATATCCGCTTTGTCGTCAAGGCCACGGATGTAGACCGTGCCTTCACGGTCTTCGGTGGGACCCAGCAGCCCAAGCAGATCAAGGTCATAGATTGGGACAAAGAGACCAACAAGCCTACCGGAGAATTCCATTATGAAGAAGACCCCTATGTTTTCTCAAAGGGTTTATCGAAGGCCCAGCGTAACGCCCTGTCGGCCTGCATCCCCACGGCCTTCGCCGCCCGGATGATTGATCTCTTCTTGAAGCAATCCGGCAAGCAACCGATGCTGAATCCTGCCGCCAGCAAGGCCCTGGTACCCGGCGAAAAACCTAACGCCGCCGGTCAGAAAAGAGAGGGCGAGAAGAAACCTGTAATCAAGGCCCGTGCCGAATGGGACAAAATTACCGAAGCTGACATCAAAGATACCCCGGCGTTATACAAAATCGTCTGGGATCTGGCCAAACTGCAACCGGACCAAATTTCGAGAGCACTGGGAGGACTTTCGACCCAAGACCTTGCCACCCCTGAAAAGTGCTGGACAGCTTTCATCACGGTGAAAGAACTGTACGCGCCTGTCGAAATCTCAAAATAACTTTTAAGGGGTGTTATGATGGAACTCAAACGAGGCCAAGAACTGGCCTTGGAAATAGTGCATTCACTCGAACCGTTCTGCCACCAGATCGAGGTCGTCGGAAGCATTCGCCGTTGCAAGCCGCAAGTCGGCGATATCGACATCATCCTGATTCGCCGGGACCCATGGGCCGTTTCGACCATGATCCAGGAATGGGGCGCGCCTATTGTCCACGGTACCAAAATCGAACGTGTCAAGTATAAGGGCGTCAACGTCGACTTTTATTTTGCCAGCCGGGAGACGTGGGCGACCCTGCTCTTAATCCGTACCGGCAGCAAAGAAAACAATATCCGTCTCTGCTCGTATGCCAAAGAGCATTACATGAAACTCCGGGCTGACGGCTCCGGCCTGTTCAAAATCAATCCCGACTGTGAGGCCGATTTCGAACGGCCCATTGTCTGCAATTCCGAACTGCAAATCTACCAGGCCCTAGGACTGCCCTATCAGCGGCCCGAAGAAAGGGGTTAAGCCTAGTTAATGTCATAAAAGGAACGTAACGGAATATCCGTTACAGATTAATACATGCCCAAATCGAAACCTTGGCTCAAGATGTGGGTCGAATCACTGGATGATCCGAAGATGCGCCGGCTTACCCTGGCTGAAGAGGCTGTTTGGTGGCGCCTGCTGCGGTTAGCCCAGAGATGCAACTGCGATGGGAGTCTTATCACCAGCAGCGGCTCACCACTTGCCCTGCATGAGATGATGGATTGTCTGCATTTGGTAGAGCCCGACGATAAAGCAGCTTTCTACTCTATGCTCAAGAAGATGGAGACTGAAGGTAGTCTTTGCTGGAACAAAGAGACCCTGCACATCATCCACTTCGTAGAACGGCAAGAATTAATCCCCTCCGAAACCCCGGAGGCCGTCAGAGAACGGGTCAGACTTTTCAGAGAACGGCACCGGCATCAACCCGAAAGTAACGAAAAATCCGTTACATCAAATGGTCTTTCCCCCTTACAACCCTCTATTCCTTCTTTATTAGAAGAAGATACTAGATATAGAGAAACGCCGTTACGTAACGGCGTTACATCCGTTACATCAGACGTGAGCGTAACGGAAATTTCGTTACAAAGTGCCGATTTAGCTTCAAAACCTCAAAATGGGGATAAGGTCAATTTAGAGGGAAAAGTCGAGGCTAAAATGGAACAAGTTGAGAATGTAACAGGTAAACCGTTACAGCCTCAAACTCCCGGCACGAAATATTTATTTGAGAAAACTAATCGTAAACGGTGGCAGAATCTTGTCCAGAAGGAAATGTTCGAGGCCACGGAGGCAGAAGTCGGCGAATCCCGCATGATCGAAGCCATAAACTGGGCATTGGGCTCGGGCATAAATAACGTCAAGAGTATCTGCACGGCAGCGAAAAAAGGAAGTAACCATGGCACAAAACCATCAGCCAATAACCCCGGGCAATCCAATACGACCAATCGGCGAGGTACTTTCAAAGGTCATACCGACGCAGAGTATGAAGAAGCCCGGCGTAAACTTAACGGAGAATCAAGTGATTCCTGACCGGCCCCAGTACAAGTGTTCTATCTGCCGCGATTTCGGGTTCGTCCATCCGTTAAAAGAAGACGGCCAGCCGGATTATACGCAGATTGTCGATTGCGATTGCGTCAAGGCGGTGAGGGCCAAGATGCGTCTGGACTCAATGGTCCGCTGGTGTGAACTTCCCGAAGCCACGGTGCATATGACCTTTGAAAATTATAAAGTATCTCCCAAGGTGAAAGAGGTTTATACGGCCGCGCTGGAAATGGCCGAAGGCAAACCGGAAAAACCGTTCCTGACAATGATGGGTAAATCGGATTTAGGCAAGACCCACCTTTTGGTGGCTATCTGCCGGCGCCGGCTCGCCCAGGGTAAACCGGCCCGTTACGTTTATGTCCCGATCCTGCTTGAAGAGCTGCGCTCCGGGTTTCGCGGTGGCGGCGACGGGACTTATGAAGAACGGTGGTTGATGTTTAAAACGGTCGAGTTACTGGCGCTTGACGACCTCGGTACGGAAAATCCCACGCCGTGGGTGCAGGAGCATCTTGACACGCTGATTGATTACCGGGTGATGCATGCCCTCCCGACAGTGATCACGACTAACCTCTTGCCGGATGAACTGACTCCCCGGATCGCCAACCGGCTGCAACGAGCCGGGCAGGTTGTCATTGTCAGCGCCCCGCCCTATAGCGCGGTGAAGGGAAAAGCTGTAAAATAATACAAATGAAAGAAGGCGACCGATTATGGATTACGAACGGCGAAGTTGCCTGGGAAATACCCCCGGGACCAATCGCCCACCGTTATGCTTCCCAGCTCTACCAGCCGGTAGAACCCTGGGTAATCATCTATGCCGAAAAATTGCCCGGGTGGAAAGAGGGCCGATGCGGCGAACTGAGGAGGCATTATGACGATCTCCCTGCAACTAAAGCCGGCAGACCTTAAACTGCCGGAAAAGTTCACCGAATTCCGCGAACACCAGCTCATCGCGCTCGACAAGATTCTCCAGACGCGCAAGAAAGTCATCATGTGCCAGGCGCCGCCCGGCAGCGGAAAAACTTTGCTGATGGCGGCCATGGGCCGGCTTCTCAACACGCGGATGGTTTATACTTGTCACAATAAGCAGCTGCAGGGCCAGGTGATCCACGAATTCCCCTATGCCGTCGAGCTCAAGGGCCGGTCGAACTATACCTGCCTGAAGCACTCGGACCTGACCTGCAACGAGTGTACCAAAGAACGGAATAATCACCGGCCGTCCAACTGCGCCAAGTGCGAGTTTACGGCGTGCGACTCCCGCAATCCCGGCAATCTGGCCGACACTTTCTTCGTCGACGAGTGCCCCTGCAAAACGTATTGTCCGTATGAGATTCAGAAGAACCATGCCAAGCTGTCGGAGATGGCCGTGCTCAACATGGCCTATTTTCTCAACGAGGCCAACGGCGTTTACGACCCCGGGGCTTTCTCCGGCTGGCCGATGGTGATTCTGGACGAAGGCGACCTGACCGAGAACGCTCTCAAGTCTTACATCGAAGTGGCCATCCCGAAGGCCACCCTGAAGAAATTGCAGCTGGAGCCGCCGAAGTACGCGGTCGAAGACGAATGGAAGAAATGGATCGAGGAATTGGCCATCCCGGTGCTGCAGAAGACCATCGACAAGATCGCGGCCGCGGATGAAATCGTCCCGTTCGACATTAAAGAGCAGAAAAACCTCGAGCGTTTAGCCGGCAAAATGAATGACCTCTGCTATCAGAATCTCCATAACTGGGTATTTCTCCCGGATGAAGAAAACCTGACGTGGAAACCGGTGTTTGTCGACCATTATGCGCTCGAAAACCTGTGGAGTCACGCCGACCGGTTCCTGTTGATGAGCGGCACGATAATTTCTCCCAAGCAGACCGCCCGCGACATCGGCCTGGACATGAACGATGTGGATTACATCGAGGTGCCGAGCACTTTCCCGCCCGAACGCCGGCCGATCCACTTTATCCGGGCGGCCGATATGACCCATGCGAACAAAGCCAAAGCGTGGCCGGACGCCGTTTCGATGATGGATTTCATCATCAAAGAACACCCGACCGACAAGGGCCTGGTGCATACCGTGTCTTATCCGCTGGCCAGGTATGTGGCCGAGAATTCTACCAATAAAGTCCGGCTGGTGCAGCATGACCCCCGGCACCGGGTTACAGAGCTCGAGCGTTTCAAGGCCAGCGACCAGCCGCTGGTGATGGTGTCGCCGTCCATGGACCGGGGTGTGGACCTGCCCGGCGATTTATGCCGGTTCATTATCGTGCTGAAGATACCCTATCCCAACCTGGGAGACCCGCAAGTGAAGCGCCGGACCGAATTCGGCGACGGCTGGCTGTGGTATTCCGTGCAGACGATCCGCAGTCTGATTCAAGCTACTGGCCGCGGCAACCGGTCGGCGGAAGACTACTGTGAATGTGTCCCTCCCGAAATGAGGGTATTGACGGCTGACCTGCGCTGGGAACCTATAGGTAACCTTAAACTGGGAGATCGTTTACTCGCCTTTGATGATAAACGTCCCTTGACAGCCGGTTCTTCAAGATTAGGGTGGCACAAACCAGCGTGGCGAAGGTGGCAGTGGTCGGATGTTCTAGCAATACGCAAGGAGAAAAGACCCTGTCTGAGGTTAATTCTTGAAGATGGTACGGAGTTGCTTTGTACCTATGATCATCGTTGGCTTGTAAGGCTAGGTAACAGAAGTACCGAATGGCGAAGATCAGACACCCTGCGACGTTTCCATGGAGAATTAGCATATCATCCCCTGATTCGGTTATTGGACCCTTGGGAATCAACGCAAGACTATGCTACTGGTTGGTTGGCTGGATTAACTGATGGGGAAGGGTCATTAAGTTTGAGTAGTGGGAAGAGAAACCGTTGGGTTCCCAAATTAAATATCGCGCAGAATGAGGGGCCCGTTACGGTTCAACTCGGTGAATTCGCAACACACTTGAGATTTACTCTTTATCAGCACAAGGGTAATCGGAAGACGAAGGTTTATGACGTTAGGGGTGGATTCACAGAAGTATTAAGGTTCTTGGGTCAAGTTAGACCCGTCCGCTTATTAAATAAATTTTGTGACTCTAATGCAGGGCAAGTACTCCAAACGTATCAGGATGTATCAATTAGGGCTATTGAAGACGCTGGAACCAAAGAGGTTGTGATGATGGAAACGAGTACGGGAACTTATGTCTGTGAGGGATTTGGAGCCCATAACTGTTATATTCTCGATGAGCAATTTGGCCGGCTCTTTCGTGACTACAACGCTTACTTTCCCCAATACTGGAAAGACGCAATAAAACCGTACAAGAGGAAAGGACAAGGAGAAATGAAGCTGTGAAGATCGCCGTCGTCAATTCCAGTTTCCGGGGTATGAAGCCTGCCGACCGGATCTACAACCTGGCGTGCGACCGCATTGCGACCCTGCACCGGGCGATGGGCGATGAGGTCATCGAGGGCGAATGGCAGCCGGCTTTCATGCAGGAGTGCGTCAAGTTCTATTTCAGCGTGATTTTCACCTGGGATATCCCCGCGATGATTCAGGCGGTGCAACAAGTTCAAAGCTGGGGAGGCCGGAAAATCGAAATCGGCGGCCCGGCAGCCACTTTCATGCACCGGTACATCGAAGAGAAGACCGGGGTTAAGCCGCATATTGGCCTCGACAACCGGTTTGAACGTGTCCGGGGCAATTTCAAGATGACCTTCACCTCGCGGGGATGCGTTCACGACTGCGCCTTCTGCGGCGTGAAAAAGGTCGAGCCCAAAGCCATCGAGTATGAAGACTACGGGCTCAGTCCGATGATTTCCGATAACAACATTCTTTCGACTTCGCCCCTGCACCAGCTGAGGTTCATCAACAAGTACGCGGCCTGGGGGAAAAAGGTTGACATCAATTCCGGGTTCGATGTGAGATTCTTCCAGGAGCGCGATTACGACATGTACTCCCAGCTCAACATTTTTTGCTGGCGGTTTGCCTTTGACAGCATGGACGTGTGGCAAGATGTCTGGCGGGTGGGAACGCTGATGCGGAGCAAGGGCCTCGACCGGCATCATTGTCAATTCTACTGTTTGATCGGATTTCCCGGTCAATCGCCCGAAGACGCCCGCTTCCGGCTGGACGCCATCCGTTTGCTTGGCCACCAGCCGTACCCGATGCGCTTTATCCCGATTAACAGCCTGACGCATAAGTATGTCGCCCCGGGTTGGACCGAAGAAGAGCTATTCAGATTTCAGACGTATTACCAAACACCGAATCTGTGGATGGCCACCAAGTTTGAAGATTTCCGTCCGGGCAAGAATATCGTTAAAATACCGGACAATCAAATACCGCTGGAGGCGGGAGAATGAAGAGAAAAGCGACCCCTCGGCCCACTCAGGTTACCCGCAAATGCCGCTACTGTAAGGGCGAAGGCCGGATACTGCACCGGGCGCTTTCGGAGCCGGGCTACTATCAAGAGGGCTGGCGGGAAAATTGCCCGGACTGCCACGGTACCGGAATCGTTACGGTCTGGGGGATGGAGAGCCGATGACGCGCAAGCGAGCAAGGGAAGTCATGGGCATTACCGCCGTGGTCTTTCTGGGACTTATCGGTATCTGCGTGATGTTTGGAGAGTGGAATTGGGCTTTAGGGCTGCTCGGCCCGTTTCTGGCTGCGGCCGTGGGCGTATTCGCTTTTGGAAGGGTGAAATCCGAATGAAAAAACGAAAGTTAAAGTGCCCGGAATGTAAGGGT
>Ga0181530_10001526_pt1 | contig 29033 bp, 24 predicted proteins | sample PEATcosm2014_Bin_42_FD_119769 | JGI IMG/M metagenome (GOLD analysis project Ga0181530, IMG submission 119769) | Peatland microbial communities from MTU Mesocosm Facility, Houghton, MI, USA - PEATcosm2014_Bin10_60_metaG | ecosystem: Environmental > Terrestrial > Soil > Wetlands > Peat | place... | reverse complement strand
CATTCCCAATCCACCTTCCACTCAAAACGCCGCTTGGCCCACTATCCTAGCCAGTCACACTTTATGAAATTTTTCTCATTTTGCTGCGACATCTTTTCTCATTTTGAACTTTCGCCGACAGCCGCGCTAAAAATGGTTGCGTTTTCGCAATGGACGGTGAGCGGATAATTTGCAACATTAGAGGATGGATAATCGCATGAGTGAAAATCTGATTATAGGAATCGCCGGCGCGGGCGGGGATGGCGTGGTTTCCGCGGGTGAGTCTTTGCTCACCGCCGCGGCGCTGGAAGGTTACCACGGCATTATGACCAAGAGTTTCGGGTCGCAAATCCGCGGCGGCGAAGCCTCGTGCCGGCTGCGGCTGGCAACCCGGCCGGTGCTCACTCCCAACGGCCCGCTCGACGTCGCGGTGGCGCTGAACTGGGAGGATTTCCGCCGGTTCGGCTTGGAACTTCCCGTCGAACCTTCCACCATCATGATCTACGACAGCAACACCGGCGTCGCCCCGGACAAGCTGCCCCTGGAAGTGACGCCGGCGGCGGTGTTCAGCGTGCCGATCACCGAAATGGCCGCGAAAAACGCGGGCACGGACAAGGCCAAGAACATCGTCGTCATCGGCTTGCTGGCAGGTTGGTTCGGGATCGGGCGCGAAAGCATGCTGGAGGGGATTCGCAAGAAATTTGCAAAGAAAGGCGCCGCGGTGGCGGAAGGAAACGCGCGGGCGTTCCAGGCGGGATTGGAGTTTGCCCAGGCCCATCCGCTCGCAACGGATCGCAAGCTGGCGCTCCCGCAAACGGGCCGGGAAGCCAAACTGTTGACCGACGGCAACGATATGTGCGGGGCGGCGGCGATTTTTGCCGGATGCTCCTTCTTTGCCGGATACCCCATCACACCCTCGACTGAAATCATGCAGTTTCTCGACCGGGAAATTTGGAAGTATGGCGGGACGCTTTTGCAGGCGGAGGATGAAATCGCGAGCATCGGCGCGGTGGTCGGGGCGTCGTTCGCCGGCAAAAAAGCGATGACCGCCACCTCTGGCCCCGGCATGTCGCTGATGACCGAGATGTTCGGGCTGGCGAGCATTGCCGAGTTGCCGCTGGTTTGCGTGGACGTGCAACGCGGCGGCCCGTCCACCGGCATCCCGACCAAGGCCGAGCAGTCGGACCTTTTCCAGGCGGCGTTTTCCGCGCACGGCGATGCCCTGCGGCCCGTGCTGGCGCCTACGGATGTTGGCGACATGTTCGGCGTCATCGTGGAAGCTTTCAACCTGGCGGAGTATTACCAGACCCCGGTCCTCGTTTTGTCCGACCAGGAGATTTCGCAGCGCAAGGAGACGGTGGAACCGATCCGCGCGTCCGAATTCAAGCTGGTCGAGCGCCGGCGTCCCACGGAGGCGGAACTGGCGGACTACGCGCGGTTCAAACTGACGGAGTCGGGCATCAGCCCCATCAGCCATCCGGGGATGCCCGGCGGCAACTACCTTGCGGCGGGGATCGAGCACAATGAACTGGGCCGGCCCACCGCCAGCGGCGAAATGCACTCGCGGATGAACGAAAAGCGATTTCGCAAGTTCGCGCCGCTCCAGTCCCGCCGCGATTTGTTCGAGGTTGAAGGCGATGCGGACGCGCCGATCGGGCTGGTCAGTTGGGGCAGTGTGGCCGGCGTGGCCCGTGAGGCGCTTCGGCTGGCCCGGGCGGAAGGGTTGCGCGCGAAATTGCTCGTGCCCAAACTGCTCTACCCGGTGGCCGAATCGGTGTATCGGGACTTCTTCGCGTCGGTGAAACGCGGGTTGTTCGTCGAGCAATCCTACCAGGCGCAACTCTACCGGCTGGCGCGGATGTTCGTGGACGTTCCGGCCCTGGTCCAGCCGCTGGCCAAGAGCGGCTCCAACCCAATTCGTCCGGCGGAAGTGCTCGAACGGCTGCGCGAAATGGACGCCGCGGTCCAGTTATGAATCAGTGAATCAGTGAATCAATGAGTGCGACTCCAGAACAATCGCTTGGGACCAAGTTGGCTGCTCCCAACACTCCAACACTCCATCACTCCAACACTCCACCACTCCACCACTCCGTTCACCACCCGCACGACAACCGCCTATGACTCCCCCAGCCACCCTCGAACCCCTTCCGGTCGGCGTTTTCCAGGCCGGCAATTTCAAGAGCGACCTCAAACCCATCTGGTGCCCCGGCTGCGGCGATTTCGGCGTCGTGACGGCCATCACGCGGGCGCTGGCGGCGGTCGGACGGCCGCCGCACGAGATTGCGTTCATCTCCGGCATCGGTTGTTCGAGCCGGATTCCGGGTTACACGACGGCTTACGGGTTCAACACCGTTCATGGGCGTTCGCTGCCCATCGCGCAGGGGATCAAACTGGCCAACCCGGAGTTGCTCGTGCTGGTGGCGGGCGGCGACGGCGACGGATTTTCCATCGGCGGCGGGCATGTGGCGCATGTGATCCGGCGCAACATAGACTTGACATATATCGTGATGGACAACCAGATCTACGGCCTGACCAAGGGACAATTGTCGCCCACCTCCCCGCGCGGGCGCAAGACGGTGACATCGAGCTTTGGCAGCCTGGAGGACCCGGTCAACCCGCTGCTCTACGTGCTGGGCTACGGCGCCTCGTTCGTGGCTCAAGGTTCCCCGGCGGACATGCCGGGCCTGGGCCGGATCATCGAACAGGCCATCCGCTTTCCCGGATTCGCCTTTGTCAATGTTCAGTCGCCTTGCGTGACTTATGGCGAGGAAGCCGATCAGCTCAAGGCGCAAAAGGCCAGAATAGTGAGCCTGGAGACAATCGGCCACGATCCGGCGGACTGGGCCGCGGCGAGCGAACGGGCGCGCGAACAAGGGACCAAGTTTTACACGGGCATCTTCTATCGCAACCCCAGTCCGCCGCCGACTTACGGCCAGGCTGTGGCCCAGCGCCAGAAATCGCTCCAGAAGCAAGCCGTGCCGCGCCACGACATCCTCAACCGCTTTGCGCCAAACCAATCTGGAACCGCGATAAATTAAGCATGGCGGCATTTGCCGGTTGACAATTCTCCGTCAGTTTGACACCGTGCCGCCAGCATGAGTGCGAGCGGAAATCCAATTCTCCCTCGCCCGCGCGGCGTCAAAGCCGGCGGCGCGGCGAGAAGGAAATGCCTGTCCATTCAATTCAATAACCCCATAACATCATGACACTTACAATTCGAACCGGCGTTGCCGTGGTTTGCGCCCTGGCCATCCCGGCGGCTTTTGCGCAAACCAAACCCGCGGACCCGTCCGTTCCCCATCTGGAGAAGCGCGGCCTGGCCACTCAGATGATCGTGGACGGAAAGCCGTTCCTGATTCTTGGCGGGGAACCGCCCACCAGCGCGCCCTCCAACCTCGAGTACTTGCGCTACATGGACGAGGTGATGGTCGCCACGCACCACAATACCACGGCGATTGCCATCGGATGGAACTGGATCGAGCTGGAGAAGGGCAAGTTCGATTTCAAGATCGTGGATGCGGCGATCAAGGACGCAAAGGAGTATGGCCTGCGCGTCGTCCTGCTCTGGTTCGGAAGCTGGAAAAACGGCCAATCCAACTTCGCGCCGCCCTGGGTGAAGGCCGATCAGGATCAATTCCCGCGCGCGCAAATCCAGAAAGGCCAAAGCGCCGAGAACCTCTCCACCTTCAGCGAGAACAACTGGCAGGCGGACGCCCGCGCGTTTGCGGCGCTGATGCGCCATATCCGCGAGGTGGACCGCTCGCACCGCGTGATCCTGGTTCAAGTGGAGAATGAAATCGGCATTTTCGGCGACTCGCGGGACCGCTCGCCAATGGCCGACAGGGCTTACGCGGCGCCCGTCCCGGCCGATCTGATGGATTATCTCCAGAAGCACAAAGACAACTTGCATCCGGCGTTCCGCAAAGTCTGGGAAGCGGCCGGTTTCAGAACCTCCGGGACGTGGGCAGAGGTGTTCGGCGAGGGGCCGCAGGGGGACGAGGTTTTCATGGCCTGGAACTATGCGCGCTATGTCAACCGCGTCGCGGAGGCCGGCAAGAAGGAATACCCCGTCCCGATGTTCGCGAATACCTGGGGCAGCAAAGGCTGGGGGCAGGGGCCGCATGGCGAGCCGATTGACCATGTGCATGACATCTGGAAGGCGGGCGCTCCGATGGTGGACATGTTCTGCCCCGATGCTTACTACGGGGCGCAGGGCGCGGCGGATCATATTGTTGACTTGACAACACGGTACACCAGCAACGGCCTTCCCTTCTTCACGGTCGAAGCGCAGGACGGCGACATGGGCGCGGGCCATGCCTTCTATGCCATCGGCCAGCAGCGCGCGATTGGTTACACCGGGATGGGCAACGACGGCTTGTTGCAATGGTTCTCACAGACGGGCATCAATTTGCCGGCGGCGGTGACGGAGCCGGGCATGGATTCGCTGGCGCGGCTGCAGGGGTTTGGCGGCCCCGACTCCACCAAGCCGCTCCCGCCGCTGCCTGCCGAATACGAGGGGAAGGCGCTTTCCCAGGCGTTCCGGACCCTTTCCAACATTGCGCCGCAGATTCTGGAGCATCAGACCAACGGCACGATTGCGGGAGTCGTGTTGGACAAACAGAGACCGAAGGAAAAGGTGAAATTGGGGAACTACGTGATCAACGCGGGGATGCCGCCCGGCGTCCGCGGGACGAATGCCGTTGCCTTCCCGATGGGTTACGGCCTCTTCATGGCGCTCGGCCCGGACGAGTATCTGCTGGCGGGCAATAATCTCCTCCTCACTTTCACGCCCGACACGCCGGGGCCGCCGATTGCCGGCCTGTCCCAGCACGAAGCGGGCCGGTTTGACAGCAAGGGCAAGTGGGTGGTGGCGCAACTGATCGGGGGCGACGATTCCATGATAACATCCGACCCGCCCGCGGACCAGTCCGGCAGCGGCGTGCGCCTTGAGTTTGGCGAACGCGCCATCCAGCGCGTGAAGTTGTACCGTTACCGGTAAGCTGTGAAGACATTGTACCTCTACCTCATGCGCCAGATTCTGGCGACGTTGGGGATGACGGTCTTTGTTTTTACGCTCGTGCTGCTGCTGGGCAACGTCATCAAGGAAATTCTCAACTTGCTGGTCAACCGCCAGCTCACCGCCGGCCTGGCCTTGCACGGCATCCTGCTGCTGATTCCTTACGTCCTGGCCTTCTCGCTGCCCATCGGGATGCTCACGGCGACCTTGCTGGTGTTTGGCCGCTTCAGCGCCGACCAGGAATTCACGGCCGCGCGCGCCAGCGGCATCAGCCTGGTCAGCCTGCTGGCGCCGGTCCTCCTGGTGGGCGTGGCGGTCAGCGGCCTTTGCACATGGCTGAATTTCGACCTCGCCCCGGCCAGCCGCGCCGCCGAAAAAGAACTCGTCGCCGACGCCGGACACAGCCGCACCAACGGTTTCCTCATCAGCGAGCGATACGTGGCCTTTGGCAAGTACCAGGTCTTCGCCCGCCATGTCCACAGCGACGGCACCAATCTGGACGACGTCATCGTGTCCGAGTATGACACGGACGGGACGCTGGTTCGCTGGGCGAAGGCGCCGCACGGGATAATAGTGATAGACAACGACAAGCGCGAAGTCACCTTGCAGTTGCCGGGAATGACCAGCTTTGAGCGCACCAAGGACGGCTGGGAGCCGATTGCCAATGGCACCTTGCCGCTGGAACCCAGGAAGCTCCCCGCGCCCGGCGAGCCGCTCCCCCTGGGCATCGGCGACATGACGTTCCGGCAGCTTCGGGCCGAACTGGCGCGGCAGGAACGCGGCATCGTTGACGTGCCGCCTCCCGGCGCCTCCAAGACGGCCCTCCTGGAAGCCCGGAACCAGACGCGCGACGCCGAGTCGGAAACGATCATGCCGGTGCTGGTTTATCTCAACCAGCAGGTGGCCTTTTCCTTTGCCTGCTTTGGTTTCACGCTGATTGGGATTCCGCTGGGGATTCGCGCGCACCGGCGCGAGACCAGCGTCGGCGTGGCGACGGCTTTGGTGCTGGTGCTGGTCTATTACGGCTTCATGGTTTGGGGCCAGGCCTGGGCGGCCCGGCCCGAGCGTTACCCGTGCCTGATTATCTGGCTGCCCAATTTCATTTTTCAGGCCGTCGGCACCGTTCTCCTGTGGCGAATCAACAGGAGGATCGGGTGAACGCGCATTTTTTGGCATCTTGTCCTAATGCTAATCTTAATCCTAATCTTAATCTTAATCTCCAGCGTGCAGAGAAGAAGAGATTAAGATTAAGATTAGGATTAAGATTAAGAGGAGAACCCAAAAATCTGAAATGCACCCCTATGAAAAAAATCGCGGGCAGGCCCCTTGACATCCCGCGGGAGACGCCTTAGTTTGCAATTATTGGATAACTGGAATGAAACAATTGCATGAATCAATCTTATGCTTAACCCGCAAAGGAATAACAACTCTATGAACTCCAATTACAGCCGCCGCCAATTCCTGAAACGTTCCACCCTGGCCGCCGGCGCTCTTGCGCTGGCTTCCGACGGGGTCCTGCGCGCCCAACCCGCCGCCAAACGCACTGCCACCGATGAGGTGACCCTCGGCCAGACCGGCATCAAACTCACCCGCCTGGGCATGGGCACCGGCAGCGACAGCGGCCGCAAGCAAACCGCGCTGGGCAAGGACGGGTTCAACAAACTGGTCCATTACGCCTACGACCAGGGCATCCGGTTCATTGACACCGCCCAATCCTACGTCACCTTCGAGTGGATTGCCGACGCGATCAAGGGACTCCCTCGCGAGAAGCTCTTCATCCAGTCCAAAATCTCGGGCAAACCCGCCGACGTCCTGGCCGCCATTGACCATCACCGCAAGGTTTTTAACACCGATTATGTGGACAGTTTGCTTGTCCACTGCACGGTCAGCCATGCCTGGACCGACGACCTGAAAACCGTCATGGATGCTTACGACCAGGCCAAGGACAAGAAGTGGATTCGGGCCAAAGGCGTCTCCTGCCACAGTCTGCCCGCCTTGCGCGCCGCCATCGCCTCGAATTGGACGGAGGTCCACCTGGTGCGCGTCAACCCGATGGGCCGCCGCATGGACGGCATGGAGGAAGTGATGTGGTCCCCCACCGATCCGGGCCATGAGATCGCGCCCGTGATGGACGAATTAAAGAACATCCGCGCCAAAGGCCGCGGCGTCATTGGCATGAAGATCATCGGCGACGGCACGTTCGTCACTCCGGAGGACCGCGAGAAGTCCATTCGCTTCGCCATGTCCCGCCCCGAACTGGACGCCATCGTCATCGGCTTCAAGAACACCGACGAAATAGACGAAGCGATCAAGCGCATGAACTCCGCCCTGGCCGCGCTGGCGTGAGAAGCGGCGGGCATCGAACCTCGCTCCCGCCTTCCCGCGTTTTGACGCGGTGGTTTAAGGGAGTTTGCAGCCCGTCACAGTGCCGCAACCGTCCCTGATTCTCACGGGGTTCCCTGTCACCAAAAAATGTTCCGGCCGGCCCTCTTGGACCGGCGCATGTGAAAGAACATCTAAACGATCTAATTATGTCCAGAGTTTGGCAACATCAAAATAGGACGGCGCCAATTACTCTTTGCTTTTGTAAACGTTGTTTACGTCGCGGGTGACGGTGTGCCCAAATTTTTGAACGGTTATGGTTCCTTCGGAGTCGAGGATGACTTGTTGGGACCAGGTTGCCGGCAGTTTGTTGGTGGGTCCGGTTCCTATCTTCCACAGCGCGGTGTAATTCCAGATCAGTCTGCCCCCCGGAGACCACGGCGGGTTGTCATCCGCCCACCAGGCCCGGTCATAATCGGTCCCATCATCCGCCCCGTTGTGCTGCCAGGAGTTGTCCGCGTTGATTTGAAACCAGACATTGGCCTGAAAATCCTTGAGGTCCTCCGGCGGGTCCCAGGCGTTTTGCGGGTCCGCGTAATAGCCGGTGATGCTGGCCGCGTTGGTCGCCACTTCCATCAGTTGCACTCTGTAGAAGGAAACATTTGTCGGCGCCATGTAAACGCGGCAATACATCCCGGCCCCGGATTCATCCGCGTCAAAATCATAAACGGACAGCAGCTCGGCGCGATCCACCCCGCCGGGTTCCAGCACCGTGAAATCGCGGCTCAACGATTGGCCGCCGGGAAGCGTCACGGTGACGGTGGCGGTCGCGGCGTTGCTGGGAGCGGTGAACGTGGTGGAAGTTCCGTTGCTTTCGCTCACGCTGCCGGCCGAAGCGCTCCAGGCGCAATCGCCGGACGCCGCGCCCGCAAGCCCCATGCGAACCTCCTCGCCAACTCCCACAATGGTTCTGGCCCGCTCGGCGGGATTTGTCGCAACGCATTGGTTGGTTATCTGGACGCCCACGGAACCGAAACTGGAATTCGTGGCGGATGAAGAGTTGGCCACGGCGGCGGGTCCGCCTTCCTGGGCGCTGGCCTCCTCTGGCGGCATTGCCGGCGATCCCGCCACCGCCGCTGTCATCAAAATCAGGCGCAAGGCAGTCGCGCGCGGGAAATGTCCGAAAACTCGCATCTTCCCGCTCAGGCTCGGTCATTTCCGGCGCGCCTTCAATCCAATTTTCTTTACCTTCCCGATTTCCGGCTTAAGTTAAGATATGGTGCCATTGGAATCCGCCAAACTGTTCTGCGATCTGCCCCCCGCGGACCTTGAGAAGGTGCGCAAGGTCGCGCACGAACGGTCCTTTGCGCCCGGTCAAACCATCTTCAAGGAAGGCGACCCCGCCGACGGCATTTACGTGGTCAAGAGTGGCGTCGTCATCCTGAGCAAGACGTTGGCGCAGGGCGGGACTATCCCCATTTTCCGCGCGGTCGAAGGGGACCTCTTCGGCGAAATGGCGGTGCTGGACGATTATGGGCGCTTGCTGGAGGCGGCGGCCGAGGGAAAGGCCGGGGCTTATTTCATTGCCCGGCCCGATTTGCTGGAACTCCTGGGAAGCACGCCCCGGCTGGCGGCGGCCATTTTGCGCCACACCGGAACCCACATCCGGGATTTCAACCAAAAATACACCAGTGAGGTGCTCGACGGCGAACGGCTGGCGCTGGTGGGCCGTTTTGCCACCTCCATCGTCCATGATTTGCGCAATCCGCTCAACATCATCGGCATTTCGGCGGACATGGCTTGCATGCCCTCCGCCACTGAGGAATCCCGCCAGCTTTCCAAGACGCGCATTCGCGAGCAGGTCGAGCGGATCAGCAACATGGTCAATGAGCTCCTCGATTTCACGCACGGGACTCATTCGGGCTTCGTTCTGACCCCGACGGATTATAGCGCGTTTGTGCTGCCATTGATCCAGGATATTCAGCGGGACGCCGCCCTCAAATCGGTGACTGTGGAATGCGTCAACCAGCCGCCGCCGGCGCGGGTGCGGCTCAACCCGCAACGATTGGCGCGCGTCTTTCATCATCTCATCGCCAACGCCGCCGATGCCATGCAGGGCGGCGGCGCCGTCCGGCTCCGCTTCAGCATCAACGGCGGGCACTCGGTGGTGACGGAATTGCAAGACACCGGGAAGGGCATTCCGCCGCAAATGCAGGACCGCCTTTTCCAGGCCTTTGCCAGTTACGGCAAACTCAACGGCACCGGTTTGGGGCTGTCTATTTGCAAGAAGATCATCCAGGACCACAACGGGACTGTTTTTGCCAGGAACGCCCCGGAAGGCGGCGCCATTTTTGGCTTCACCCTGCCGGTTGCCAACAGTCATTCCCGTTGAAACCGGCAGGGCAGCGTCCATGAATCGCATTCGTTTATTGTCGGAGCAGGTCGCCAACCAGATCGCCGCGGGCGAAGTGGTCGAACGCCCCGCCAGCGTTGTCAAGGAATTGGTGGAAAATTCCCTCGACGCCGGCGCCACCCGCCTCGCCGTCGAAATTCACGCCGGCGGGCGCAGCCTCATCCGCGTCACCGACGACGGCCTGGGTATGAGCCACGACGACGCGCTGCTGAGCCTGGAACGCCACGCCACCAGCAAAATCCAGCGCGCGGAGGACTTGAGCGCGATCAGCACCCTGGGCTTTCGCGGCGAAGCCCTGCCCAGCATCGCCAGCGTCAGCCGCTTCACCCTCGCCACCCGCGAGCGCGACAGCGCCGCGCCCGAAGGCACGGAAATCCTCGTCAGCGGCGGGAGAATCATCGCCGTCAAAAGCTCCGCCGGCGCCCCCGGCACCTGCATTGAAGTCCGACAGTTGTTTTTTAACTTGCCCGCCCGCCAGAAATTCATGCGCGCCGACGAAACCGAGTCGGCCCACATCCAGCACTATCTCACGCTCGCCGCGCTGGCCTTCCCCGCGGTGGCGCTGGAGTTTATCAAGGACGCCCGCGTGGTCTGGCAATTGCCCGCCGTGCGAAAGGAAGACCGGCTGGCCGCCTTGCGCGAACGCTGGGCCGCGCTGGGCGGCGGCGGCGACCGGCTCTTGCCGGTTGATTTTACCGGCGATCTGCCCCCCACGCGCGATGCAGCGTCGAGTGTGCCGCTCGAAAATCCACCCGCGCCCATCCCCATTCCGCCGCAAACATTGCGCTTGTGGGGACTGCTGGGCGCGCCGGGCGTCTCGCGCAACAGCCGGGCGGAACAGCATGTCTTCGTCAACCGGCGGCCGGTGGAAAATCGCGGCGTCAATTATGCCTTGCTCGAAGGCTACCACACGGCGCTGATGAAAGACCGCTATCCGGTTTGCTGCCTGTTTGTGGAAATCCATCCGGCGGAAGTGGACGTCAACATCCACCCTGCCAAGCGCGAAGTGAGATTCCGGCGCGAAAAAGCCGTGCGCCAATTGCTGGCCCAGGCCATTCGTGAAACCCTCTTGCAATTCCACGCCCCCGCCAAAAAAGCCGCCGCCCGTCCCGTTGCGCCCGTCTCCGCTCCCGCTCCCGCCACGGCCCAGCCCGAACTCCCGGAACTCGCCCCCGTTCCGCCGCCGCCAAGCGTCCCGCTTGCGCCGCCGCAATCCGCAATCCCAAGGCCAAACGCGCCCGCAAAGGACGAAAACGACGCAAAGGACGCAAATGACCCAGAGAAACAAGACGATTCCCTCTCTGCGATCTCTGTGTTCTCTGCGGTTAAATCCGCAATCCGCAATCCGCAATCCGCAATCCCCGATCCGCAATCCCCAATCTGCAATCCTCCGCCCCCCGTCCCTCTTCTGCAAGTTCCGCTGCGTCTGGTGGGCGTGATTGGCCGCCTCTACGTCGTGCTCGAATCGGATCGCGGCCTGGTATTGCTCGATCAGCACGCGGCCCATGAGCGCGTTCTCTTTGAACAAATGATGCGGCGGCTCGAACAATCCAGCGCCGCGCCCTCCCAGCGTTTGCTCCTGCCGGAAACCGTGGAGTTGCCCGTGCGCGACGCCCATTTCCTGCGCCAGCAATTGCCCACCCTCACCCGCCTGGGCGTCGGTTTGAGCGAGTTTGGCGAACGCACCTTTTTGCTCGACGCCCTCCCGCCCTTTGTCAACGCCGGCGATGCCCGCCGGTTCGTTCTCACGCTGGTGGACGAATTAAAGGCGGCCGGCCAGGCCGTCAACACCTTGCGCCTGGGCGAGCAGACCGTGGCCAAGACCGTCTGCCGTCACGCCGTCAAGGCCCATGATCCGCTGGCCCGTCCCGAGCTGGAAAACCTGATTGAAGACCTGCGCCATTGCGCCATGCCCTACACCTGTCCTCACGGCCGCCCCACCCTCATCGAAATGAACTTCCGCGAACTGGAAAAAAAATTCGGCCGCGCGCAATAAATGCGGTGAATGGCGAAGTGATTTACAAAAAGAAGTTTGGACAGGATGAACAGGATTTACAGGATGAATTTTTGGGGCGGTTGCTTTTCCCGATAGGTACGGGTCTTGCGTTTGAATTCCAAACGCTACGCGCCAAAGTTGAGCAGCAGACCGATCTCAATACCCGTCGCCGTCAGGTAATTCACCAACTGGGCTTCATGGGCCGGAGCGAGGGCTTGGATGGCCTTTTCTTCCACCATGATCTTCTCCGCTACCAGCTTGTCCGCAGAAAACTCGCCGACAACCACGCCGTCATATCTGACTGTGATCAGTTTTTCGCATTCGACCTTCAATCCGGCATTGCGCAATTCGTGCGCCAGGGCCTTTGCGTAAACGGACTCTAAAAAGCCCGGTCCCAGCACCGAGTGAACTTTCATCGCGCAGCCTATGATTTTCGCGGTCAATTCCTCATCTTGCATGACGCAATCCTGTTAATCCTGTACATCCTGTCAATTGTTTTCCAAGACCGCGCCGCGGAAAAAAGACCGCCGTTATCCTGTTTGCTCAACCGTCAGGGCAAGCCGAGGCCATAAAAGCGTTTCCCTCCGCTTGTCCGCACCGGTTCGCTGAAGTAAAACAGTCCGTTGACCAGCGTGTTGGTCGTGAGCGGCGTCCAAACTGGCCTGGCCAGATTGGTGCATGCTTCCACCACGACGGTAAAATTGGTTGTGCCGGTGATGTTGAAACCGAATTGACTGTTAGTAATGCCAAAACTGCCATCCCCGGTTTGGATCATAGGGTTCCACTCCACCGGCGACACACCGTTATTCGTGGAGAACTCATCCCAGCCTGTGGTTCCGGGCATATAATACACTGTCGCATCGCATCCACTTAACTGAGTAGACCCGTAGAACGAATACATGGCAGGAGCATTTCCCATGAAATATGCGTTCGTAAGGCTGCCACAGCCAGTGAACACAAAAACTCCGATGTTGGTGACGCTCCCAGGAAACGTGATGCTCCCCAGGCTGCTGCACTGCTGAAATGCCGCGTTTCCGATGGCGGTGACGTTGGAGGGGATTGTGACGTTGGTCAGCGCGGAACATCCCGCGAACGGGGCAAACCCGGTGCTGGTGATTCCGTGGCCGATTGTGATACTTCCCGCATTGGAGCAAAGCATGAACGCCATTTGCCCCAAGCTGGTGACGCTGTCGGGAATCGTGATGCTGGACAAGCTGCCGCACTCTTCAAACGCGGAATACCCAATGCTGGTGACGCTGTCGGGAATTGCAAAATTGACGAGGCTGATACACTCTTGGAACGCACTGTTTCCGATGGTGGTGAGGTCGCCCAAAATCGTGACGTTGGTCAGCCACGAGCAGGAGGCGAAGGCGTAATCCTCGATGTTGGTGACGGACCAGGGAATGGTGACACTGGTCACGCTGGCACGGTCATAGAATGCGTTTGTTCCAATGGTCGTGACCAGCATGTAGTTGGTGGTGGATGGAATGGTCACGGCCCCGCCAGACCCGAGGTAATGTGTGATAGTGACCGTATCGTCAGCATTCACAATGTAACTGAATTGGGCTTGCACCGCCGCTGGCCGAGCCAAGAGCAGCACAGCTAATAGGAGGGCGCTTGTCCCTTTCATATCTCTAATCTTGGCCAATTTCGTGAAAGAATCAAGACCGGAATTCGGAATACAATTGCGTGCGGTCCGCTCACAAAGTCCCATCAATTTTGGCAGACGCCCAAGCCAAAACTCCCCGTTGCAAAACAGCTTGGCCGGGGAAATGTCCTGGCCATAGCGGGCTGGCCAAAGCAAAAGCTGAAATCTGAAATCGGGCAATTGGGAATTCCGGCCGGCGAAGGCAAAAGCTGGAATGGGGGAATGCGGCAGTTTTCCAGAGTTATCAGCCGATCCCTTCAAGGCGGTCGGCATAGACGTTCACCAGCTTGTGGGATTTTAACAGAGTCTCGATCTGGGGCCAGACACGAGCAAGCAAGGCGTGGAATTCATTTCACCACGGAATAATGATTGCCCATAAGGCGCGAGGCGTAATCCAGGCACGCTTGCACGTCGGTCCGGGTCAGCTTCGGATATTCCTCCAGCACGTCCTCCACCGAATCACCGGCTGCGAGGAATTCCAAGACTGTCTGCACTGTAATGCGCGTGCCCCGCACCACAGCCCGCCCGTTGCAAACATCCGGTTTGATTGAAATCCGTTCGTTCATGAGGTCAAGGATACTTGGCCAGCCACAAAACCGCAAGCTCGCGAAATAGAGTTTTTATGATATGGGGCTTGACAAAATTTAGAACCTATGGTTGAATTGCCCGCATGAGAGATAAAGGCTTCGTGCGGGGACGCAGGCGGGTGCGTGCGGCAGAAGCAGGCGCAATGGGCGGAAGCAGGAAACATGCTCAGTTCCATTACAAAAGTGGCCTTCCTTTATTCTCGACATCCGCGCCGCAACAGGGTTTGCTGGTGAAAAGCAGTTATTTGTCTGAAACTTGACTGAAAGGAAAACAATGAATGCCCGCATATTGAAGCTCGCTCCCATCTGCCTTCTCATCGCCGCCGGCCTTTTTGCCGGTTGCAAGAAGGAAGCCCCGCCCATCCCGTCCGGCGGCGGCTCCGGCCCGGCCATCGTTTCTGCCGAGAAGAACAGCTTTGAACAGGTAACGGCCAAGCTGGACAAGGGCGGCAGCTTCTATCTTTACCTCAGCACCGAGCAGGCCCTGGGCGGCTTGTCGAAGTACATCGCCGCCTTTAGCAATCTTGTCGGCCAGACGCCTCTCGCCCCGGAGTTGGGGAGCCAGAACATCGCCCGCATCTTTGAAGTCGTGGACGGCCTGGTCAAGGACAGCGGCGTGGAGCACATCAGCGGGGTTGGGGCCAGCTCGATTGCGCGCGAGAAGGGCTTCTATTACAGCAAATTGATCGTCCACCATTATCCGGGCCAGGGCGACGGCATGATGTGGTCTGCCTTCGGCAAGGCGCCGCATCCCCTCAAGGAACTGGATTTGCTGCCGAAAGACACCGCGTTCGCCGCCTACGCGGACGCGGATATTCCGCTGGCGTGGAAAACCTTGCAAAGCGAACTCAAGAAGCTCCATATCCCGGAGGTTGACCAGGCGCTGGCCTCCATGCCGGAGCAATTCAAGAATGAAACGGGCATGAGCCTGGATGATTTCCTCGGCTCCCTGGGCGGCGGTTACGGCGTCATTCTGACCCTGGATCAGTCCAAGCAAATCAGCCTGCCCCTCGGCACCGGCTCGCTGACGATTCCCGATCCGGGCCTGGCCATTTTCTTCAAGGTCAAGAATGACGCGATCTACAACCGCGCGGACCAAATCACGTCGAACAACATCCTGTTCACCAAAGGGACTCAGAACGGCGTCAAAACCATCGGCCTCTCCTTCGCGTCTCTCCTTAAAGAATTCGATGTGCCCGTGCCCTTTAGCATCAGCCCAACACTGGCGCACAGCGGCGAATACCTGATCCTGACCTCCTCCGACAAGATGCTTGATGAAATCATCGCGGTGCAGACGGGCAAGAAAGGCGGGTTCAAATCCACTGCTGAATTCAAAAAGCTGTCCCAGGGAATTCCGGCCGAAGGCAATAATTTTACGCTCGTGAGTGAAAAGTTCGGCAAGACGTTCGGCCAGGCCATGCAAGGGGTGGCGAGCGCCCAGGGCGGTGCGATGGGCGCTCAGTCAAAGACCTTGCAAGACATGATCGCCTCCAACGCCGTGAATTTCTCCTACTCCGTCGGCGTCAACGGCGCGGAAGGATGGGAGGCCTGCGGCAACGGAAACAAATCCATGGGCAGCGCCGCGGTGGTCCTTCCCGCTGTCGCCGTGGGCGGCATTTTGGCCGCCATTGCCATCCCCAATTTCGTCCGGGCCAGAGACATGGCACAGGCCAATGCAGGAGCCGCCTCGCAACGCAGTGGCAACCCCGCGACACACCAAAGCTCCTGCATAATGAATCTCCGGTTGATAGACGGCGCCAAAATGCAGTGGGCCTTGGAACAGCACAAGCTGAACACCGACACGCCCACCGAGAAAGACATCACGCCCTATCTGGGTCGTGGAGAAGGCGGCGAATTCCCGGTCTGCCCCGATGGCGGCAAGTACATCATCGGCTCCATCGCCGAAAAACCGCGCTGCACCATCCCCGGCCACGTTCTGCCTTGATGCTAATTTCTGCTTTCCGCTTTCAACTTTCTCCCGTGAGTTCGCGCAGGCGCGATTCCACCTCGTCCACGACCTCGTCCGGGGTGGAAGTGCCGGCGGTCAGTCCGACTGTTTCCGCGTCCATCAGCCAATCCTCGCGCACGCCCTCCGCGTCCGCCACCTGATGCACGCGGGGACAAAACCGGCGGCAGGTGGCGGCCAGTTCGCGTGTGTTGTTGCTGTGCGCGCCGCCGATCACAATCACCACATCGGCCTGCCGGGCCATCTCCACCGCCGCCGCCTGCCGCTGCTTGGTCGGCTGGCAAACGGTGTCCACGAAGCGGACTTCCGAGCGCGGGAAACGGCGCCGAATCAACCCCGCCAAGTGGCGGACCCGGTCCATCGGCTGGGTCGTCTGGGCGGCCACGCCAAAACGCGGGCGCTCCGCCAGTTGCAGCGCGTCCTCCTCTGTCAATATCACGTCGAATTCCGCCAAGTCCCCCGTCAACCCGCGCACTTCCACATGATCGCGCTGGCCGATGATGACGGGGTGAAAGTTCTCCCGAACCAATGCTTTGACGGCGCGATGCGCGTAATGCACCAGCGGACAGGTCGCCTCCAGCACCCGCAGCCCGCGCTCCCGCAGCGCCCGCAACGTCTTGTCCGGCGCGCCGTGCGCGGTGATCATCACCGCCGGCGTGGCCACCGCTTCCACGCGGTTCTCAATGCGGATGCCGCGGGCGCGCAGGTCCGCCAGCACCGTTTCGTTATGCGCCAGTTCGCCCAGGATGGTCAGCCCGGTCACTTCGGCAGGGCGAAGCTCCTGCGGAGCCGGGGAACCGGCTTCTTCGCGCGCCAGGGCAATGGCGTCGCGCACGCCGAAACACATGCCCAGATGGGCGGCCCGGATGATGCGGAGGGCGCGCGCCGCGGGGGGCCGGATTTCGCATTCACTTTGTATCACAAAGTAAAAGACGCCGTTCCCTCAAAAAATGTTCAATCTTTCGCCCATTTATTTTTCCCGGCGCGCCTGCCGCACAATTTCCTCCAGCAAATCAATGTAGGCCGCGAAGGCTCTCCGTCCGGCCGGCGTGAGCGCGCAGGTGGTCAGCGGACGCTGCCGTCGAAAGGACTTGGTGACGGAGAGGAAGCCGGCTTCCTGCAAGGTCTTGATGTGCATGCTCAAATTCCCGTCGGTCATTTTCAGAGTGTCGCGCAACTCGGTGAAGGAAAGCTCCGGCACGGACGCCAGGAGCGACACGATGGGAAGGCGGCCCTTCTCGTGAATCACGCGGTCGAGCTGCAGAAACGGCTTGGTGTTCACACAACGGTCCGGCGCTTTTCGGTGAAGTAGAGGAAAATCCCATAAAGCGCATGCCCTCCGCCGAACAAGACGCCCATGACCATGTTGGAACTTCCCAGGGGAATGTCCGTCTCGGCCCCGGCCAGCACCGGGTGGGCCGCCGGATGGGCAATCCAGTAACCAATGCCCGCCAGCCCGGCCACAATATATCCCCAGCCGAAAAGCCGGAATCCGCGCGGCATGAAGAACCCGGCCGCGTGCATGGCCAGCCCATAAAGCACCATCCAAATGAGAATCAGCAGCAGGACCAAATCCCATTTCGCCGTGTCCACGGCAAAATAGGCGATCCCAATAACCAGGCCCGTGAAAAATGCCGGCGAGACGGCCCGCGCTATCCGGCACGTCGGGGGCGACCAAAAAGGCTCCACTTCCCGGATCGCCTGGCGCCGGATCAGCAGGAACGCTTCCGCCATGCAGAGCACCGCGATCGCGGCCCAATACGCGGCGAACGGGCGGGAGGTTTCAAAACCCCGCGCCATGCCCAAGCCGCCCGCGGCGAGGCCCGTCACGCCCACCAGGCTCATGACGGGCGCCAGAGCGCGCCGATACACGGCCGACCGCTCCATCAGGATGCGGATGACTTTCAGATTTTCCGATGCCCAATCATTTTGCATGCTTAAACTTTGCCCAGCAAAGCCCCGCGGCGTCAAATTTATTTTGGCCGAAGCTGGTCAATTTCCTCAATCAACCCCGGCGGCACGCAGGCGATGGCATCGGCTTGTGTCTCACACAAACGGATGAGGTCCGCGCGGTCTTTTGTTCGTTTCGACGCGCGGCGTGTCATGTCCTGGCAGGCCCACAGTTTGCCCTGCACCAAATCCGGCAACGCCGCGACGGGAATATCCACCCCGAACAGCCTGCCCGGCACCGCCCGCGCCGGGAAGGCCGCGTAGCGCGAATTGACCGTGATTTGAAGGCGAAGCCGGCTGCCCGGCAATTGGGCGTTGATGGAATGCGGGAAAACTTCGACTGCAAAGCCGCGCGCCCGCAGCGCGTCCGCCACCCCGGCGTCCGAAACGACCGCGAAATCCGCGTCCAGGGTCACCATCGGCTCGGTGTAATGATTGACGGCCAGGCCGCCCACCAGGCAAAAACCATGCCCGGTGGAACGCAACGCTTCGACGCCGAGCCGCAAGTCGGACTCGTTTCCGGTAATCCCCGCGAAAAACTCTGCTTCACTCATAAGCCATTAAGATTAAGAGTCACAAAAGGAAACCGCCACCCAAAAAAGCGACATGCACCCTGGCGGAAGAGGGGCACAGCCTTGCGGTCTGACGCCGGGATGCGTATAGTGGAGCCGATGGCACATCCCGGCCGGAACCTGGCTCTGCTGTGCCTTCCCCACGCGGACTCCTCAGTCGCCGCCGGGCTGGCCTTCCGCGGAACATTATGACACCAAAATCATTCGCCGAACTGGGTCTGTCGGAGGAACTGCTCAAAGCCATCCATAAGCTGGGCTTCGAGCAAGCCGCCCCCATCCAGGCCGAAGCCATTCCGCCCCTCATGGCGGGCAGGGACGTCGTCGGCCAGTCCCAAACCGGCTCCGGCAAGACCGCCGCCTTCGCCGCCCCCGCCATCGAGAAGGTGGATGTCTCCCGGCGCGACACCCAGATTCTGATCCTCTGCCCGACGCGCGAGCTGGCCATCCAGGTTTCCGAGGAAGTCCACAAACTGGCTCTCTTCAAACGCGGCCTCCACGCCCTGCCCATTTACGGCGGCCAATCCTACGACCGCCAGCTCCTCGGCCTCCGCCAGGGCGCCCACATCGTCATCGGCACCCCCGGCCGCGTCATGGACCACATGCGCCGCGGCACCCTCCGGCTCGACGCCGTCAAAATGGTGATTCTTGACGAAGTGGATGTGATGCTCAACATGGGATTCCGCGACGACATCGAAATCATTCTGCAAGCCACGCCCAAAACCCGCCAGACGGTTTTCTTCTCCGCCACCATTCCGCGTCCCATCCGGCAATTGATCGAACAATACGCGCGCGAGCCGCAAGAGGTGCGCATCGAACAAAAGGCGCGCACCGTCCCGACCGTCGAACAGGTTTATTACGAAGTGGACCGCCGCTACAAAGTGGATTTGCTCACCCGGCTCATTGACCTCCACGACCTCAAGCTCGGCATCATCTTTTGCAACACCAAACGCATGGTGGACGACCTGGTGGACCACCTCAACGCCCAGGGCTATTCCGCCGACCGCCTCCACGGCGACATGACCCAGATGATGCGCGACCGCGTCATGCAGAAATTCCGCAAATCCGGCCTCGAATTCCTCGTCGCCACCGATGTCGCCGCGCGCGGCCTGGACGTGGACGACGTGGAAGTGGTGTTCAACTACGATCTCCCTTACGACGGCGAGGATTACGTCCATCGCATCGGGCGCACCGGCCGCTATGGCAAGCCCGGACGCGCCATCTCCTTCGCCTCCGGGCGCGAAGTGTTCGCCATCCGCAACATCGAGCGTTACACCAACGTGCGCATCCAGCGCGGCCAGCCGCCCACCGCCGACGAAGTGGAGGAGGCGCGCGCCGAAGTTTTAGTTGACAAATTGCGCGCCACCCTCAAGAGCGGCGAATTCAAGCGCCACGATCAGCTCACCGAACGGCTGCTCGAAGAAGGCTTCGCCTCCACCGACATCATTTCCGCCCTCATCAACCAGTTGCAAGGCGGCGACGCCGCGCCACCGCGTCCCGACCGCTCCCCGCCCCCTGTAGCGGCGCTCTATGAGCGCCGCCAAAATCCAAGCCCCGCAAAACCGCCTTACGAGCGCCGCGCGACTCCGCCCCAACCCCGCCTCCGCCCCGTGCCAAGAGAAGCGCCACCCGTCGCGCCCCCGCCCATTCCCAAACCGCCGGTTCCTTCAACTCCCGCGCAACCCGCTCCGGCCGCGATCCTTGCGGCTCCCAAGCCGCCGTCTCGTTCCGCCTCCAAGCCGGCGGTCGAAACGCCGCTTCCCAAACCCGCGTCCAAACCAGTGCCGCCTGTACCCATTTCGCAAACCTCCTTGTCCGCCGCCGCCGTGGCAAAGGCGGAAATCCGCAACCTCATGAAAGAACGGGAACAGAAGCAAACGAAGGTAACGAAGGAGGAGAACCTTCGCCCTTCGTTGCCTTCGTTGCCTTCTGTTCCAAATCCGCAATCCGCAATCCGCAATCCGCAATCCTGGAGAGTGCCAGGCGGGACGCCTGCCACGGCGACCGGGACGGTCGCGCTCCCCAATCCGCAATCCGCAATCCGCAATCCGCAATCGTCCCTCGCCGCCCCCGCCCTTCAACCCGCGCCCCCCCGCCCCGTCTTCAAGCCGAAAACCGCGCGCTCGACACAACCCTTTCAAACCCGCCTCTGGATGAACGTCGGATCGGAGGCAGGCGTGCTCCCCATTGACATTGTCAACACCATCGCCGGGGAGACCGGCCTGCCCGGCCGCGTGGTGGGCGCCGTGGACATTCGCGAGCGCCATCTTTTTGCCGACGTCGCCGCCGAGCATGCCAACGCCATCATCGCCAAACTCAACCGCACCCAGATCAAAGGCCGCAAACTTAAAGTCAAGGTTGCGTGATGGCCAAATAAACATGAACCCCGAAACCCCGCCGCCGCCCGTCGAACGTTTGTTTCCCATCGTGCTCAGGTCGCGCCTGCTGCTGGTGGGCCGCGAGACCATCCGGCGCAACAGGAGCCGGCTCCATTTTGTCCTCATCACCCGCGACATTTCCGACAACAGCCGCGAAGAAATGCTGAAGACCTTCATGCACTACCCGGTGGTGCAGCACTACACCGCGGCGGACCTGGAGCGGTATTTCGGCCTCAAGGGAACCAAAGTCATCGGCTTCAAAAAATCCGCCCTTGCCCAGGCCATCTACGCCGAACTCAAGCCCCGCCGCATCAACAAACCGTTCGTGAAACCGCCGCCCAAAACCGAGGAGGCAAAAATTGCGGAGGGAACAAGTTTGAATTCAACCCAAGAAACGCAAAAGCAGCCGTAACCAGCCGCGCCTTCCGGGCGTCTGACCTTATGAGATTCATGTAATCCATCCGTGCCAAAATTAACGAATCTGTCCAAACTGGAAACTCAGCCATTATGAAAAAACATCCCCTCCTTCTTTCCCTAGCCGTTCTTTGCGCTCTGGGCCTGGCCGCGCTGAACGTCTCGCGCGCCGCCGTCGAACCTGTTCCAACCACTTTCCAATACGCCACCATCGAATGGGGCGCGGCTGCCCCCCGAAGTCCGCAAGACGCCGCCATCCTCGGAGAGGCGGGCGTGCCTGTGACTGCGAAACTGCATGTGGTTCGGCCGGACGGCAAAGTGGAGTTCTTCGACGGCCGCCTGCCCGTGGGCAAAGTGCCGGAAGGCTGCACGCAGCGCGCTTATTTCATCAATCTGGTCATGAATTCGCTGGCGAAGGAAGGTTACGAATTCGCCGGGATGCTGGACGACCAGATCGTGATGAAAAGGGCCGAGCGCCGCTGAACCGGCTGCCGCGTTGCGCCGCGGGTAGCACAGGCGACCCGCCTGTCCCGGTCGGCGACTCGCCGACCGGAACCTCCCTGTAGTCCTGACGCGGCGCCTTTGCCATAAGCTGCATTCGGCCTTCCGCCGGGCCAGTGGCCCGGCGGGACGGGTCCCGATGGAATCGGGATGCTACCCGGAAACCAGGAAATATGCAGGTGAAATCTCGCTTGCATTGCGGCTGGCGCATTTTAACTTCGCGGAATGTCTGAATCGTTGACCGTTGCTTCTCCGCCCGCCGCGCCCGTTGCCGCCTCGGACGCCGCCTCCTTTTCTCCCTGTTCCGCCGATTCGTTCGTGTGCCGCCATATCGGCCCCAGCGCGGAGGAAACGGCCAAAATGCTCGCCGGGCTTGGTTTTGCCAGCCTGGAGGCTTTTATCGCCGCGGTCGTGCCGCCGCATATCCGGCTCGCCCGTCCGCTGGGCCTGCCGGAAGGCCGGAGCGAACCGGCCGTCCTGGCCGAATTGCGCGCCCTCGCCGCCCAGAACCAGGTGTTCCGTTCCTGCATCGGGATGGGCTATTCGGATTGCGTCACCCCGCCGGTCATCCAGCGCAACATTTTGGAAAATCCCGGCTGGTACACGGCCTACACGCCGTATCAGGCCGAGATTTCCCAGGGCCGCCTGGAGGCGCTCTTCAATTTCCAGACGCTCATCAGCGACTTGACAGCCCTGCCCATCGCCAACGCCTCCCTGCTCGATGAAGCCACCGCCGCCGCCGAGGCGATGCGCCTGTGCCACAGCGCCAAGCCGGACCGCGCCGCCTTCTTCGTCTCGGAATTGTGCCATCCGCAAACGATTGAAGTCGTGCGGACCCGCGCCCGTCCGCTGGGGATTGAAATCACGGTCGGCGACCACCGGACCTTCCAATTCAGCGACAAGTTCTTTGGCGCGCTGGTGCAATATCCCGCGACGGACGGGACGATATTCGATTACGAAAGTTTTGCCCGCCAGGCGCATGCCGCCGGGGCGCTGCTGGTTGTGGCGGCCGATTTGCTGGCGCTGACACTGTTGCGACCGCCGGGGGAATTTGGCGCGGACGCGGCGGTCGGCAGCGCGCAGCGTTTCGGCGTTCCGCTCGGCTACGGCGGCCCGCACGCCGGTTATTTTGCCGCGAGCGACGCCTGCAAGCGCCTGATCCCCGGGCGGCTGGTGGGCCAGTCCAAAGACGCGCAAGGGCGCGCGGCCCTGCGTCTGGCCCTGCAAACGCGCGAGCAGCACATCCGCCGCGAAAAAGCCACCAGCAACGTCTGCACCGCCCAGGCCCTGCCCGCCGTCATGGCGTCCATGTACGCCGTTTATCACGGGCCGGACGGGCTGACGGCCATCGCCCGGCGCATTCATTGCTTGACAGCCATCCTGGCCAAAGGCCTGGCGCAACTCGGCCTGGAAGCCGGCCCTTCCGGCGGCGGGCCGTTCTTCGACACCCTCAAAATCGGCCTCGGCGAAGGGCGCAGCGCCGACCTGATAAAAACGGCCGAAGCGCGGCGCATGAATTTTCGTGTGTTTGACACGCACACCGTTGGCATCTCGCTCGATGAAACGACGGCGGAAAACGACCTGGCCGCCATCCTCGCCGTCTGCAACGGCGGCAAGCCCACCGCCTTTTCGACGGCGGACCTGGCCGCCGGGGTTTCGCCCGCCTACGCCGCTCCGCTGGCGCGCGCCACGCCGTTTTTGCGCCAGGCGGTTTTCAACCGCCACCATTCGGAAACGGAAATGCTGCGCTACATGCGCCGCCTGGAAGCGCGCGATTTGTCGTTGACAACGGCCATGATCCCCCTCGGCTCCTGCACCATGAAGCTCAACGGCACGGCGGAAATGCTGCCCGTCTCCTGGCCGGAACTGGCCCGGCTGCATCCCTCCGCTCCCGTGCGCCAGACGCGCGGCTGGCAGGCCATTTTCCGGCAACTCGAGGACTGGCTGGGCGAAATCACCGGTTTTGCCGGCGTTTCCCTTCAGCCCAATTCCGGCGCGCAGGGCGAATACGCCGGCCTGCTCGTCATCCGCAAATATCATGAAACCCGCGGCCAGGCCGGCCGCAACGTCTGCCTCATTCCAGCCTCCGCCCACGGCACCAACCCCGCCAGCGCCGCCCTGGCCGGTTTGAATATCGTCTCCGTCGCCTGCGACGCATGCGGCAACATTGACCTGCCGGACTTGCGCGCCAAAGCCCAGGCCCACGCCGGCGATCTCGCCGCCCTCATGGTCACTTATCCCTCCACGCACGGCGTCTTCGAGGAGGGCATCACGGAGATTTGCAAAATTGTACACGACTGCGGCGGCCAGGTCTATATGGACGGCGCGAACATGAACGCGCAAGTCGGCCTCTGCCGCCCGGCGGACATCGGCGCGGACGTTTGCCACATCAACCTCCACAAGACCTTTTGCATTCCGCACGGCGGCGGCGGGCCGGGCATGGGGCCGATCTGCGTCGCCGAACATCTGGTGGAATTCCTGCCCGGCCATCCGCTGGTCAATCTGGGCGGCGAAGACCCCATTGGCGCCGTGTCCGCCGCGCCGTGGGGCAGCGCCGGCGTGCTGATGATCCCGTGGGTGTACATCGCGCTGATGGGTGGGGCCGGCCTGGCGCGGGCGAGCCAGTTTGCAATCCTGAACGCCAACCACATTGCCCGCCGGCTGGATCCTTATTTCCCGGTGCTTTACAAGGGCAGGAACGGGTTCGTCGCCCACGAATGTATTATTGACTTGCGCCGCTTCAAGAGCGTGACGGTGGAAGACGCGGCCAAGCGCCTGATGGACTACGGCTTCCACGCCCCCACCATTTCCTTCCCCGTGCCGGGAACCATGATGATCGAGCCGACCGAGAGCGAATCGCTGGAAGAGCTGGACCGTTTCTGCGATGCCCTCATTGCCATTCATGGCGAAATTCAAGCCATCGAATCCGGCCAGGCCGACCCGCAAAACAACCTCCTCAAAAACGCCCCGCACACCGCCGAAGCCGTCATCAGCGACCGCTGGGACCGCCCCTATTCGCGCGAGCAAGCCGCCTATCCCGCGCCCTGGACCCGCCTCCGCAAATTCTGGCCCGCCGTCGCCCGGGTGGACAATGTGTACGGCGACCGGAACCTGGTATGCTCGTGCCAAGCCGGTTGACAATTTCAGGAATATCAGATAATATGATTTTATGATTGAAAAATCCATCAGCGTGACGGAAGCGGCGCGCAATTTCGCCGACTGCGTCAACCGTGCCCATTATCAGAACGTCACTTTTGTGCTCCTTAAGAATGGCACGCCGGTCGCCCGCTTGGGGCCTGCTGATGCGAAAAAGTGCCGTGGCCGCGACCTGGCAGAAGCCCTCTCCCGGAACCCATTGGCGGACGATGAAGCCAGAACGTGGCGTCGTGATCTCCAAACGGCCCGCAATACACTCAAAGCGCCCGGAGACAAATGGAAATAATCAGACCGCCTACCACCACGCGCGTCTTTGGGCCGAATTGGAATCGTCCGGCAAAATGATTGGATATTACGACGTCATCGTAGCGGCGGCGGCCCTGGAGCGCGGCAGCGCAGTGGCCACATTCAATCAACGGCACTTCTCGCAGGTAAAAGGCCTAACCGTCATTTTGCCTCAATGAGCGGAGCTTGCGATGCCTCCAGGGATTATTTGCGCCCGAAACCGGCGCGCATCGCCGACACTAATGCCGGTACAAAATTGGGCGAGGCGTAGTTCGTGACGGCAATCCCAAAGGGATTGAATATTTCAGCCCGGGGTTGCGAGGAATGAGCCACCCTGGGTGCCAACACAGAGAAATCACAACTTTGAAAGAGTTGCATCTGTCCGGTGGGGCGGCGAGATGCGACCCTTCCATTTTTGTCAATTAAGTTTATTATTGTCTGGCGGGGCCAGGATGAACAAATTGGTGTTCTCCAACTCATGCAATCCCGCCGGCGACAACTCCGGCGCCTCGAATTTCATTTGTATCAGCTTGTCCCGGACCAGTTTGGATTCGCGGGCGATACGGTACACGTCCGGTTTGATGACGGCGATTTCCGCCTCGGTGAACTTATGTCCTGCAACCATATCCATCGTGCTCGGATCCTGTTGCTCTCTTGCCAATTCCATGGAGGTCACCAGGGCCAGCCCCGGATCAACGCGCGCCAAATTACGCATGGTAATGGCCCGATTGGTTCCTGAAAACTTCGGCTCCTTAATGAAGAATGCACTCTCGCCATGCCCGACCAAGCCTGCACACTTAAATCCCAACAGCTCCCAAACATCGGTTTTCAGATCGGGACTTGCCGCTCCTTCGCCGAGACCCATGGCGGCTTTATGATACTCCCGGGCTGCCCATCGTTTCCTGGGGCTGGCATCACCCATGAAGGTCGCAAGCGCCCCGCGACTCGGCGGGGTATTCGTCGTATCGGAAATCTCCGTTTCCCAGAACCTTATTGCCGGAATCCGCACAGGAACGAACGGGTTCGCATAAGTCAACTGGACAGGCTGAAGCCACAGCCGGCCTACAGCTTCAACAGTGAAGGCCAAGTTCGGCGACGACACACAACAGAAATTAATAATGTCACGAGCGCAGTAAATACCGGACGGCAAATCCACGGGAATGTTCCACGAAGCAAACGGATTCTCCCGGCGCGGGCCTGCCTCCAAACCCCTTCCCCAATAACTCCCGATGACGGCAGTCGAGGATGGATAAAGCAAGCCAAGCACCGGCTCAAGGACGCCTGAATACATCGGCACTTGGAGAGCGGGACGCCCGATCAAGACCTTTTCACTCAGAATGTCATTATAGCGGACGCTTTTCGGATGAAACCAGATCACGCTTGTCACAGGATCACATGTATAAGTATAGGTTGGGTAGGCGGCAAGAAACGCGTCGAAAACGTCCTTGCCGGTGGCCTTCTCCTTATCAAACACAAATCCCCCCCGCTCTGACTCCGCGGCGGCGTCCAAATAAATGTTGGCACGAAGGAGATACTTGGTCGTCATCTCCTTCCACGCAAACATCATCTCAGGCGCTATGAGGGCGCCGCCGTTCGGATTTATGTTGACCCTGCCAAGCTCAATACTGAGAAGCTCTTGATCCCACTTGGAGTGGAGTTGAACAGCCTCCGGTTGCGCAAAGCAGCCGGTAGTGGCGCCAAACCAAGCGCCCATCATCAACGAAACGGCGAGGGTGAATTTGCTTCCAACCAGCCTGTAACCAGCAATTTGGATTGATTTCATATTCCTAATCTCTTGCAAAATGTGCCTTGCGGTTGACCGCTTGCAATGCTCGCAATGATGATAACCGGTAAGACGCGCACGAACAGGAAAGGTTTCGAGTTTTCATCAATGATTTTCACATTTTTTGGTTTGCCGTGCGCATGGCGCAGCGACTGAGATACAACCCTTTCAGGGTTGTCAAATAAAATATCGCAACCCGGGGCAGGCCCTCTCTGATTCGGGCCAACCCTGGGCTGCATGATCCAATCCCTTTGGGATTGAAGTTGGAACGCCTTGCACCGGCCTTTACCTCTTGCTGAGGTGATGCCAGAGGAGGAGGAAACCCAGCACCTGCGCGGCCAGCGGAATCAGAATCCACGGCGCGATGAGCCGGGCCTTGCGCCAGGCGCGCTTGGCGGGCGTGGCCGGTTCAAGGCGCTTGTAACGTCCGGTTAGTTCTACTTGACTCGGTGCGTCCAAGTCCGCCTTCATCTCCGCGGCGGTCTGATAGCGGCGGGCGGGATCGCGCTCCAGGGCGCGCAGCACAATCTCCTCGGCCTGCGGCGAAATGGCGGGGTTGAGCCGGCGCGGCGCTTCGGGGTCGCCGGTCACTCGCGCGTTCATGATGACCATCGGGTCCTCGTGATCGAAGGCGATGACGCCGGTGAGCATCTCATAGAGAATCGCGCCCAGGCCGTAAATATCGGCGCGGGCGTCGCCGCGTTTGCATTGGACCCGTTCGGGCGCCATGTAATGCGGCGTGCCCGGCACGAAACCGATGAAGGTCAACCGGCGCGAACCCGCCGCGCCGCCGATGCCAAAGTCCATCAGGCGGATCGAGCCGTCGCGGCAGAGCATGATGTTCTCCGGTTTGAGGTCGCGATGGCAAATCCCCTGCCCGTGCAGATATTGCAACGCTTCGCAAACGCGGCCGGCCAGCTTGAGGGCTTCGGCCTCCGGCATGCGGCCCTCCCGCGACATCGCATGGGAAAGGGTCTCGCCTTCGAGAAGTTCCATGACCAGATAAGGCCGGGTTTGGCCGGCGGGAGCGGGCAGGAACTTCATGACCAACGGATGATCCACCCGGCGGGCAATTTCCTCTTCGCGCTCGAAGCGGGACATGGTTTTTGGGTCCATGCCCAATTTCTCCATTGGAATCTTGAGGGCGACGGGTTGGCGGCCGTTGAGCAAATCCTCCGCCTCATAAATCGTCGCCATGCCGCCGTGGCAGATAATGCGGGTAATGGCAAAACGCCCGTCCAGAACATGGCCGGGGCGGATTTCGCCGTGTCGCGGCGGCGGCTGGCCGATGGCGCTTCGCTCCAATTCGGCCAGGACTGCTGGAGACAGACCCAGTTTCACGGGGATACTTTATCTCCGCCGCGACAAGCCGGATAATAAAAAGAAGCGGGGAGGGTGTTAAGATTTCGTTAAGGATTCGGCTAAGAACAAGTCTTCGGCAGGGCGGCGTTGCTGCGCCGCCCGAGAATTCAGGGCAGAGCGGCAGCTCTGCCCTGCCAGGAAGGCGAAGAAGTTTGTCCTGCACCCCAGGTTGTTTGGGTTTGCAACCCTGGCTTGACAAAAATTAGAGTCTATGATTAAATAATCAGCGTGAGGCACGAAGGCACAGTCGAAGTTCGGGGACGCATCCGGGAGGAGGCGGGGGATATTGCGGATTGTCCCGATCCATCGGGACGGATTGCGGATTTAACCGCAAGGAACACAGCGCGGCGAGCCGCAACCGAAGGAAATGAACCACGGATTTCTCGGATTTCACGGATAAAGAAGATTTTTCAATGCAAAGTCGCCAAGGCGCAAAGACGCAAAGAAGGCAAGAACTCTCTGCGTCTTTGCGCCGCGCCTTTGCGTTTAACAACCGCCTGTCCATCGGCCAAGAAAAGCTCGCGGAGATCCGCGATTCTGACGGATTGCAGTGCAAAGAACACAAAGAAGGAAATTTTCCTTGTGCTGCAATCCGTCAGAATCGCCCAGTTTCGCGAAGATTTTACCACGGATTACACGGATTACACGGATAAAGAATTGCTGGTTTCTGCTATCCGACTTCTTCTTTTCTTTCCGATCCGTGTAAT